>Ga0208147_1000249_pt1 | contig 19545 bp, 19 predicted proteins | sample DEB3_08_DNA_FD_184520 | JGI IMG/M metagenome (GOLD analysis project Ga0208147, IMG submission 184520) | Aqueous microbial communities from the Delaware River and Bay under freshwater to marine salinity gradient to study organic matter... | ecosystem: Environmental > Aquatic > Marine > Coastal ... | reverse complement strand
TTCCAGCAGCTTCTGATTTAGCAGCGATCTTTTCATAACTCTCGATTGAGTCAGTAAGTTGCTTAACAACTTCGGCAGCACGTGCCTTTGCCGCTGGATCTGTTTTGCGCCAGATTTCAGCTTCAGCCTCCTTAATAACGCTCTCTACTGCGTGAACACGTGCATCAAGGGATGCGCGCTTGTCGCGGTGAGTCATGCCAATTTTGCTCCATGCGTTCAAGTGATCGCGCAGCGCCTTCTTCGCCTGATCCAAATTAGTGATTGGTAGAAGCGCTTCAATTTGGACAATTAGCTCTTCGCGCTTAATAAGATTTGTGGCCATTGTTGTGTCGCGTTTTTCTAGATCAGCATTTTTAGCACTAAAGAATTGATCCTGTGCGGCTTTAAATCTGGCCCACATCTTTGCATCATCACTTGGCTTTCCACGTCCAGCAGCTTTCCAAGCATCCATGAGAGCCTTGAAACGCTTTGCCGTTGGAACCCACTCAGTTGAAGTCGCAAGCTTTTCTGCTTCTTCAATGATTGCCTTCTTTGCATCAACTACAACCTTTTGAACTGATTCAAGGGCTGCAAAGTGCGTGCGGCGACGCTTATCAAATTTGTTGCGGGATGATGAGAAACGCTTCCAGAGATCTGCATCTGCTTTCTTATCTAAACGAGGTGCTGATTTCCATTCATCGAGTAGCACCTTGAGACGATCGCCAGTTACCTTCCAACTTTCAGATAGTGCAAGGCTTTCAGCTTCTGCAACAATCTTTTCTTTCTCAACAAGGATTTGTTCGCGTCGAGCAGACTTAGCAGCAGTCTCTGCTGCCTTCTTAGCCTCATATGCCTCGCGATGGCCTTCAATGAGAGGTTCGATTTGTTCTACTGATGCTGAAAGAGCATCAAGATCACCAACACCATTTAATTCTTTTACTTGCTCGCGCAGTTTCTTAACCGCTGCATATGCATCGGATGGGACAAGTGCGCCGCTTTTAATTCGGGCTGCAAGGAGAGCAACCTCAGCTGCAAGGAGTTCAAACTTTCGAACGAAGTAAGCCAGAGCTTCTTCGGCTGTTTTACCAGGATACGAACCAACTGCTTTTTCACCGGAGGAGGTGCGAACAAAAACTGTTCCATCTTCGGCTACGCGGCCAAAGGCTGATGGATCTCCGATTAAGGCTGATGCTGCACTTGCTTGTGGTGTTGGATTGAATTCGCTCATGGTGTGTTCCCTTTCAGCGCGTTGTTCTAATCTAGAACGTCGCTATCAGTGTGCGTGCTCACTCAAGGCGCACCTTGGATGAGCGTGAATCGTGCGGAGGTAAAAGGTACCCTGTCTGGGTGAGTGAGCGTCAATCGCTCCTAATTTGAGCGTGGGCGAGAGGGTGAAATCGGTGTTAGTCGACTCTTTTGCAGCCCCTATGTATGCCACCAACTGCTGGGTGATTGCTCCCAAGGCTGGCAGTGAATGCGTTGTAGTCGATCCCGGAATGCCAGATGTTTCACAGCAGTTGGATGAGATTCTAAAGAAGCACTCACTCAAGCCTGTCGCAGTCATTGCTACACATGGGCATCTTGATCACACCTTTTCTATCCAACCAATCGCAGATGGATATTCAATTCCTGCCTATATTCACTCACTCGATCGAGTGGCTCTGGCTCATCCTGAGCGTATTCATGGTCCAGAATTCGTAGCGACATTATCGGCTATGGACTTTGTCGAACCGAAGGATGTAAGAGAATTGCGCAATGAAGAAGTGGTGGAGCTTGTGGGCATGAAATTCAAAGCCATCCACGCTCCCGGCCACACTGCTGGTTCTCTCGTTTTTGTCGTTGATGATGAATTATTAGTCAGCGGCGATGTTCTCTTTGCTGGTTCTATTGGACGCACAGATCTGCCAGGTGGGTCAGCAGAGGCGATGGAGACTACGTTGCGTAAAAAGATTATGCCGCTCGGCGATCATTTGCGGGTTCTGCCTGGACACTATGCCGAGACCACCATGGGCGCTGAGAAGAAGAACAATCCATATTTAACTGCCCTGAAAGGTCGCTACTAATGGCAGGGCAGAAAATTCAAGCACCTAAAGGTGTAAGTGAATATGTTCCACCGCGGTCTGCAGCATTTGAGTTTGTTCGTGAATCCTTAATTGAGCCAGCTCGCAAAGCGGGTTATCAATTAATCGAACTTCCAGTCTTTGAAGATACTGAACTCTTTACTCGTGGTGTTGGTGAATCAACTGACGTTGTCTCAAAAGAGATGTACACATTTCAAGACCGTGGCGATCGCTCGATTACATTGCGCCCAGAAGGAACTGCCGGAGTAATGCGCGCAGTTATCGAACATGGTCTAGATCGCGGACAACTCCCAGCCAAACTTTGGTACTCAGGACAGTTCTTTCGCGCAGAGCGTCCGCAAGCAGGTCGCTACCGCCAGTTTTACCAAGTCGGTATTGAAGCCATTGGTTTAGATGATGCAGCAATTGATGCTGAAGTAATTGCTATTGCAGATGCAGGATTTAAGGCCATTGGCCTAAGCAAGTATCGTTTAGAGATAACCAGCTTGGGTGATGCGGATTCTCGCGCAGCCCATCGTGTTGATTTAGTGAAGTTTATTGCGGGGATGAAATTGGATGAGGCAACAACTTTGCGCGCAGCACTTAATCCATTACGCCTTTTTGATGATAAACGTCCTGAAATTAAAGATGCAATGGCGAAAGCGCCACTGCTAGTTGACTACTTGAGTGAGAGTTCACGTGCTCACTTCGAACAAGTGAAGAAGTATCTTGATGTGTTGGGTATTTCCTATGTTCTCAATCCACGGATGGTTCGTGGTTTGGATTACTACACCGGCACTACATTTGAATTCGTACACGAACTTCTAGGTGCTCAGTCTGGAATTGGTGGGGGAGGCCGCTATGACGGACTTATGGCCGAACTCGGCGGTCAGTCTTTATCTGGAATTGGTTTTGGTTTAGGTGTTGATAGAGCGCTTCTGGCAGCAGAGGCAGAAGGAGTAATTAATGAAAACTCCTTTGTTTCAGATTTATTCATCATTCCACTGGGAGATGCGGCAAAAGAAATGGCGATGAAGATTGCTAGCCAACTACGCGGTGCCGGAAAGAGTATTGAAATTGCTTTTGGAGATCGAGCGCTCAAGGGTGCTATGAAAGGCGCGGACAAGAGCGGTGCTCGCTATGTCATCGTTTTGGGGGAATCAGAGATTTCTAGCGCAACGGTGGAGCTAAAAGAGATGAAAACTGGTGCCACTTCATCGGTTAAGATTGACTCATTAATCAGCGCAATTTAGTTATAGGGATGTAGAACGCACATATGTTAAGAACTCATGACGCAGGCTCATTGCGCAAATCCCATGCCGGAACGACCGTTACCTTGGCAGGGTGGGTCTCACGCCGCCGTGATCATGGCGGTGTTGCATTTATTGATCTACGCGATGCTTCAGGTTCTGTTCAAGTAGTTATTCGCGATGAAAAGATGGCGGGTTCTCTTCGCGCCGAATGGTGTCTGATGATTACGGGAGAAGTTTCGGCAAGACCTGCAGGAAATGAGAATACAAACATTCCTACGGGTGAAATTGAAGTTATGGGTGACACAGTCGTTGTTTTGAGTGAGTCAGCACCGCTGCCTTTCCCAGTTGATTCAGGAAATGATTCAGAAATCAGCGAAGAAGTGCGCTTGAAGTATCGCTACCTAGATCTACGCCGTGAAAAGCCAGCAGCGAATCTTCGTTTGCGCTCCAAGGTGACTTCGGTTATTCGTCGAGTGATGGAAGATGAAGCGTTTCTTGAGATTGAAACCCCATATCTAACACGTTCAACTCCTGAAGGTGCTCGTGACTTTTTAGTCCCAGTTCGTCTGCAGCCGGGTAGTTGGTATGCCTTGCCACAATCACCACAGCTCTTTAAGCAGTTGTTGATGGTTGCTGGAATGGAAAAGTATTACCAAATCGCCAGATGTTTTCGCGATGAGGATTTCCGAGCCGACCGCCAGCCAGAATTTACGCAACTCGATATCGAAATGTCCTTTATTGATCAAGAAGACATCTTGGCCGTTGCCGAAAAGATTGTTTCAAAGATTTGGAAAGAAGCTGTTGGTTACACCATTCCTCTTCCACTCCAGCGCATGACCTATGCCGATGCAATGACTCGCTATGGTTCAGATAAGCCTGATCTTCGCTTTGGCTACGAACTAACTGAACAAACTCAGTATTTTGCCCAAACAACTTTCAGAGTTTTCCAAGCACCATACGTTGGAAGCGTTGTTATGCCTGGGGGAGCAGCCTCTCCTCGTCGTGAGTTGGATGCATGGCAAGACTGGGCTAAAGCCCGCGGTGCTAAGGGACTTGCATACATCTTGGTCAATGAAGATGGAACTTTAGGCGGGCCGGTTGCAAAGAATCTTTCAGAGTCAGAAGCTTCAGGAATTGCTGCAGCAGCAGGTGCAAAAGCTGGAGATGCGATTTTCTTTGCTGCCGGCGATCGCATGGCATCATTGAATTTGTTAGGTGCAGTCCGTTTAGAAATCGGTAAGCGTTGCAACTTAATTCCTGCAGATAAGTGGGAGTTCCTGTGGGTTGTCGACGCACCAATGTTTGAACCAACAGATAACGGTGGTTGGACAGCTGTTCACCATCCATTCACTGGACCTAAGCCAGAGTTTGCAAAGACATTTGCAAAAGATCCTGCCTCAGCACTTGCCTATGCATATGACATTGTTTTGAATGGAACAGAGCTTGGCGGTGGATCAATTCGTATTCATGATCGTCAAATTCAAAAGGATGTTTTCAGTGTTATTGGTTTAAGTGATGAAGAGGCACAGAGCAAGTTTGGCTTCCTCTTGGAGGCCTTTAACTACGGACCACCTCCACATGGTGGAATTGCACTTGGTCTTGATCGAGTATGCGCTCTGCTTACTGGTTCAGATTCAATCCGTGAAGTGATTGCATTCCCTAAGACTGCAAGCGGTGGGGACCCATTAACTGGTGCTCCAACTCCTATTACTACGGCGCAACGCAAGGAGAGCGGTATTGATGGCGCTCCTAAAGCAGCGCCTCAGGTAGGCTAACAACATGGGTCCAGGTGGAATTGCAACAATAATCGCAAGTTGTGCGCTGATGGTTATCGCCATTGCGGTTGCCTATGTGATTATTCGTCTCGGTCGCTTCATAGATGAGGCTAAGGCTTCCCTAAAAACGATCACAGATGAAACTGCACCACTTATCGATGAAGTTCACACGACTGTGACTTTAGTAAACGGACCTCTCAAGAGTATTAACAAAATTACTAAAAACGCTGAAGATCTCTCAGATAAAGTCAATGAAGCAACCACAGCTTTTATTAGCAAAAATGGCTCAGCCGTCAAGGTTGCCGGTGCTCTTATCTCTGCAGCGTCGAAGAAGAAATCTCGATCTAAGAAGAAGGCTGAGTGATCCTCACAAGTGGAATCCGCCGAGATCCGTTCGCGCTGGCTGCGCTTCTTTGAATCAGATAATCGTCAAGGATTAACTCACACCGTTGTTCCATCGGCATCTCTTGTCGCTGATGACCCAAACCTCTTACTCGTTAACGCAGGAATGGTTCCGTTCAAACCCTACTTTCTAGGCGAAATTACCCCGCCTTACAAGCGTGCAACATCAGTGCAAAAGTGTGTAAGAACATTAGATATCGATGAAGTTGGAAAAACTACGCGACATGCATCCTTTTTTCAGATGTGTGGAAACTTCTCTTTCGGTGATTACTTCAAGGAAGGTGCTATTGCACTTGCTTGGGAGCTGTTAACACGTCCGATTAATGATGGTGGTTATGGTTTTCCAGAAGATCGTTTATGGGTAACTGTTTATTTAGATGATGATGAAGCTGCAGATATTTGGCACACCAAGATGGGTGTTCCGAAAGAGCGCATTCAACGTCGCGATATGGAAGATAACTTCTGGTCAATGGGCGTTCCTGGACCATGTGGTCCTTGTTCTGAAATTTATTACGACCGTGGTCCTGCATATGGCGCAGAAGGTGGACCAATTGCAGATGAGAATCGCTACATGGAAGTCTGGAACTTGGTGTTCATGCAAAATGAGCGCGGAGTTGGTTCTGGAAAGAATGATTATCCAATTCTTGGCGAATTGCCAGCAAAGAGTATCGATACTGGTTTAGGTTTAGAGCGTATGGCAGCTCTTTTGCAGGGTGTTGAAAACATTTATGAAATTGATACAACCATGCAGATTCTGACTAAGGCATCTGAGTTAACGGGAGTTAAGTACGGTTCATCTGAGAAATCAGATGTTTCACTTCGAATTATTGCCGACCATGCTCGTACTTCAGCGATGCTTATTGGTGATGGTGTAACACCAGGAAATGAAGGCCGTGGTTACGTTCTACGTCGCATGATGCGCCGCACAATTCGTAATATGCGACTACTTGGTTCAATGGATCCAATTATGTCTGAGCTCACTGTGGCGGCAATCGGAGCGATGGGTCCTCAGTATCCAGAGTTAGTAAGTGATTCAAAGCGAATTCTTTCTGTCAGTGTTTCTGAAGAAGAGAGTTTCTTGCAAACACTTAAGAGCGGCACGCAGATTTTTGATGTTGCAAGTGCAGCTCTGAAAAAGAGCAAAAGTTCTGTTCTACCTGGCGAGGATGCCTTCAAGCTTCATGACACATACGGTTTCCCATTCGACTTAACTCTTGAGATGGCCCGCGAAGAAGGATTAGAAGTTGATGAGGACGGATTCCGCCGTCTGATGAAAGAACAAAAGGATCGCGCAAAGGCAGATTCAAAGGCTAAGAAAAGTGGCCACACAGATCTATCCGTCTATCGCCAAGTGGCTGACAAGAATGGAAAATCCGAGTTTATTGGGTATTCACATCTGACAAGTGAAGCGAAAGTAACTGCAGTTCTGGTGGATGGTAATTTAGTTGGATCAGCTGGAGCAGAGGAAGAAGTTGAAATTGTTTTAGATCGCACGCCTTTTTATGCAGAAGGTGGTGGTCAGTTAGCTGATGGTGGAACGATTACTTTGGCTAATGGCGCTGTTGTAGAAATTGATGACGTACAAACTCCTGTCCCAGGTGTCTTTGTTCACCGTGGTCGTGTTCTCTCTGGATCACTTGAAAGTGGATCGCAAGGACAAGCTGCAATCGACGTTGAACGTCGTGATGCTATTTCTCGTGCACACACAGCAACTCACATGGTACATAAAGCTTTCCGCGAACTTTTGGGGGAGACTGCCACACAAGCTGGTTCAGAAAACTCACCTGGAAGATTCCGTTTTGATTTTCCTGCAACAGGAGCCGTACCTGCATCAGTACTCAATGATGTTGAATCACGTGTGAACACGCTGCTGCTAGATAACCTTGAAGTAAGCGCTGAAGTAATGTCGCAAGATGCTGCCAAGAAACTCGGTGCAATGGCACTTTTTGGTGAGAAATATGGAGACCAAGTTCGTGTTGTCAGTGTTGGTGATTGGGCACGCGAGCTCTGCGGAGGAACACACGTTTCTCGATCAGGTCAGCTTGGTGTTGTTAAACTTTTGAGCGAATCATCTATTGGTGCAGGAGTTCGACGTGTTGAGGCTCTTGTGGGTGTTGATGCTTATCGTTTCTTAGCTCGCGAACATATTTTGCTTAACTCTCTTACTGAGATCATTAAGGGCGCCAGAGTAGAAGAACTTCCAGAGCGCATCAACGGCCTCATCAATTCAATGAAAGAGATTGAAAAAGAGCTAAGTGTGTTGCGCTCTGCGCAGGCACTCTCGCAAGTGGGCGAGATCGCTAAGGGTGCAAAGGTTGTGAATGGAACAACAGTTATCACAGCACTTTTGGGAGATGGCATCTCTGGTGATGATTTGCGCAAGATTTCACTTGAACTTCGCTCAAAGGCCGCAAACAGTGTCGTTGCACTCATCAGTGTCAATGATTCCAAGCCAGTACTAGTTGTTGCGGCAAGTGATGCTGCTCGTGCTGGTGGAGTAAAAGCAGGTGCGTTGGTAAAGATTGGTTCCACGGTATTAGGTGGTGGCGGAGGCGGTAAAGATGACTTCGCTCAAGGCGGAGGAACCGATGCTGCTAAGTCAGTTGATGCATTAGCGGCAATCTCACACGCTCTCGTTGGATAATCACTCCATGCAAAGAGGTCGCCGAATCGCTTTTGATTATGGCGATGTGCGAATTGGTGTCGCTGTATGTGATCCCGATGGAATTTTGGCAACGCCACTGACGACATTGAAGGCCTCTGATAGCAAACTTAAATCCCAACTGTCTCAGATTTTCACTGAATACGAACCAATTCATATCTACGTCGGTAAACCTTCACATATGGATGGACGCGAGAGTGAGTCAGCCGTTAAGGCGGCAAACTTTGCAAAAGAGTTGAGCGAGATGACATCTGCTCCGGTGACGCTCATTGATGAACGTTTAAGCACGGTTGCCGCCACTCGCGGTATGCGCGATTCAGGTGTTAACAGCAAGGATGCACGCGCTTCAATAGATCAAGCAGCTGCGGTTGAGATTCTTAATTTTGCTCTGGAAATTGAAAAGAACAAAGGATGAAGATATTCAACAACCCTCTCATTCGTGTGGTTTCAGCCTTTCTCTTCGTTGCCCTGCTTAGCCTCTCAATTCACACAGTGAGATCCAATATCTCCTCAGCCCCTGACTTTCCAACAGCGCAAATAGAGGCCAATTCACCGGTTGTAGTTGTTGAAATTCCAGCTGGAGCTAGCGGTTCTGTGGTGGGGCAAATACTTTATGAGAACAAAATAACTAAATCTGCGCTGGCATACTTTAGAGCAGCAGTTGCCGATCCTCGTTCTGCCCAAGTTGCACCCGGTGCACATGAACTAAATGTCGGAATCTCTGCACGTCAGGCTTTGGCCCAACTTCTTGACCCCGCGCGTATACCGAATTTGGTTAAAGTATTCGAAGGTGGTTGGAAGAGTGAGGTCATCGACTCTCTGCTTAAGTATGGATTCACAAAAAAGGATATAGATACTGCCTTCAAGAAAGTTGTATTGCCAAAAGGATTTTCAAATGCTGAAGGTCTACTATTTCCAGCACAATATTCATTTCCTGTCGGAACAAGTGCATTAGAGGCTGTGCAAGCGATGATTGATCGCTTTTCAGATGAAGCTATGGGACAAGAACTTTTGGCTGCGAAAGGAAAATACTCTCCAGCACAGCTGTTGACCATCGCATCATTGATCCAAGCCGAAGGGGGCGCAGGGGATTTCTATAAGGTCTCTCGAGTAATTAGAAATCGCCTAGAAATCTCTATGCCACTGCAGTTAGATGCCACGGTTCACTATGTGAAGAAACTTCGTGGGGAAATCTTTTTAAGCACTAATTCCACGCTAATTAAGTCTCCCTACAACACGTATAGAAACTACGGTCTTCCACCAACACCGATTGGAAACCCAGGAAGTGAGGCTATTGCTGCGGCGTTGAAGCCTGCCGACGGGGATTGGCTGTATTTCATTACAGTTGCACCTGGGGACACACGGTTCACTCGTTCTCATGATGAATTTCTGACTTGGAAAGCGCTCTTTGTTAAGAACAGAAAGGCAGGGGTCTTTAAATGATAAAAGCCGCTGTCCTAGGATCTCCCATTTCACACTCCCTAAGCCCACTGTTACACAGCACCGCCTATGCACAGATGGGTTTAAGTGCAAGCTATGAGGCGCTAGAAGTGAAGGCAGACAATTTGGCTCTATTCATGAGTGAAAGAGATGAAACATGGAATGGCTTTTCACTAACTATGCCGTTGAAGGAAGAAGCGATCTCTTATGCAGATCATGTTGATGATTTAGCAAAGCGAATTAATAGTGCAAATACTTTGTATAGAAAAGCAGGGCAGTGGCACGCTACTTCAACAGATGTTATTGGATTTACTAACGCGCTCAAGATGCACAACGTTGATGTGAAGGGCCATGTAGTTATTCTGGGAGCAGGTGCAACTGCGCGTGCTGCAGCTGCTGCATGCGATAATTCAAGTACGCAAATCACAGTTATTAATCGTTCACTGGCAAGAGTGCAGGCCATGTCAGATGCGGTAGTAGAGTCAGAGTTGAGTTTTCTCAACTGGGATGATCTGAGTGTTCTAGGCGATGCTGATTTGGTGATTAGCACAGCACCGGCCGGCGTGACAGATTCAATTGATTTACCAGCCAAAACTTCTGTTCCATATTTTGAAGCACTCTATAAACCTTGGCCAACACCTGCATCATCTTTGTGGGCCTCGCGTGGTGGAAGTGTTATTGATGGTTTGGATCTCTTGATTCACCAAGCTATAGCTCAGATTGCTATTTTTTCAGGCACGACCTTTGATTCTGCGCTCATGTATACAAAATTACGCGAAGTTGGGTTAGCAGCGCTTAGGTAATCCACACACGACTTTGGTAGATGCTTGAAAGTCCTACTCTTGAGAAGTGCTATATCTTCTTTTCGCATTACCGATATCCATCGCAGACATTTCCACACGAAAGATCCCGAACATATATATACAGCTCTATGCCTACGCAGTCGCGGTTCTAGTGGTTGTTCGGGGTGTTCCGGATTTAGTTTTCATGCTGGTGGTTCTGGCTATTTTATTGCTCATGTCGGCTATCGGTGTTGGTATGGGGGATTGCAAGTTGTTGGGCTTAATTGTTCTGATGCTACAACTATCCAGATTTCAAGAATTTGAACTTCTGCTCCTGGCAATTTTTATGATCGCACTGATTGAAATTGTCCTTATATGGCTCTATTCCAAGGTGATTCCCCGAACAATTGCTATGGCTCCAGCGATATTTATTGGAACAACCCTTTATTTGGCAACGAGTCAGAGCTAACTTCTGCAAGAATAGGCACATGCGTTGGTTAACTGCGGGTGAGTCTCATGGTCAAGCACTCAGTGCGATCATTGAGGGAATCCCTGCCTCGGTAGAAATTACAACGGCAGATATTGATCGTCACTTAGAGCGCAGACGCCTTGGTTACGGTCGAGGAGCTAGACAAAACTTTGAAGCTGACAAGGTAACAATTCTTGGAGGAATTAGACTAGGCCTTACACAAGGTGGACCAATTGCTATTCAAGTTGGAAATTCCGAGTGGCCTAAATGGGAAAAAGTGATGTCTGCAGATCCTGTCCCTGAAGATGAAATTAAAGACTTAGCGCGCAATGCACCTTTAACTAGACCACGTCCTGGTCATGCCGATCTAGTTGGAATGCAGAAATATGATTTAGATGACGCCCGACCAATCCTAGAGCGAGCAAGTGCCCGTGAAACAGCATCCCGAGTTGCACTTGGCGCAGTTGCAAGAAGTTTCCTTGAGCAGAGCGTTGGTATAACAATCTTGTCTCACGTTTTATCTATCGGTAAAGCGCGCGTTCCTAATGATTATGCTTTGCCTGATCCAGCCGACATGGCACGAATTGATAAAGATCCCGTTCGTTGCGCCGATGAAACATCGAGTGCGTTGATGGTTAAAGAGATCGAAGCAGCTCACACAGATGGAGACACTTTGGGTGGAGTAGTTGAGGTTTTAGCTTTCAACATGCCTCCAGGATTGGGTTCACACGTTCATTGGGATCGCAGACTCGATGCTCGTTTAGCTGGAGCGCTGATGGGCATTCAAGCCATCAAGGGTGTTGAAGTTGGTGATGGCTTTGAAACTGCAACGCGCCGAGGCTCAGTTGCACATGATGAAATTGAAAAGAATGCAAAAGGAAAGATTGTTCGCCGCACTGATCGCGCGGGTGGAACCGAAGGCGGCATGTCTAATGGAGAAGTTCTCCGAGTTCGAGCAGCTATGAAACCTATCTCTACAGTTCCTAAAGCTTTAGACACAATCGATGTCGCTACGGGTGAGAGTGCCAAGGCTATTAACCAACGCTCTGATGTCTGCGCAGTTCCAGCCGCTGGTGTCGTAGCTGAGGCAATGGTGGCATTAGTTCTAGCAGAGGCAGTACTAGAAAAATTCGGTGGTGATTCAGTAACCGAAACACGCCGTAATTTCAACAGCTACATGCAGAACCTGAACTTTTCATAAAAATGCCACGTCTTGTTTTGATTGGGCCTCCAGGTTGCGGTAAATCAACTGTTGGCGCGGCCTTAGCCAACAAACTTTCAATCGAATTCGTTGATACGGATAATCAGATTGAAACCTCATATGGCCGTAAGATCTCAGATATTTTTGTGGATAAAGGTGAAGCGTTCTTTCGAGAGTTAGAGTTCGCAGCACTGGCTGAGTCTTTGCAGATTAGTGATTGTGTTTTATCACTGGGTGGCGGTGCACCTATTGCACCCAGAGCTCAAGAGCTTCTTAAGTCCTGCGCTGCTCCTATTTTCTTTCTGGATGTCTCATTAGCAGTTGCAGCTCCTCGTGTTGGCTTTAATCGTGACAGACCACTCTTGCTCTCAAATCCTCGAGCGCAATGGCAAGCACTTGCGGAGACACGAAGACCTATCTATGAATCTTTAGCAACCTTTGTCATTAAAGTTGATTCCATGTCAGTGGAAGAAGTAGTGAACGAGATTGCAGCAAAATTATGATTCACACTATCCGAGTTCATGCTGAGCATGAATATGACGTGGTTGTTGGCTGTGATTGGCAATCAAGCCTAAAGAACTCACTTGGTTCTTATACTCGCGTAGCACTTGTGTATTCATCTGCAATGCGTGATCACATTAAAGGATTTAAGCCTGAGAACACCGAGATTCATTATTTTGAAGTTGCCGATGGGGAAGGTGCCAAAACTTCTCAGTCCCTGCAATCCTTGTGGAATTGGTTGGGAGCTGCTGGCTTCACGCGCTCTGATGCAGTTGTGGGTGTTGGTGGCGGGACTATTACAGATCTCGCTGGTTTTGCAGCTGCATCGTGGTTACGAGGCATTGATTGGATAGCCATTCCAACCACTGTCGCCGGAATGGTTGATGCAGCAATTGGTGGAAAAACTGGGATAAATAGTGATTATGGAAAGAACTTGATTGGTGCATTTCATTCTCCACAAAAGGTTTTAATCGACACCGCATGGCTCACCACGTTAAGTGATCGAGATTTTGCGGCAGGGTTAGCTGAAGTAGTGAAGTGTGGATTCATTATGGATGGCAAGATTCTTGATTTAGTAAACGGTAAGGGCGTAGCAGAGATTCGCGGGGATGCTTTGCTGGTCCAAGATCTCATCACCCGCTCGGTGGCAGTTAAAGCCCATGTTGTGGGAAGCGATTTCAAAGAATCCTTTGGAAGAGAAGTTCTCAATTACGGACATACCTTGGGTCATGCGATAGAAATTCATAGCAAGTATTCACTTCGTCACGGGGAAGCTGTGTCGATCGGGCTTGTTTTTGCCGCCGAACTTGCAGGTGTTAAAGGATTGCTTGATTCAAAGAGCATTCAACTGCATAAACAAATTCTCACTAGCTTGGGATTGCCCACCACATACCCGCGCGATTCTTGGCAACATCTCTATCCTCTTCTTGCTTTGGACAAGAAGTCTCGAGGCCACCAACTTCGATTTGTGGGACTGAGTGCTATCGGTGAGACCTTACGCATTGAGGATGCAAATGAAAGCGAACTAGCAGCTGCTTATGAGAGAATTAGCTCATGAAGATCATGGTTATCAATGGCCCGAATCTGGCTCGGTTGGATATTCGTGATTCCTCTATTTACGGAGATCTTAACTACGCAGAACTCAAATCTTTGATCCAGACAAGTGCATCCTCAGCAGGGATGCAGGCAGATGTGCGACAGAGCAATGATGAGGCAACAATTATCGGTTGGCTCCATGAAGCAGCAGATGCAAAGTTGCCAGTGATTATTAACCCGGCAGCATTTACTCATTATTCATATGCAATCCGCGATGCAGCAGAACTATTAAAGGCACCACTCATCGAGGTTCATTTATCTAATCCAATGGCGCGTGAGGAATTTCGTCACACGTCAGTTATCTCTGGTGTGGCAACAGGGACAATCGCAGGTTTTGGTCCCAATTCCTATGTTTTAGCGATTAATGCCCTTAAATCCCTGCTTGGCTAAGTTGAAAAATCGCCCGGCAAATACGGGTATCCTTAACCTCTTGTCATTGACAATCAATGGCCGTAAATAATCACCTACAGACATGAGTGGAGCTTGAACCGTGGCAACTACAGCTGATTTAAAAAATGGAATTACTCTTGAGATTGAAAGCCAGTTGTGGACAGTCGTTGAGTTTCAGCATGTGAAGCCAGGTAAGGGCCCAGCATTCGTTCGTACAAAGCTTAAGTCAGTACTTACTGGAAAAGTCATTGATCGCACATTCAACTCAGGTGTCAAGATTGATATCGCTATTCTAGAAAAGCGCGACATGCAGTATTTGTATAAAGAAGGCGACGACTTCGTATTCATGGATAGCAAGACTTACGATCAGATGACTATCTCAGCAGCTGTGGTGGGCGATATGGCTAACTACATGCTCGAAAACACAGATGCTGTGGTTGCAGTTAACGAAGGAAATCCTCTTTATATCGAACTAGCTGCATCAGTACCTTTGCGTATTACCTACACAGAGCCTGGAATCCAGGGGGATCGCTCTTCTGGTGGAACTAAGCCAGCAACAGTTGAAACTGGCATTGAGATTCAAGTTCCGCTTTTTATCAAGCAGGATGAAATTGTCATGGTTGATACACGTGATGGTTCATATCAGGGCCGCGCTAACTAGTGTCTGCTCGCAGTAAAGCAAGAAAGCAAGCTTTAGACCTGCTCTTTGAAGCTGATATTCGGGGAACTAATGCTTTGGAAACTCTCAACCTTAGAGATATCGTTGAAGAGGGACCAGATGCAAGGCCTATTCGAGAATACACACGCTCTCTTGTTACTGGCGTGAGTGAAAATACTCGAAAGATTGATGAACTCATCACGACTTATGCCCAAGGTTGGGATATGGATCGACTTCCTAATGTGGATCGCAATATCTTGCGCCTAGGTATTTATGAGATTTTATGGGCAGCTGATATTCCTGACAGCGTTGCAATTGATGAAGCACTAAGTTTGGCTAAAGAGCTCTCAACCGATGATTCATCTGGCTTTATCCATGGTGTTTTAGGTCGAATCTCATCACTTAAAGAGAACTTGTCCCTTTAGTTTCAAAAAGCAGTTTATTGTGGGATAGATACAAGGTGAACTCTTCATGAGTGCAACCTATGGTGATAGTCAGAAATGCGATATCACTCTTGCGCAGGGACAGAATTTCCCCGTTGAAATCCTGACGCTCTTTGATAATCCCAAAAAGGAATGAGAAGAGAATATTTGCAGTTGGCGTGCTTTTTTCCTCTGAGATAGAGAGCGCTTTGACTCTACGCAAATCGATCACAATCTCACCCTCAGCCTTCTGGGTGGGAGAACGTCCGGTTAAGAGATATGAGAGTGGGACGTCATAGAACTCCGATAGTTGAGCCGCCTTCTTTACACTCAATGTTCTATCGCCACGTTCATATGAGCCAAGGGCGACTGCTCGTAATTGCTTATGACTCTTAGTCTCAACGTCAGCCAAGGTCAGATTTCGTGAAAGACGTATTGATCGAAGGCGTGCGGCTATTTCTTCCATTTCTGTATTCATAGGGCAAGGCTAGGCATGTGATGCCACACGCACTTTTGGATATCCACAGAGGTGCGAATCTGCTGATATAGTCGCCCACGCATCCTTTAACGACCCATCCTGCGAGGTGGGGAAGGAGATTTATATGAGCGTAGCCCTGTCCGCACAGGATATTTCACGTGCGTTGACTCGCATTTCCCATGAGATTCTTGAAAAGAATCATGGTTCTTCAGAGATAACAGTCCTAGGCATTCCAACTCGTGGTGCTCACTTAGCTGCTCGTATCGCAGCGATTATGAGTTCGATTGAGGGTAAAGAGATCGCCCACGGAACTTTAGATATCACCTTGTACAGAGATGATCTGCGCCTTCGCGCACCCCGCGCAATCATGCCTACATCAATCCCACCGATAGGAATTCAAGGACGAGATGTCATCTTGATTGATGATGTCTTGTACTCGGGTCGCACGATACGAGCAGCCTTAGACGCACTCGGAGAAGTAGGACGCCCGCGCACTGTGCAGCTAGCAGTCCTGGTCGATAGAGGCCATCGCCAACTACCTATCAGAGCAGATTTTGTTGGTAAGAACTTACCTACGTCAGAGAAGCAATCAGTCAGGGTTTCACTGACTGAAATAGATGGCGTCGATGAAGTAGTAATTGAAGGGGAGGCAAACTAATGCGCCATCTCCTTTCCATCAATAATCTGAGCGCATCTGATGCAATCGGAATCCTTGACACAGCAACCGAGTTAGCACGCATCAATGACGGGCAAGTGAAAAAGCTCCCAACATTGCGTGGCCGAACAATCGTCAACCTCTTTGCTGAAGACTCCACACGAACAAGAATCTCTTTTGAGGCTGCGGCCAAACGCCTTTCTGCCGATGTCATTAACTTCTCAGCCAAGGGTTCGAGTCTTAGTAAAGGTGAATCCCTCAAGGACACCGCTCAAACCTTGCAAGCAATGGGCGCAGATGCGGTGGTCATTCGTCACTCGGCATCTGGTGCAGCCCAGCGTTTAGCAGATCTTGAATGGATGTCGGGAAGTGTTATCAACGCAGGAGATGGAACACATGAGCATCCAAGTCAAGCATTACTTGATGCTTTCACAATTCGTAAACATCTTGGTAAGGGAGCAAGTGATCTGAAGGGGCTGCGAATTGCAATCGTGGGAGATGTTCTGCATTCACGCGTTGCGCGTTCTAACGTATTGTTACTTTCAATGCTCGGTGCTGATGTCGTTTTAGTTGCACCGCCTACGTTGCTTCCTGTTGGTGTTGAGAGCTGGCCAGCAACAATCTCATATGATTTTGATTCAGTAATTCCAAACGTAGATGCAATCATGATGCTGCGTGTTCAACAGGAGCGAATGAGTGATCTCTTCTTTCCTAATTCACGTGAGTATTCACGCTACTTCGGTCTCAATTCCGAACGAATGTCTGCTATGGCCAGACATGCAATCGTGATGCACCCAGGACCTATGAATCGCGGATTAGAAATCGCTGCGGATGTTGCAGATAGTGCTCGGTCAGTAATCGTTGAACAAGTAACTAATGGAGTTAATGTGCGCATGGCTATCTTGTATGTCCTACTTGCTGGCGGGCCTTTAGAAGTAGGGAGCAACTAATGACTACGCAACGTTTTCTACTCAAAGGTGGCAAAGTTTTAGGAACTCAGACAGCCGATCTCTTAATTAGCAACGGTCGCATTGAAGGTATTTCTCAATCAATTTCAGATGAAACTGCAACTGTCATTGATCTCAAGGGCAGCGTAGTTTTGCCGGGACTAGTAGATCTTCATACTCACTTGCGTGAGCCTGGTCGCGAAGATAGTGAAACTGTCGCAAGTGCCAGCAGAGCAGGTGCAAAAGGTGGATTCACAGCACTCTCTGCAATGGCCAACACTTCACCTGTTGCCGATACTGCCGGTGTAGTCGAGCAGGTTTATCGTTTAGGGCAAGAAGCAGGTTTAGTAGATGTGTTTCCAATTGGAGCTGTCACACAAGGACTAAGGGGTGAACAGCTTTCTGAAATAGGAGCAATGGCTGATTCAGTCGCCCGGGTTCGAGTCTTTAGTGATGACGGTAACTGTGTCTTTGATCCTTTAGTTATGCGAAGAGCTTTGGAATACATCAAGAAGTTTGATGGCGTAATCGCCCAACATGCTCAAGAGCCGAGATTAACCGTTGGTTCCCAGATGAATGAGGGAGTTATCAGTTCGAAATTGGGATTGAAAGGTTGGCCAGCTATAGCTGAGGAAGCAATTATTGCAAGAGATGTTTTGTTGGCAGACCATGTTCAGTCGCGTTTACATATCTGTCACGTTACAACTGCTGGGGGAGTAGAGATTATTCGTTGGGCAAAGGCTAGAGGAATTCAAGTAACTGCTGAAGTAACACCTCATCACCTGCTGCTTACAGATGATTTAGCTAGCTCATATGACCCAGTCTTCAAGGTGAATCCACCGCTTCGTACAGAACATGATGTTATGGCGCTGCGAGAGGCTTTAGCCGATGGAACAATCGATATTGTTGCAACGGATCATGCACCACATACGAGTGAGACGAAAGATTGTGAATGGGCTGAAGCATCATTTGGAATGATCGGCTTAGAAACTGCGCTCTCAATTGTGACAAAAACTATGGTGGAAAGCGGACTTCTAGATTGGGCCGGTGTTGCCCAGCGTATGTCTATTGCTCCGGCAGCAATCGGTCGGTACTCAAACCATGGTCAAGAACTTGTTGTCGGATCTTCCGCACACATAACTGTGATTAATCCAACCAAGAGCTGGGTGGTAGATCGCGATTTGGTTCTCTCAAAGAGTCGTAATACTCCATACCATGGCTATGAATTGCCAGGATTAGTAACACACACTTTCTTTGGTGGTCGAGCAACCATGATTGATTCACAAGTTATAGACAAGGTGGTGCAGTAATGGCGCAGGCCTTCCTGGTTCTAGATGACGGTCGAATCTTTGAGGGCCGCTCGTGGGGAGCTACTGGACGCACTTTTGGTGAAGCTGTATTTCAAACTGGTATGACTGGGTATCAGGAAACTTTGACGGATCCTTCTTATCACAAGCAAGTAGTTGTTATGACTGCTCCACATATTGGTAATACGGGTATGAATACTCAAGATAATGAATCATCAAAGATCTGGGTGGCTGGTTTCGTTGCTCGAAACCCATCTTCCTTAACATCTAATTGGCGCTCCGAAAATGACTTAGAAGCAGAAATGATTTCCCAGAATGTTGTTGGAATTCAAGGGGTAGATACTCGTGCAATCACACGTCATTTACGTGATCGCGGTGCAATGCGCGTTGGAATATTCTCTAACCTCGAACTCACCCGTGAAGAGATGGTTGTTGAAGTTCGCAAATCTCCTCAAATGGCAGGTGCTTACCTTGTCAAAGATGTCTCAACGCCCAAGACGTATATAGTCCCATCAGTTGGTAAGAAGAAGTTTGTAGTTGCGGCATTAGATCTTGGAATCAAAGCGGCAACACCAAGAATGTTGGCGCAGCGCGGCGTTGAAGTTCATGTCATGCCCCACGATTCAACTTTTGAAGACATTCAGGCAGTTCATCCAGATGGCGTTTTCTTATCTAATGGCCCCGGAGATCCTGCGACTATGACGGACACAATCGAGCTTGTCCGACAAGTTCTTGGCGCACAAATACCCATCTTTGGAATTTGTTTTGGTCATCAAATTCTTGGTCGAGCACTCGGCTTTGAGACATATAAGTTGCAGTTTGGCCACCGTGGCATTAATCAACCAGTAATTGATAAGAACACTCAAAAAGTTGAAATCACTGCACACAACCATGGTTTTGCACTCAAAGCTCCAACAGATGCTCAGTTCACAACGGTTTATGGTCCTGGTGAAGTCACGCATGTGTGTTTGAACGATGGAGTGGTTGAAGGTTTGCAATTGCTAGAAGGTGCAGCGTTCTCAGTTCAGTATCACCCTGAAGCTGCAGCCGGTCCACATGATGCTGCATA
>Ga0208147_1000248_pt1 | contig 19646 bp, 34 predicted proteins | sample DEB3_08_DNA_FD_184520 | JGI IMG/M metagenome (GOLD analysis project Ga0208147, IMG submission 184520) | Aqueous microbial communities from the Delaware River and Bay under freshwater to marine salinity gradient to study organic matter... | ecosystem: Environmental > Aquatic > Marine > Coastal ... | reverse complement strand
CGTACGGTTCACGAGCGGAGGCGTCGGCCGATTCGGGTTTGACGAGGCGAACGCGACGCTCGACGCAGCGGACGCGATGGTCGGCCGGTTCGGCGATGCCGGAAAGCCGCAGCGCATCGAGATTCCGAAGCCGATCGTTGCACGGCTCACGACGGATCTCGGCGACCAGATGTTCGAGCCTGGCGCGGCGAACGTGCGGTTCCGAGTCTGGAACTGGCAGCAGGTGCAGGTCGGACAGGGCCCGAAGCGCAAGCGCATCGAGGTAGCCGCGAACGGCAAGCAGGCGACGAAGTTCGGCGAAATGCCGGTAGGCCGTGCGATTCAACTCGGAGGGACAGCGCAGGTCGGCGAGACGGTCATTCTCTTCCGAATCATGTCGACCGATGGCCGTCCGTGGTTCTGCTTCTCGGGACGAAGCGCCGCGGTCGGAGCGTCATCGCTGCTTGCGATCACCGGCACGAGCGAGATCGTGCCTGGCCTGTTCCGCTATCAGGTCGAGCCGCAATACATCAACGCGACCGGAGGCCTGTCGCCGAACCCGACGCAGCCGGCCGGCGTCGCGTTCAACGTCTACGAGTTGAGCGGAAACCACGATCAGCCGCTCGAGTTCGACGATCCGCCTTCAAGGCTTCGCGTGCTCGGGCCGGTCAAAGGTCCGGTCGTCGGCGTTCTCTCGAGCGATCCGCGAGGCGAAGTCGTCTGGACCTTCGAGGCTCCGTCGCCGCTCGGGCCGGAGTGCATCGGGCCGACGCCAGGCACGTTCGGAACGCTATTGAATGGAGGCATCTGATGGCGCTCAGTCTCGCGCTCACCACGAACGATGAGCGGCTCTACGTCGTGCCGAGCGGCTCGCGGCAGGTCATGCACGCGATCTACATCGCGAACACGACTGCGGCGACGCGTCGCGTTCGTCTGCATCACTGCACGCAAGGCAGGACAAGCGGCACGGATAACGCGATCCTGTATGACGTGGCGATCGCGCCGAACGGGACGCTCATCGACTCGACGCGATTCCCGATGTACGAGGGCGACGTGATTCGCGGCAAGGCAGACGCGACAGGCGTCACCATCACGTTTCACGGAGTGCCGGCCTGATGTCTGCCATCGCGGCGGCGACGGCGTGCTGCTGCGGCGCGAACCCGTGCGGCTCGCCATGCTGCGATCCCGGCGTGACCGAGTTCGGCATCTACTGGACCGGCTCGTTCCAGATCATGTTCAACCCGTGCGAGTGCCTGCCTGATGTGCCGAACTTCATATGTCCCTGCTACGGACAGACGACGATCGAGGCCGGACAGGTCGGACGAGGTCGGATCACGAGGACCGATGCCGGTCCGCTCGCTCCGTGCGGCGAGTGCGTGATCGAGCTCGAAGCCGTCGCGAACCTCGGGACTGGCTTCTATAACTGCCCGTGCGCGTGTCAATGGGAAGATCCGCCAGGCTCAGGACAGTTCTACACGTGCCAGCAGGTAGCGCCGGAGTTCTGCGGCGCGTATCAGTGCCTTTCGGGCATCGGCGAACTCACGACGAGCGGAGGCGTCTGCGACGTGCAGTTCCGACCGGCGGTCGTTCTCGCCGCGGATACCTCGACGCAAGGGCAAACCGCGGGACGCTGGTACGTCGTTCTTCCGATTGGCTTCCTCGGGATCATTCGAGACGGCTGCTACGCGTCGAGCGGCTACAACTACTGTCACAACGATCCGCCGACCGGAATGGGCGGAGTTAGTCGAGTCGGCACGCCGGATGCGAGCGGCGTGCTGTACCTGGGTCCGCAGATCACCTACTGCGCAGATGGACGAATCGACTACCGGTCACGCGTCGGCGTCTACCAGCCGTTCAACGTGCAGACGTACCAAGCGGCGAACGAAACGCTCATCTGGTCGCCGGGAACGGTACAGGTCACATGAGCGATCGGCCCGGCCTGATGCTGCGAGCGGTCGGCGGCGCGATTGGCATCGCGAAGGCGGTCGCGAGAGTAGAGGCGGCTAAGCCGGCGGAAGTCGCTCGACGCATCGCGATCTGCGAGGCTTGCCCGTCCGGCTGCTACCTGGAACGCCCGAGCCGCTGCGACCTCGCGAAAGGCGGCTGCGGATGCTTCCTATCGGCCAAATGGCGCATCGCTTCCGAGCGATGCCCGAAAGGACATTGGTAGGCTAGTCGCATGGCAGTCACGCTCACGGGAACCGGCGGTCTATTCACGCGGCTCGGGAAGCTCTTCGGCCTGGCGAAGACGATCCGAACGCATCAGCAGGCGATCGCACCGACCTCGGCGACAGCGACGAGCGGCGTACGCACGATCTACTCGGTGTTCGCCTCGACGACCGGCACGCTTCCTATGGCTACCGATCTCGTGCAGGCAGTCGCGAACGAGGACATCGTCGCCGACGCCAGCCTCGGGACGCTGGTGGGCATCAAGGCCGCAGCCGAGCGTACGCTCATCGAGATGGTCGACGCGGATACGAAGCTGCCGGCGAAGACCGTACCGGAGGCGATGCGCGAGCTCGCGTTCCAGATGAACCGCGACGGCGAGAAGGTCGCGGTGTCGTCGTTCACTGTCGGATCAACCTCGTACAACGCGGCGAACGCAGGCAACGCGGTCGTGATCGTCTCGCTCGAGGCTCCGAAGATCATCAAGAACAACGTCGTGTTCTCCTCGAAGATCGCAGATCAGCCGTACGTGCGATCCGAGACGCTGACGTTCTCGTGCGCCGAGGACACCAAGACCGCCGGCGTCGCGAGCGGCTCCGAGGTCTGGACAGTCACGGGCGATCGGTCGTTCCCGAACCTCGATCGGCGATGGAGAGCCGGCAGCGGGACCGCGATGCGGATCAACGCGACGAGCGGAGATCAGGACGCCGGCGGCGTTCCTGGCTTGAACCTGCTCACGAACTCAGACTTCGAGGTCTTTACGTCCGATGTCCCGGTGAACTGGGAACTCGTGACCGGAACGGCGACGACGCACGTAGCAAGCAGCACGAACGCCCAGCGAGGAACGTACTCGCTGAAGTTCATCGGCGACGGCTCGACGCTGACGAAGATCCGACAGCGGACGAACTACGGAAGCGGAACCTACGGGAAGCTCAAGGGCGACACGCTGTATCTGCTCTCGGCATGGCTTCGAAGCGAGGGAACCTCGGTCGGCGGTACGCTGCGGATCTCGTTCCGTGACCAGACCGATACGGTCCTCGGCTCAATGACGGTGTCGGTGAACTTCGCCAGCCTGACTACGTCCTTCGTCCGCTACGGCTTCGCGGTGATCTCGCCGGTCAACATTCCCGACGAGACGTATCTCGTCGTCGAGTTGACTACGGCCATCTCGGCTACCGGCTCGATCCTCATCGACGAGCTCACGGTCTGCGAGATGCAGCGTCTCGCGGCCGGCGGTCCTGGTGTCGCGATCGTGGCTGGCTCGACGGATAGCCGTCGCGGCGATCTCGCGACGGTCGCGATCTCGAATAACACCGTCGGCGAGATGAACCTCGAACTCGATCGCATGTTCGGCCTGTACGAGAGCGGGATCTTCCTGCCGAGCGGGACCGGAACGAACGTAACCGTCGCCGACTCGTTGATCTCGTGACGCCGGCCCGGTAGGATTCCTCCAGCCGACCGGCGCAAGCGCCGACCGACCAACTCCGGCCGAGGCCTCATCCACCTCGGTGCCGCTTATGGCGGCAGTCATCTCCCGGCCTCGCGTCCCTCAGGCGCGAGGCCGGTTTATTTCCGCCGGGACACGTTGCTAGCAGGCCGGAGCCTGTCCGGCCCGGCCCGGCCCGGACGCGTCCTGGGGCGTTCTCGTGGCTCGGTTATTGGGACGTATCCGGTACTGGCCGATTTAGTGCGGCGAACGGCTTGACAGGGCCGAAATAGGCTGTACCTTTCACCTGTCGGCCTGATGAGCCGACCGCCGCAGGGTTTGCGGCGAAGCAGGAGATGACCGATGAAGACTGCACTGATCAAGTTTGTCCGGATGGCCGACGATTCCTGGTCCATCACGCGCGATGGATATGACATCGGTGCGATTGAGCGAGAACGCGTGGACAACGTCACAACGCATGGATGTGGTCGAGAGACTGCCGGATATGGCGTGACACTCGATGAGCCATACCGCAGCGAATGGTTCCCGGCTCGACGCGCATATGAGCAGACTGGACATAGCGCTCGCGAGGCGTTCGAGGCCGCGAAGCAATGGGCGCGGAATCACGTCACGGCTTGACCGCTCACGGCTCGGCCGCGGAAACGCGACCGGGCCGATTCCCGGCATAGTGCCGGTTCGCAACGTAGGAGATGACCGATGAAGAACAGCCAGGTACGAACCGTTCGCGACGCGATTCGCAAGGCCTTGCTCGATGAGGCATGCACTCGTTCCGACAAACTTTCGTCTGACCACGATCGGCCTCTTGATCCTCGGATCGGCGTGCTTTGCCGCCGAGGTAAGCCGGTTTATTACGCGATCATCAATGGCATGCACTGCGAGTCAACCCTGCTGGCTGCGATCGAGGACGAACTAGCCAGGGCTTGACCGCTCACGGCTCGGCCGCGGAAACGCGACCGGTCCGCTTCGCCTGCGAACGTCGCAGGCTCGCAACGATGGAGATGACCGATGACCGAACAGCAAGCCAGGGCGATCAACTACGCCGTATTCAATCTCGGGCAGCAGGCCGAACTAGCACGCGAGGCCGGACGCGATCGGCTCGCCGAGGATCTCGAACGGTTCATGCTCGACATCGACAGCCTGCGACACGATCTCGCGATGGCCAAGCGGAACGCTCGCATCGGAGGGACCGTCGATGTCAACGCCTGACTTGATTCTCTGCGGCCTTGCTGCCGTGATCCTCGTCCCGATGGCATTCCTCCCGTTCCTCGTCGCGGCCGGCGAGCGAGACGGGATCGTCAAGACCGGCCGCTCTGGAGATGACCGATGAAGACCGAGAAGAAGATCGACAGCCTGCCGGCGGCGTTCGCCGCGGCGCTTGCCGAGATGCCATCGCCGGCGCTCGACAAGACGAACACGGCGTTCGGCCGGTTCAGGTACGCGAGCCTCGGCTCGTTCCTCGAAACGTGCCGGCCGCATCTCGCCCGATTCGGCCTCGCGCTCGCAAGCGACTTCGAGCCGATGCCGGACGGGAACCTGATGTGCTGGACAGTCATTCGCGACGCGAGCGGCGAGACGATCAGGCTCGCGCCCGTGCCGGTACGCGTCGACCTTGCGAAGCCTCAGGCGACCGGAAGCGCCATGACGTACGCCAGGCGGTACAGCCTGTCGGCCGCTCTCGGCGTCGTCGGCGACGAGGACGATGACGGGAACGCGACGAACGAGCCGAAGCCGCAGCGGCAGGTCTCGATGCCGCAGGCTCACGCGGCGACGGCCAAGCCTGTCGCGAAGCCGGCGGCGAAGCCGGTCGAACTCGACGACGGCTGGGAACGCGTGACCGTCGAGAAGGTCGAGACGAAGGACGGCCAGAGCGCGAAAGGCCCGTGGAGGCTCTACTCGGTCCACACCACCGGCGGCGAGCGGTTCTCGACGTTCTCGGCGACGCACGGCGGACGGGCGCTCGAACTCGTCGGACAGGACGCGGACGTGCTCGTGAGGGAAACCGATCGCGGTATCGAGTTGCTCGACATTCGCGGCGCGAAGTCGTTCGCGAAGCCGGTCGTGCCGGCGACCACGAAGGAGGCGTCCGATGACGAGATCCCATTCTGATGACTCGCCGTCGATCTCGCCGGAGCATTTCGCCGCGATGTTTGGCGTCAGTCGCGACACCGTCTACCGATGGATCAAGCAGGGCCGGCTCAAGCCGATCGCGATCGGTCCTCGCGTCTGGCGGTTCCGGCCGTCGCAGGTAGAGGCGTTCATGAACGAGCCGCGACGGGAGACGCAGTACGTCCACATTGACGAGAACCCAGGAACGGCTTGGGCAAACCGAAACGAGGTGAACCGATGAGACTGATCGACATCAGCGAAGACATGCAGGCGCTCGACGACCTGCTCGCCGAGGTCGGCGGCGACGTAACCGATCCGAAGGTCGCCTCGATCGTCGACGCGTGGTTCGAGGAGCTCGACCACAGCCTGACGGCCAAGGTCGACAACTACGCGGCGCTCATCTCGACGATGCGAGCACGGGCAGACATCCGGCGAGCCGAGGCCGAGCGGCTCGCCCGTCGCGCCCAGGTTGACGAGGCGGCGGCGGACTGGCTCGCGTCGCGTCTGCTCGCGGCTCTCGACTCGCGAGGGATGCGGAAGGTCGAGACCGATCGGTACGCGGTCTCGGTTGTCGGGAACGGCGGGAAGGCGCCGCTTCTGCTCGATCCCGAGGTTCCGGCCGACTGGACGAAAACCGTCACGCGGACGGAGCCGGATCGCGAACGTATCCGGCTTGCCATCGAGGCCGGGCAGGCGTTACCGTTCGCCAGACTCGGAGAGCGTGGCAAGCGCCTCGCCATTCGCTGACCTCTCACCCGGCCCGGTTGCTCGCGCGCTCTTCCGCGATCAGCCGGGCCGGTTCCTCGACCGGATGACCGCAGGAGATGACCGATGGAACGATGGATACCTGTAGACGTTGACCTGTTTCGGAAACCTCGCTTTGTGGCATTCTGCCGGACTCTGCAAGTAGGCCGGTTCGAGGGAGCCGGTCGCGTGCTGGCGATCTGGTGCTGGGTTCAATCCTACGGGCCGCAGACGGCTTTAGACGCGTCCGCGGTCGACGAGGCGACCGGCGTACCACCAGGCACGACGGACGCTCTAATCGCCTCTGGCTGGGCCTCAGCGAATCGACGAGCCGGCACGATCCGGTTCTCGTGGCCGGGCGAGACACTGGCGGAGATCCGCGAGCGGCGGTCGGCATCGGCTCGCCGAGCAGCCTCGGCCCGATGGCATCGAGACGATCCGGCGGATGCGGATGCAATGCGACCGCATTCCGACTGCAATGCCAAGAGTAAGAGTAAGACCAAGACCAAGAGACAAAACCAAGAACTGGAGCCTATCGGCTCCAGTCTTGTCCCGGTCGATGCCGAAACGTCATCGACCGCGACCGACAGCGACCGGAGACTGCCGCGAACCGTTGCGATCGGATGGCATCCGGAGGACGGGTTTGCCGGCATCACCGACGCCGATCGGCGTGCCTGGGCCGCGGCGTATCCGGCGGTTGACATCGATGCCGAGCTCGCCAAGGCTCACGCGTGGCTAGCGGCCGAGGCTCCGTCCGGCCGATGGCGGAACGTACGCGCCGGCCTGCGTCGCTGGATGGCACGCAGCCAGGCGTACGCCGATCGCCGCTCGAACGGGCCGCAGTTGACGAGACCGAACACCGGCGGCACACTGCCGCTCGGATGCTGGATCGACGCCGATGGCGTCGCAAGAACCGCGAGCGGTGCTCCGCTCGACCGTTGACAGGAGATGACACGATGACACCGGATGAACGACGCAGAATCCTACGGGCCGAACTCGCCGCTCTCGGCGTGTCGGCGGATGACATCACGCACCGCTTGCTCGAACACGACAACTGGTTGGGCGAGCCGGATATCGACTGCATGTATGCAGTCGAAACGATCCTCGAGCTACGAGACCAGGTCACGGCGTGCCGCACGATTGTCGAATCGACAGATCGCGAGAACGATCGCCTGCGGTCCGCAGCGATCAAGACCGCTACGGAGATCGAGGAGATCACGCGGCAGATCAAGATCCTTCGCGACATGCTGCGCGAGAAGGGAGAATCCGATGTCTGAACCTCTGACGCCGCAGCGGAACCTCGAACGCGTCCTCGGTCTCTGGCCAAGCGCCGGCCTAACGGCCGACTGGAAGAACCTGTTCCTCAGCCGCTTCCGAAACGTGAATCAGGACTGGTTACGCGAGGCGATCGAGAACGTGAAGTTCTCGAAGGGAAGTCACGTACCGGAACTGAAATGGTTCCTCGACGAGTTCGAGGGAATCCGCAGGCACGCCGGCAGCGTCGCACGTGAGGAGCCGCAGACGCTCGAACAACGGGCCGAGCGTCGCGAGCAGGAACGCGAACGCGAGCGCATCGAGGTCGAGGCGGAACGCAGGCAGATTCGCCGCACGATGGCGAGCCTGCACGCATCGACGCTCGACCGCATCCGCGACACGATGCGGAACACGCGGTTCTTGGCGTCGCTCTGCGGTTCGCTGGAAGGCGAAGTCGAGGCGTGGCCGGACTTCGCGCTCGGCATGGCTCACGCCGTTGCAACTCGCGACGGCCTGATCGGAGGTGACGCGTGAACTGCAAGTCAGGCAGCAAGCACGAGCGGACGTTCATCGAGGCCGTTCGACTGGAGATCGCCGGCGGCTCCACGCTGTTCAGCCGCGAGACCGTGCAGGCTCTCATCGAATGCTATGAACGCGAGGCGGCACGGTTTGACGCGCTCGCCGGCGACGTTGCGTACAGCATCGAGCAGGACGAACATCACCTCGACACGATGTATAGCGAGTTCACGCGGCGTCTTGTCGGCGGCGAGGCTGAAGCCTACACGATCCCGATGCGTGACCAGATCGACCGCTACGCAATGGCAGACCAGGAGCGACGCGATGGAACGTGAAGTCGCGCCGGAACGTACCGGCTGGCGAGACGAATCGCTGTCGATCCGTCATCGTGCCTGGGGCTTCGATTGTCCGGCGGTCGATGTCGACTTCCTGCTGATCGAGTACGCCAGCGGCAAGCCGAAAGCCATCGTCGACTACAAGCGAGCAAGCCGCTACAACGTCCACGCGGACCATCCGTCGATCCGGGCGATGCTCTCGCTCTGCGAATGGCACGAGCCGCCGCTGCCGTGCTGGGTCGCATGCTACACCCGAGATCCGTGGAGGTTCAAGGTCGAGCCGCTCAATGAGAAGGCCGTAGACCTGTTCGGCCTGAATCCGAAATGGATGACCGAGCGCGAGTACGTCGCGAACCTGTACCTCCTGCGATATGGCCGGATATCGCCAGAGGCAACGCAGATCCTGGCCGGCCTGAATGACGAGGCTACGCCGTGAACGATCTTCCCTCACGCCTGCGAGCGATGGCCGGTCCGATCGTGCCGAACGTCTGCACTGAAGCCGCGGAAGACATCGAGCGGCTCCGAGGCGAGCTTGCAGCCTGCCGCATCGCCTACGAGCAGGCCATCAGAGACCGCGACGCGGCTCGCCTGGACTACTGCCGCGACGCGTTTTACCTCATCGGTGACGAGGACGAGCAACGGCAACTGACACCGCAGGAGATCGCTCGCCGGAAGGGCTGGCCGTGGCCGATCTCGACAGCGGAGACCGGCCGATGACCTACCGATACCCTCGAAGGCCGGAGGTGACCGGCCATGTTCCCGCTCGGATGCGACGAGGAGAATCCCTTTGATGCCGTCGATGACATCCTCTCCGATGCGTTCCTCCTACGAGGAGCCGTCCGGCGCACATCACCGGCCTCGCGACCTGCTGCCGGTCCTGCTGCGTGCCGGCGCTGACCGGATCTCGACTACGGCTCCGGCGATGGATGCTCACGCCCGGATCATGCGGCAGGCCGCAGACGAGATCGAGGCTCTCGCGATCGAGGTCAAGGCCGCGACGATCTCGCTGGAGATATCGCAGCGGCAGCTCGGCGAACTGGAAAGGAACCTGGGTACGTGAGCGATCCAGACGCGTTCCCGTGCTGGCTGGCCGGCGACGACAAGGGCGCGCTCGCTTATGACTGGCACGAGGTCGTTCTCGTCGAGGCCGGAGACAGCGGCTCGGCCTCGATCTTCCTGACGGACGGCTCTCAATGGATTCACCGAGCGATCGAGCCGGTCCTCGACGGGCCGCAGTTCTTCCGCAAACTCGCCAAGGTGCTACCCTTGCGCGACGCAACCGGCCGAATCAAACCGCCATGTTGAGACAGCCGGACGAGCCGCAGGACCGCCGAGCCGCAGCCGCGGCCCGGATGCTCAACCTGCGGCCCGAGACAGGCGGCGAGCTCGCCGTCGCGCTACAGGTGCTCGACGCCATCCTGATACGGCACGGAGAGGTTCGCATCCTGCGGATCGGGACCGCGACCGTATGCCACGCCGGAGCCGAGGCCGAGGTCGGCGGCGACGGCCCGAACACCGTCGAGGCGATAGTCGCCTGCGCCTGCGACGCCGTCGTGAGCGACGAGCGGAAGCACCAGCGACCGCCGGTCGAGCCGGACGCGGACGACTCCGAGGACGCGAGCCTGTTCACGTGGTGACCATCTGCCTTCCGATCCCGGACCGCTGCCTGTCGCCGAACGCCCGGTCGCACTGGGCGGTTCGCTCGAAGGCCGCAAAGCGTCAGCACGCGGTCGCGTTCTTCGACACCGTCGAGGTACTGGAAATGCCTGGCGTCACGTTCCAGCCGGCCGAGACGAACGGCGTCCGATGTCGCTGGTTCTTCCGCGACCGCCGGCGACGCGACGCCGACAACCTGCTCGCCTCGATGAAGCACGCGTTCGACGGCATCGCCGAGGCGCTCGGCGTCGATGACCGCACGTTCGTCCACTGGCCGGCCGTCATCGGATACGATCGAGATCGACCGAGGGTCGAAGTCGATCTGTGGCCGATCGGCTCCGAGGGTCAGGGAGCGACTACGTGCCAAGCGTCACCGTCGAGCGTGCCGATGCCTCCGTCCTGATCGTCCGCGCCAAGGTCGCACCAGGCGACGAGCTGCGGTTCCTGATGCGGTCGGACGCGCATCACGACAGCACGCATGCCGATCGCTCGATGGAGGAACGGCATTTACGCGAGGCCGTCGAGAGCGACGCGTACATACTCGACTTCGGCGACCTGTTCGACGCCATGCAGGGCAAGTTCGATCCGCGACGCGGACCGGATCGCCGCGACCTGCGGCCCGAATATTGGGAAGGTCACTACCTCGATCGGCTCGTCGATGTTGCCGCCGAGCGGTACGCGCCGTTCGCCGATCGCTGGGTGATGATGTCGCCTGGAAACCACGAGACGAGCGTCGGCAAGCGGCACGAGATCGACCTGACCGATCGGCTCGTCCGGTCGCTCAAGACCGCCGGCCGCGCTCCGCTCCTGCATCGAGGCACGTACGCCGGCTGGATTCTCGTCCGGTTCCACAACGAGCGAGACGCGAAGAAGAGCGCGACGTTCCGCATCTACTACCATCACGGCTACGGCGGAGGCGGACCGGTTACGCGTGGCGTGATTCAGACGGCCCGTATGGGCGTCTATCTGCCAGACGCGGATCTCGTCGTCAGCGGTCACACTCACGACGCATGGACGATGCCGATCGCTCGTGCTCGCGTGATGGACTCCGGTCGCGTTCGCGAGGACCGCCAGACGCACGTACGCATCGCCGGCTATAAGGGCGAGTTCCTCGACGGCGAAGGCTGGGCGATTGAGCGCGGCATGCCACCGAAGCCGCGAGGCGCTGCGTGGCTGACGATGGCGTATCACCACGGAGCCGGACCGCGGATCGAGACGCGTATCGACGAAGCGACGTGAGGTAAACTCCTGCGATGCCGATCCGGTACTTCAAGTGCCATACGCTGCCATTCCCGTCCTATGACGTGTCGCTTATCTCGACCGCGTTCGATAGCGTCAATGTTGCATGGAGGAACGGACCTCCTGGCGCGTACTCGGCGATCACGACACACGTCGAGTACGAGCTGCTCAGCCCGTCGAGCGGTACAAGCGCCGTCACCGCTGCCGGCACTGCCGTCGCCGCCACGCTGAGCATCGCTGCCCTGACTGTCACGCGGGATTTCAGCGTGCGTCTGCGTCGACAGAACGCTGACGGATATGGCGAATGGACGCCAGCGGTACAGATCGCGACCGGGAGCAGTACTACGTGAACGACTGGATGCCCATCGTCCTTCAGTTGGCGAGCGTGCTGCTAACGATCGGCGGCACGATCGCGGCCGTATCGACTCGCATGGCACGGCTCGAGGGACGCATCGACAGCCTCGCGACAGAGATCCGAAAGGACCGCGAGCACGTCGAGCATCGCATCCGGCAACTTGAGATCGGACTCGGCCAGGTGCAGAGCGAACTCAACCGGCTCGCTTACCATGTCGGCCAACGCAACGGCCGCGAGCAGCGGCAGGAGAACGGGCATGAATAAGAGCTGGAGAACTACTACCCTCGGCGTGCTCGCGATCGTGACCGCGGTCGCCGGCTTCGTGAAAGCGACCATCGACGGCGATCCGACGACCGAGCCTGACATGGCCGCGCTCGTCGCAGCGATCTCGGCTGGTATCGGTCTGCTGTTCGCGAAGGACGCAAAGGTGACCGGCCTTCCGGGCGAGCCTAAGGTCGAGTCGTGACGTGGTCGAGATCCTCGCGGCTCTGGTTCCGTTCCTCGTGGCGCTCGTGGTCGCGCTGCTTGACCGTGCAGATCGCCCGGCTCAGCCTCGCGTCGGCGGCGGCTATGGTCATGCTCATGCCGTCCGGCTGCTGCTCGACAAGTTCAGGCCGCGATCCGATGATCGTTCCGACCGGTGAACCGATGCTCGTGATGGAGGGAGCCGGTCGCGTTCGCCTCGCGGCGATGAACGCGAAAGGCGAATGGATCGACCTTGGCTGGAAGGACGCGTCGACGCTGCCCGGCTTCACTGTCGTTCAATATGACTGGGCGGAGCCGAAGCGATGAATCCGACGCTGCGGCGCATTCCGTCCGTGCTGGCCGAGGACGAGATCGTCCAGGCTCCGCAGTACCTCGCGGTGATGGTCGAGGACGGCCGAGCGATGCCGTACGGGTTCACGGGCATCAGCTTCGACGCCGGCTCGATCACGGCTGCGTTCGTGAACGTCGGCTTTGACTTCGGCTCGATCGCGTCGCCGTCGAGGCTTCCGATCGACTTCGGTACGATCTAGCCATGCCGCTTCAGTTCAGACGAGGAACCGACGCTCAGCGGACGGCTATCACGCCGGCCGCAGGCGAACCGATCTGGGTGACCGACACGCAGGCGCTCTACGTCGGCGATGGCTCGACCGCCGGCGGCGTCGCGATCACCGGCGGCGGCGGAGGTGGAGCTCCGACGAACCTTTCGTACCTCGTCCTAACGGCCTCGACGAGCCTTTCCGCCGAGCGCGTGCTGACCATCGGGACCGGTCTCGCCTCGACCGATGCCGGAGCCGGCGGAGCGTTGACGATCGCGATCGGGACGCACGCCGCCTCCTACATCAACTCCGGGACCGTCGCGCTGGCTCGCGGCGGTCTTGCCGCTGACATCTCGACAACCGGAGGAGCCGGTCACGTCCTGAAGCAGACGAGCGCCGGCGGAGCCGTCAGCGTCGCCGCGCTCGTGGCTGCCGACCTGCCGACGCATACGCACTCGGCCGGCGACATCGCTAGCGGTACGCTCGCGCTCGCTCGCGGCGGTCTTGCGGCCGACATCTCGACGACCGGCGGCGCGGTGCATTTCCTCAAGCAGACCGCAGCCGGCGCGGCCGTCAGCGTCGCAGCAGTCGCCGCAACCGACATCGGCACGAGCGGCACGCCGTCGACATCGACGTTCCTTCGCGGCGATATGACCTGGGGTACGCCGGCCGGCGGAGGCGGAAGCGGGACCAAGACCTACGCGGTATTCACGCCGCTGAATAATCAGCCGCCGACCGGGACTTCCGGCTTTGCGACGCTCGACACGCGATCGGCCGGCGTCGCCGTGCTCGACTTCGACTCGACCGCTCTGGAGTCGGCCATCTTCGTCGGCTGCTTGCCCGAGGCAGCGGTGACCACGAGCGGTCTAAAGGTACGGCTCGCGTGGACCGCCGACACCGTGACGAACACGGACGCGGTCGTCTGGGCGATCCAGTGGCAGAAGATCGACACCGCGACCGACCTTGATACCGACGCGTTCTCGAACACCGTGACCGCGACCGCTGCGGCAAGCGGAACGGCCGGCGTCCCGGTCATCACCGAGATCACGATCACCGGCACGGCAAACCTCGACTCGCTGGTCGCAGGCGACTTCTACCGCATCAAGATCAGCCGCGACGGCACGAACGCGAGCGACGCGCTCACCAACGACGCGTGCCTCGTCGGCGTCGAGATCCGGGACGCCACCTAATGGCCTGGGACTTTGACGGCACGAACGACTACATGGAGGCTACGTCGGCGGTGCTGACGGCCGGTCCTCTCACGTTCTCGGCGTGGATCAACCTCGACGCGACAGGCATTGCGCAGCGCGTACTCTCGATCTCGTCAACGACCGGAAATGATCGCTGGAGCCTGTTCGTCAACACGACGAACGTAATATCGTTCCAAGTCGGAGCTGCCGGTTCATTCTTCGCGGTCAGCACGACGGCCACCGTGGGAACCGCTACCTGGTATCACGTCGCAGGCACGTACAGCACAGCGGCAAACCAGCCGATGCAGGTCTACCTCGACGGAACGAAGGCCGGACCGACAAACTCGAACCGTACGCCGACCGCCGGAAACCTGAATCGAACGCTGCTCGGAGCGACGTACATCACATCGGCACTCGCGCAGTACCTCAACGGCCGTATCGCAGAGGCTGCTATCTGGGATGTCGTGCTGAGCGATGCCGAGGTAGCGTCGCTCGCGAAGGGCTTCCGCTCGGATCTCATTCGGCCTGCGTCGCTGAAGTTCTACCTACCGCTCATCCGCGAGGTTCAGGACGTACGCGCCGGCCTGTCATTCACCAATAACGCGACCGCCGCGGCGGCGCACGTCAAGAGGATCGGCTGATGAGCGAGCACGCCAAAGTCATCGATAGTCAGGTCGTCGGCGTGGTCGATCTCGATCCGGCGATCCGTGCCGGCTGGGTCGCTGCCGGAAACCCGAAAGCCGCTATATACCTGCCTGTCGTGACGATGCTTGAACCGGATCACGATCCGGCGCGCGAGGCTCTTGTCGAGCTCTGGACAGTCATCGCGGCAACGGAGGCCCGGAAAAGCTGGCAGGTTCGACCGCTGACCGATGCCGAGATGCGGAAGGCTTGGTCTCCGCTTGAGTTCCTCGGTCGGTTCACGACCGCCGAGATGGCTCAGATCGAGACCGCTCGCGAGCATGACCAGATCGTGCAGTCGTTCTACCGAGCCGCTCTCGCGGCTAACGAGATCGTTTCGGACGATCCGCGTACGGTCGCCGGCGTGAACTACCTCTCGGCGATCGGCATCCTCACGCTTGCCCGTGTCGACGAGGTGCTCGGCCGGTAGACTGCCGTGCATGGGAATGAAGCTGCATATCGGAGGCTCGGAACGTCGAGCCGGCTGGACTGTAGTCAACATCGCAGAAGGCGATCACGTCGACATCGTCGCCGACTGCCGCGAGATCCCGATCGAAGCGGAAACGTGCGACGAGGTCTACGCAAGTCACGTACTCGAGCATGTCGACCGAGCGGACGTTGGCAAGGCGCTACGACACTGGTGCGACCTGCTGCGTCCTGGCGGTCGTCTGCGAGTCGCCGTGCCGGACCTGCGGAAACTCTGCAAGCTCTACGCCGACGACATGATCTCGACGCTCGGATCGTGGCAGATCACGGCATTCATCTACGGCGGCCAGATGAACGAGCACGACTACCATCGCTGCGGCTTCTCCGACGACACGCTTCGATCGGCGCTTGAGGAGTGCGGCTTCGTTGACGTGCAACGCGTGGACTACTTCAGCGAGTTCCAAGACTGCTCGTTCGCCTGGCTGCTGAACGGGTCGATCTCGCTCAACATGGAGGCTCGGAAGCCGTGAACATCCGAGACCGCATAAAGGAATTGCGTCGCGTGCCGGCGTCGAGCCTGCGACCCAACCCGAAGAACTGGCGAACGCATCCGAAGGAGCAGGCCGACGCGCTACGCGGCACGCTCGCCGAGATCGGCTTCGCCGAGGCGCTAGTCGCTCGCGAACTCGAGGACGGCACGCTTGAACTTATTGACGGACACCTACGCGCCGAGACTGTCGGCGATACGGCCGTGCCGGTCCTCGTGCTCGATGTCGACGAGGCCGAGGCCGACAAGTTGCTCGCGACGCTCGATCCTCTAGCCGCTCTCGCCGGCGTCGATACGCAGCGGCTCGAGGATCTGCTCGCGACGGTCGAGACGGACAGCGAGGCTCTACAGGAGATGCTCGACGGACTTGCCGAGGACGCCGGTATCGAGGTCGAGCCTGAGATCGTCGAGGACGAGGTTCCCGAGCCGCCGGTCGATCCGATCACGAAGCCGGGCGATCTCTGGCTTCTCGGCGAGCATCGGCTGCTTTGCGGCGATTCGACGAAGGCCGAGAATGTCGAGCGGCTGATGGGTGGCGAGAAGGCGGATCTCTGCTTCACGTCGCCGCCGTACTCCGACCAACGGACCTACACCGGCGAAGCGAACTTGAGTCCGGCATACCTCGCCGGATTCATTGAGGCGGCGTCGGCGTCGTGCGACTACTTTGCGATCAATCTCGGCATCGCCAGACGCGGCGGCTTCGTCGATCTCTACTGGGATGAGTATCTGCGTCGTGCCGAAACGATCGGTCTCGGTCTGTTGTCGTGGAACGTCTGGTATCGCACAGATGGATTCTCCGTAGGTCAAATCACGGCCATGTTTCCAATCGAGCACGAGTTTATATTCGTCTTTGGACGAAAGTCGCGGTCGCTCATTCCGACCATCGAGAATAAGCACGGAGGAGAAGAGACTAAATCAACCTGGCGAAATGCTGAAGGAAGGATTGATAGTAGAAGCCACAAGAAACACAGTATTCGCACGCATCGCGAACTCGGAACAGTGCTCGTTTTATCGCCAGTCACAGTCAACACTGAGCATCCTGCGCAGTTCCCGATCGCGTTGCCTGCCGAATACCTCAAGGCGTTCGGAGGCGCGGTCTACGATCCGTTCCTCGGCTCCGGCACGACTCTCATCGCAGCCGAGCAACTCGGCCGGCGCTGCTTCGGCATGGAGATCAGCCCGGCGTACTGCGATGTCATCGTGAAGCGCTGGGAGACGCTCACGGGCCGCAAGGCTACGCTGGCGACATGAGCGACACCGAGCCAACCGTCGACGCGTCCGCGATCGTGCCTGTCGCTCGGCAGATCGAGCGCGACGCCGGTCACGATCGGCAGACGCTCCAGATGCTCATCAGGGCGGTCCGCAACCGCTGGCCGATCCCGGATGACATCCGATCGGCCGCGCCGCTGATCGCTAAGCGGATCGCGCTCACGGGCAAGAACGACCGCGAGAAGCTGCGAGCCATCGAGTTGCTCGCGGCGCTCGACCGCGACAACATCAACGCGCTCGCGACGCTGGACAAGATCGAGCGGCTCGAAGGCGGCGAGGCGACCGAGCGGATAGAACTCGCACCGGTCCGCATCGGAGTGCGCGACTAGCAGTCATGCAGGCCGCGATCGAACTCCCGCCGCTGTACCGGAAGCAGCACGACGCGATCTGCGATCCGGCCCGGTTCGTCATCATCGAGGCGAGCACGAAGAGCGGCAAGACCGCCGGCTGTCTGCTCTGGATGCTGGAGTTCGCCTGGAACCGGCCGAACTCGACCTGCTGGTGGGTCGCGCCGACGTTCGAGGTCACGAAGACGGTCGGCTTCGAGAGGCTCGCGGCGATGCTCCGAGACGCCGATCCGGCGAAACGGATCTGGGAGGACAACACGTCGCGGCTCGTGATCCGGCTCGCGAACGGCTCGAAGGTCGCGTTCAAGTCTGCCGACAACCCGGACACGCTCTATGGCGAGGACGTTCACGCCGCGGTCATTGACGAGGCGACACGCTGCCCGGAGGAGTCTTGGCACGCGGTACGCTCGACGCTGTCGGCGACACGCGGCCCGTGCCGGATCATCGGCAACCTCAAGGGCCGGAAGAACTGGGCGTACCGGCTGGCCAGGCTTGCCGAGGCCGGAGCGGAGCCGGACTGCGCTTATCACAAGTTGACCGCAGCCGACGCCGTCGCCGGCGGCGTGCTCGCCGCTGACGAGGTCGAGGCGGCGAAGCGGCAACTGCCAGACCACGTGTTCCGCGAGCTCTATCTCGTCGAGGCGTCGGACGACGGCGGGAACCCGTTCGGACTCGACGCGATCCGTGCGGCGATCAGACCGCTCAGCACGGCCGAGCCGGCTGCGTTCGGGATCGACCTTGCCAAAACGACAGACTGGACCGTGATCCTCGGCCTCGATGCGACCGGCACGGTCTGCTACCTCGATCGCTTCCGACTCGACTGGCAAGCGACACGCGAGCGGATCGCGTCGACGATCGGCAAGGTTCCGACGATGATCGACTCGACCGGAGTCGGCGATCCGATCGTCGAGGATCTCCAGCGCGGCCGGCCGAACGTCGAAGGGTTCAAGTTCACCGCGACGAGCCGTCAGCAGCTGCTTGAGGGACTGGCCGCGGCGATCCAGAGGAGCGAGGTCCGGTTCCCTGATGGCTTCCTCCGAGTCGAGCTTGAGGCGTTCGAATGGGAGTCGACGCGTACCGGCGTTCGATACACTGCACCGGCGAGCATGCACGACGACGGCGTTATGGCGCTCGCCCTGGCCGTACGTCGAGCGGCGAACCGGCCGGCCACGTTCCGCTTCCGAGTCATCTGATGCTCGATCGAATCCGATCCCTCTTCCGACGCAAGCAGGCCGATCAGCAGCAGGTCAACCGCTACCTCCGTGCGTCGCTCGGGATCATCTCCGGCGGTTCGGGAATCGATCATCGGCCGGTCTACACCGCGACCGCAGCCGTTCGCAAGTACCGCTCGTGGGTATACGCAGCGGCCCAGATCAACGCGTTCGGCGTATCGGCCGTTCCGCTGCGGCTGTACGTCAAGGGAGGCACAGGCCGCAAGTTGTATCGAACGGCGAAGCCGGCCAAGGGACGGAAGGCGTACCTGCTTGGCGATGGTGCTCGCACGCCATCTCGTTCCGTGATGACGAAGATGCATGACTTCGGAGCCGACTTCGAGGAAGTCACCGAGGCGCATCCAGTGCTCGACCTGCTCCGCAAGGTAAATCCGCACATGAACGGGTTTGACCTGGCGGCGACGCGTACGCTCTGGCAGGAGCTGACCGGGAACGCATATCTCCACGTGATCCAGAACACGCTCGGCGTGCCGGCCGAACTCTGGCCGATGCCGCCGCAGTGGGTCGAGATCATTCCCGATCCGCAGAAGTTCATCGCCGGCTACCTGTACGGCCGCGAGACGCAGAACAAGGTTACGCTTGCTCCCGATGAGGTGCTGCACTTCAAGCGACCGAACCCTGCTGACCTGTTCTACGGTCTCGGCAAGGTCGAAGCAGCCTGGGGCGCTGTCGACCTGAACGACGCGTTCCACGAGATGGACCTCGCGTTCGCGGCGAACCACGCTCGGCCCGACTACCTCGCGACGATCAAGAACGAGGACGCGAGCGAGGACGCGATCGCCGAGTTCGAGCGTGCCGTGAACGAGCGGCTCCGAGGTCCGGGCAAGGCCGGCAAGTTCATCGCGTTGACCGGACAGGTCGACCTCAAGCCGATGGCGTTCCCGCCGAAGGATCTCGGCGGTCGAGACGACATCGTCGAGGAGATCTCGGCCATCTTCGGCGTGCCGGTCTCGATGATGAAGGCGAACGATCCGAACCTCGCGAGCGCCCAGACCGGTTTCGCGCAGTGGCGCGAGTCGACGATCCTGCCGCTCCTGCGGCTCGACGAGGAGACGCTGAACCAGAAGCTCCTCCCGATGTTCGGCCTACAGGACGAGGCCGTCCTCGCGTATGACGATCCGGTCCCGTCAAACCG
>Ga0208147_1000247_pt1 | contig 19661 bp, 22 predicted proteins | sample DEB3_08_DNA_FD_184520 | JGI IMG/M metagenome (GOLD analysis project Ga0208147, IMG submission 184520) | Aqueous microbial communities from the Delaware River and Bay under freshwater to marine salinity gradient to study organic matter... | ecosystem: Environmental > Aquatic > Marine > Coastal ... | reverse complement strand
GCTCACGGTGGTGATGACGTTCTCGTCCTGGTTGCGGCGGTGGATATGGCCCGCATAGTAAATATCGGCCATGTACATCCCGCGCGTTCGGCTCCAGTCGATCATGCCGCGCGTCACCTCGCCGCCACCGCCGCTGCCGTGGTGGTAGTGGAGGAGGATCGTCCGCACGGTGTTCCCGTACTGGCAATTAATGCGTACAAACCCGGTATAGCCGAGCTTCTGGACCGGGCTTCCGGCTTGCCGCAAACGGTCAACCAGTCGCTCCACGAGGTCCGTCTGATGATGGCTCTGTATGCTTGTCTCGTGGTTCCCGTAGCCGACGGCGGCGATGTTCGCGGCGTAGGGCGAGTATAGCGAGGCGTGGAACCTCACAAGTTCGTCCAAGTAGTTCGCGCCGCGCAACTCCTCGCGCAATTGGCGCGGGTCCGCGCGTTTGTCCCAACGGCCCTGCATAGCGCAAAACGTATCGCCGAATTTCAGCACCGCCGCGCCGCGCTCGGCCGCTTCCTCCATGTGCTGCTGAATCAGCGGTAGATCGCTGTGTGCGTTGTCGGCGTGTTCGTCCGATTGGAGCAGCACCCACCGCTCATCAGACACCGATGAGAACTTTTCGAGGCGAAGCGTGGCGACCATATCGGAATCGCGCGTTATCGACCAGCCGCTAGGCTTTGTCATTCGGCGATTCCTCCATTTGGGCCTTCAACTTTGCGATAGCCCCGGTGAGCACCTTCGGTAATGGCACGCCAAGCCGCCCGGCGTTTTCGACGATGCTGATAAGCTCGGTTGCGCAGAAAAACCCTGCCACCGCCGCGCCCGCATCGAACCCAAGCGGCTGCGTGGCGTTGTAGGTATGCGCGGCCCCGACCAGCAGGAGCATCATGGCCTTTTTGCCCATTCCTCGGTAGCTGGCGTCAGATGACACTGTGCCGGTACCCCAGGCGTATAGCAGGCCAGAGGAGAAGTCGAGGAGAATGAGGACTACGAGAGTCTGAATCAACGGGTGAAATCCTCCCCAGACGCCAGCGGCGACGGCAGCAGCCGCCCCGAATGGCGTAACGGTCCTAACTGGCGGTTGCACAACAGAGAACATCAGGCCCCCTTGCGCGGCAGTAAGCCGCAAGCATTGAGTAAATCGACGTGCGCCTGGAGTTGGGCGCGTGTATAGGCGGTTGCGGCTTCCTCGGAAATGTCAACCCCGAGTTGACGTTCAAGCTGGTCGATGACAAGAGGAGCAGCCACGGAGAGAGCGGAGAGGGCCACGTTGAAGCGTTCCGGTCCATTGTCGGCGCGGTCTTGTGCGAACAGCGCGGCGTTTAGCCAAGTGCCGACCATTGGGATTCCGGCCTGCGCGGTCACGAGTTGAATAGCGGCGGGAACCAATGGCTTCGCCACCTTCCAAAGCGTGCGGAATACGCCTTTCCAGTTCATAGCCAGCTCTCCCGTTCCTTCGCCCCATCCCGGATCGTCCGCGCGATCTGCGCTTGCCAGCTCTGCGGTGCGCGCGCCACTTGACTCGCCATCTCCCCGGCATTCATCACGGCGACAGGTCCACCGTCGTCCCGCGCGGTGATCTTGCGGATAGCGGCGCGCGTGAACGGCCCCACCTTCACCTCGTCCAGCGTCACCGTGAACCGATACCCACTGAACGCCTTGCTGCACTCGGCCAGCATCCGTTGCGCCGTGTACTCGGTGGCGAACTGGAGCGGGTTATTGCGGTAGATGATGCCCAACGGCCAGCCGTAGGTGGGCACTTCGTCGTAGGTATAGCCGGTGGCGGAAATAACGGGCGGTGGCTCGTAACCGGGCGGGTCGAATGGATCACGCACACCTGGCTGCGTGATGTACAGTTGCCCGCTGCTGTCGAGGTAGCAGTCGTTACCGATGCTTTTCATGTACTGGCTCCTCTTTCTCAAACGTCACGCGCCCGAACTCCTGTTCGAGCGCCTTGATTTCCTTCAGCGCGTCCCTATCTAACGGGATCGCCCACGGCCCGCCGACGCGCCGACCATCTACGCGGGCGTCAACTGCGGCGGTGCAGAGCCTCACGGCTCCACCGCCCGATACACCCGAACAGCCACTGCTGTATGCTCCACGCCGTCGAAGACCACCATGGCCACGCGACGGCCCCAGGCATCAGTGGAGATGTCGGCGAACTTCGCCACGCCATCCACGGTCACGCGCACGGCGTCACCTTCGCGGACGTGGAGCAGCACCTGCGTCACCTTGCCCTGCGGCCAAGGGTACTGCGGGCTGGCCGCGCGGAGTGCGTCATAGTCCACGCACGCGACCTGGAGAAGGTCGATGTTCGGTGCGTGCTGCTTGCGGTCGATGCCGCAAATGGACTCGGCTTTGACAGGGAGAACCTGTGCGCCGTGACTCACCCGCAGCGCAGCGACAGCCAAAACGAGAGCGGGTACGAGCCGTAGGAGCCTCATTTTTTCGCCTCTTTGGGCGGCTCCGGCAGGGCAATAAACGTGCCGTCAGGCTGGAGTCGGCAGCGATCCTTAGAGATGCCGCGATCGGCGCAGGCCTCGGTGAGGATCTGGTCTATCTGTTTGTCGATTTCCGCTCGCTTGGCATACAGGTCTGTCAGCGCCATTCGTTCGGCGGTTTTCAAAGCGGGCGGGGTCTTCGGCTGTTCAGCCGCACCGGCAATGCCCATTGCCAGGATGAGTAGGGTGGTACGCATAAAGTCTTGAGCGAGTGTTTTCGTACACTCGCGGAAACGCCGCGCCGGGAGAGGGCAGCGCGGGAACTTAGCAGGTGCCGCCGGTCGTCAGTAGACCGCCAGAATATACAAGCGTGCAATCACTAGCGCCGCCAGAAGCCCGCACGGTTTTTGTTCCGCTAAATGCGGTGCCACTTGGCGGGGTGATTGTTCCCGTGATATCCAGATCGGCCGTCCAGGTTTTCGTCCATCGCTTCGTGCTGCCGCCTAGATTGGCCGATGCGCTGGCGTCGGGGATCAGGTTTGTGTATACGGTCACAGTGTCCGCGTGGATGTTGTTCCAAAGGAAAGAGGACGAGCCGATCACATACACCGCTGATGTGGTCGGAATGAGGTCGCCGGTGATAGTGCTATTCAGCACAAGCGCGGAGCCGTTGAATGTTTGCGTTTGCGTGAATGTCTGCGCAATGTCCGTTCCGGCAAGCGTATAAGATGCGTTTTGCGGGGTCAGCGTGCGAGTGGTGGCAGTCGTGAACCCGTCCACCTCAAACCGTAGTAGCTTGGTAGCGTCGGCAGAGCCTTTGACAACGTTTGTCGTGTCGGCCACTGGAAGCGATGACGCAGCGGGAGCGGCGCACGCAAGGTTGCCGGAACCGTCAGCCGTCCAAACGTCACCAGACGAGCACGTGCGCCCATCGGTAAATGTTGCGCCACTCTGAATGGTGATTGAAGAACCAGACGAAGCAAATGCTGATCCGTAGATTGTCCAGCCGGTTGCGTACAGTCGGCGAAGTTTGTTCGATGAGGTGCCGAAGTCGTGGGTTGCATCGGCTGAGAACGTAGACGACGCTCCAAATGCCACTCCAGCTGATGCCGTGATAAGGCCAGAGAAGCCGCCCGTGCCAATGTTTGAAAGGTTGCGCGATGCGTCGATGACGGTCGTTCCAGCCACGCGATAAGCAGGCGATCCAGTTGCGTTAATGACCGCCGCCGACAGGTTCCCAGTGATATTCGCCGCGCCGCTAAGATCCATGGAAGCGCCGTTGATCTCATCCCACCGTTGCGTGGTCTTTCCAAGGTCTCGGACGTTGGCGGTGCTATCGGGCAGGAGGTCGGTGTAAATCGTCGTCGTCGCCACTGCCGCGCCGGATGCGATCTTGTCCGCCCGCCAGACCGTGTTGCCGCCGTTGTCACGCAGGTAAAAATAGCTGTTTTGCCCAGCGCCAACGCCGGACATCACCACATTCAAATCCCAATATGAGGCGCCAGTCGAGGAGCCGGTATTATCGAACAATTGTAGCTTGCGGGTCTGCATGTAGTCCCCCGTGCCGCCAACTGCTACGCTGTCGAAGATCTTGCTGTAGGTGCCCAGCCAGCGAAGCGTTGAGTCACCGGATGAGATAACATCCGTCACCAGACCGGGCAGCAATTGCGTATTCGTCACACGCAAACGCTCGGTGTTATCCTGCATGATCCTGACGGGGTGATTGGTTTCCGTTCCGATGTAAGCCGAGCCCGCGTCGGAGTACATCTGCGTGATCGTCGTCCCATCCGTTGACCGGACAACGCCCTGCGCGTCTAGCGCCACGCCGGATGTCGGAGAGCGACCGATGCCCACGTTGTAGTAAAACCGCGCATCACCATCGGCTTCCAATTTGAGGTCGTCAGCTTGCCCCGCCGCACGGTCGGATGGAAAGCGCGAGATGTAGAAGTTGGCCGCAGAGTCCCACCAGAATCCGCGCTGAGAGGCAGACCCGGTGGTGTTGGTCTGGAGTAAGATTCCATTGTTGACCTCGCCCGAAGTCGGCGCGGCAAACTCGGCGATTGCTTTGATATTCGACGTGCTGGAAGCATAGCCGCCGTAGCCGCTTGCAAAGATCGGCGACGTTGGCCGTACGCCAGCGGAAGCGCTGATGTCGTGGCAGGTGGTGACGCTGTAGCAGGTATTTTTGCCATGCGAAAAGCCAGTAGCCGCGGCTTTTACTTGGATGCCGGTGGTGAAGCTGCCCATGACGTTACCGCTTACCGAGGCGTTGGCCGCGTCGCCGATCTTGATTGCCGTTCCAGCCGCCTGCATAGAGTTGTCGGCAACGATGACGTTTGAGATGTCATCGGTGGTGTTGTCCGCGATGTCGAAGGCGATGTATGATGCGTCCCCTGCGCCGGTAACTACGTTTCCGACTATTGCCGCGCCCAGGAAACCGGACGTGCCGCGCAGCTTTACCGAGTAGAGTTTCTGGTTGTCGAAGCTGTTTCCGCTGATCGTTGTAATGATCGTTGCGCCGCCGAGCGTTGCGTTGATCGCCGCGCCCTGGAGGTTGAATTTGTTGCCGATAATCTTTGCCCCGCCCGCCGAAAGCCAATCGATTGCGATTGCAGTGGAAGCGCCAATGATCTGGAAATTGTTTCCGATCACGGTTTGATCCCCAGCGTCCGTATCGTAGGTGTTTTCAATCCGAAGACCCGCATCGGTAAACCCGTAAAACAGATTGCCGCTAATCTCTTGTCCGCAAGCCTTTTGAAACCACGCGCCCACGGGAAGGGTATAAAACTGCATGTCCTTAATTTTGGTGTGGCAGTTGTGGGTGACGGTTGCGGAAACCTTGATACCGCCGCCAGTCGTAAGCCCCGTCCCCTGAATTGAGAACTTTTCAAAATGTACTGGCCAGTTCGTCGCGCCCGTAGTTACGACCATTGCCCACTGCCCATCATGCGTAAGCGCGATCTCAGAGCCACCGTTGATGCTTTGATTTGCTCCGGTGATTGTGATAGCGCCCTGCACGTAGATAGTGGACTCTTCGCCCGGTGCCACTGGGTCAACGGTCGAAACGCCCTGGGGGATAAACACGCGATGACCTGGCGCAGAGATCGCAAGGTTGACCGCCTCCTGGATGCCATCGGATGCGCTGGCAATAGTCCATGCTCCCGTGTGATTGTTCGCGGGCGTGAAGTCGATATCACAGGTCGCGCCACTGCCGGTAACGCCAGTGATAAGCACGGTCTCGGCCGTGCCGGTGCCGCCACTGATGCGGGCGCTGTGGTGTGCCGTGTACGGCGCAATACCTGACGGGCAGGGCGTGAGAGTGACGGTAGCGGGCGTGGCGGCGGTGAGCGTGCCGCCTGGAGTCTGTGACCAGTCGTAATCGGTCGTGATGAGGTCCACTGCGCTGGAGTTGCACGCGGCCCACTGCCATTGGCCCGCGCCGTCGGTTTGCAGGCATTGGCCGCTCGTGCCGTCGGCGCCGGGGAGGGTCCAGACGGTGTTGGTCGCCACAGACTGCGGGGCCTTGATGCCGACGTAGTTCTGGCCGTTCGTGCGCCGCTCCTGCATACGGATTTCGCCCGTAGCGCTTCCGGCGCTCTGCGTGATGGTAAGAGGCGTCTGTGCTTGCGAAAACGCCACCACGGGCAGCAGCGCGCAAAGAATGAGGGTTTTAAGCATTAGGACATCTCTCGTGCGAACGACATTGGCCACCAGAGTCCATCAGAGCGGCCGACGAATGGGAAAGCGATTTCGGTGTTCTCTACGGCTGGGATGTTGGTGTTGACGATCTGGGCGAACTGCTCGGCGTTGAAACTGATGCTGTACGATCCAGCGCCCTGCTTGATAAACACCACCATCGTCGCCCCGCTCGTCGCCGGGATGGGTGCCGTTATCGTAGTGTTGCCGGTCAGCTTGGCTGGCTCATACACATACGTTCCAGCGCCACCCGTGGCGGACGGTATGGCCGCTGAACCTGATACACTACCGCCCCCGCTAACATCGCGGAACAGGTCGATGTAATTCCGCAGCACCGGACCACTGACGGCTTCGACGCGGGCGAACCAGCGGTCGGCGTTCTGGTCGTTCTTGCGGAGTTGCAGGGTGATTGAGCGGATTAGGTATGTCCCGGCCGCGTTCCAGCCGGTTAGCGATACGGTCATCACTTGCCCCGGCTCGACATTGATAATCTCCGGTTCGTGCTGCGAATCCGTTTCAAACACCAGCACTGTAGAGAGCGACGAAAAACGGTCAACGTAGGCGTCGGCGATAGCCTGGGCGTTGGCACGCGTGAGTTGCTGATCTAGCGTAAGTAGCTTGTGGTAGATTCCGCTATTTGCTTCCACGCTTGCGCGCTCGGTCACGCTGCCCATATTGACAGCGGAGACGATAATGGACTCGGTGCCCACGTACACCACGTCGATAGAAACGCCTCCGCTGATCGGGGTAGCGCCATCGTCTTGCCGGATCTCGGTTGATCCGGCTTGCCAGTACCAATCTTTGCCGGTATCTACGCCAATGATTCCTACTGTTTGCGCGACGGCCGGAGAACCAATGAAGATTTGTGGTTCCCGCGCTACCGGATAGGTAACGTTGAAGGATTGCGTTACGCCGTCACCCGTGAGTGTCTCGGTTGCCGGGTCGCGCAGCGCGTTCGATACCTTAATTGTGACGCGGTTACAAAGATCTTCGCGCGTCTCGCGCGTGGTCAGTTTTGTGACGTTCGCCCCGGTCGTAATCGACATCGGGCAAGCGTTGGATTGCGGCGAAAAATACGAGAGCGTGCCATCCGGCAGCACATAATATTCATACTGCGTCAGGTTCCGCACCTCGTCCGCAAGCTCCCGGCAGGTGGCGTAGTCCACCACTAGCGAGTCGATTACCGGACCATTGGCGATCTGCGACGGCGATGCATCGTTGATATCGCCGCTGATCGAATTAGCGATCATGTCGCGGAGAATCTGCCCGCCGGTCTGCCCGTTCCACTCGTAGTAGCCAGCCAGACGGCGTTCAAGCCTGTCGGCGTAGCCAACGCAGGAGCAGTTCGTTTCGAGGACAGCGATATTGCTGTTACGGCGGATTCGCTCGACTTCGGAAATAGAGCCGCCGAACAAAGATACGGTCGGCCCGTTCAGGTCGTCCTGAATCTCTGCCTGATTGCCGACGAGCGGAACAAACGAGCCAGCAGGGTCAATCGTGCGGATGGTCGCCGTGGGGATGGCGTTCAGCGCCTTGGTGATCGACACCCCGTTGAGCGCGGTTTTATCGTTCCTCGTGATCGAGGCGATGAGTACGGAAACCCCCATTAAAAGCCCTGTGCTTTCAGCCAGCGAGCCTGCTGCTGCATGAAGTCCTCAAACGCCGAGTCTGTGAGGAAATACGCGCCAGCGAAGTTATTGGTCACGCCGCCACCGCCGACAGCCATTTGCCGCTGCTCCATGCGGATCAGCGACTCCCAGCAGGTCTTCATGTACGGCCAGTACTCGTTGGCTTTTTCAAGGATGTATAGGAGGTGGATCTGGCTGTATCGCACTTCCTTCTCGATTAGGTCGAGAGACTTATTCATGCCCATCATCTGGAAGTTTCCGATGACGCCCGACACGGCAGACACCACGGAGCCGACAGCGCCGACGATTCCAGCGACGGATGAGGCGGCAGCACCAGCGGCTGATGTCGATCCACCGGCAGAACCGCCGAGTCCCGGCAGGCTACCTAGTCCGCCATTTTCAAGTCCAACGGCAGTCACTCCTGGAACAGCGGACATAGCCGGACCAGTGCCGCCGCCGAACACCTTGCCGAAAATACCGCCCACGTCGAGCATCTTCTTGGACAGCTTGGAGAGCGCGCCCTCGATCAGTTCGCGCGTGATTGCTTGCGCGGCCTGTTTGGCCACCTTGGCCATCATGTCACCGAATTTTCCGCCTTGGAAGATCACGTCAGCGATGCCGCGCGACAGGTCGGTGACGATTGTAGACACCTGCTTCAGCGCCTCGCGCTGCGTTTTCGTTGCCGGTGTTCCCTCGCGTGCCGCTTTGTTGTACGCCTCTTGCGCCTTGGCGAGATCCGTTCCGCTGGCCTGCCCGCGATCATATGCGGCGCGAATTTCATCCAGCGCTTTGGAAAGATTTTGTAGCCGGTTGTAGCGTTCCTGGTCAGTCTCAAACCCAAGCGTTTTCGCGGCATTATTCATGCCGGTGATGCCAACACGGCTCTGGTTTTCTAATCCCTGCTTGTTGATCTCAATTTGCGGAGGGCGGAGATTCGAGAGCATCTTCATGTTCTCGGTGGCAGTCCAGATGGCCCCAGACATTGACTCAAATTCCAAAGACATTGCGGAAACAGGGGCCTTCCATGTGTCCATCTGCTTTCCAAGTGCTGTCCCTTGGATGGACCACTCGTACATGATGTCTTTCGCCTTTTCGACGGCAGATTTCATGCGCTGGAGAGATTCAATGTAGATCAGGTCTGCAACGCTATTGGCCTTGAGGATGTTGGAGGTTTTTTGGCTTTCCTCGCCCAGCTTCTTAAACCCGCCAGAAAGGTCTAGGATTGAAGACCGGAGAGTGTTGGTTTTGTCGTTGAGGATCTGGAACGTAGACGGAGCATTCGCAAGCCCGCCGATGGTGCTGTTGATTGCGGCTAGAGATTCCTCCATCTCGCGCGACTTGCCCGTCAGAGCCTGCCGAAATGCATCAGTGAAGTTGCTCCCCGGTTTACCGTAGTTATCCGGGTTGAGTTCCTTTTTGATATCGGGAAGATCGCGGATGACGGACGTAACTAGCATCGTTACGCCTACGGTGATCGCGGTGGGGATGCCTCCGAGTGCTTTACCAAGTGCGAGCGCGCCCGTGGTCAGTTTGCCGATGTTTCCGGCAAGCGTGGCGATGGGGCCAGCAGACACAGCCAGAACGCCAAAGGCAATGGCGGTATCTTTGATCGGCTCGGGTAGGTTGCTGAACGCCTCGACGGCCTCAACGGCGAAGTTGACGAGCGATTCTACTTTCGGTATCGCCTCATTGACGGCAGGCAGAAGTTTCTGACCGATGCGGTCGCCTGCGGCCTGAAACGCATCAGCTAAATTCTCAAAGCTGTTCTTCGTTCCGCCCGTAACCGGCTTCAGTTTTTCGAGTTGCGCGACAACGCGAGTAACGAACTCTTCAGCGCCGATGCCAGCCTTTTGCAATACCTCGGTGTCTGCCGTTCCAAACGCAGCCTTCATGGCCACGCGGATCTGCGGCACCCGCTCGGCAAGCTGGTTGATTTCCTCCGCGCTGATCTTTCCCTTGCTGATGATCTGCGACAGCGCCAGCGTCACGCCATCGAGTTCGGCCTTACCCTTTCCGACCGTGGCCAGGGCGTTACCGAACGCCTTCAACGAGCGCTCCGCAAGTTGTGCGGAGAGTCCAGCGGATTGCAGACGCACCGATCCCTGGATAGCCTCGACAAAGCCCAAGCCGGGCAGCTTGGCCACTTCCTTCAGCCGAACCAGTTGCTTCTCGGTTTCAGCGCTCGAGCCGGTGACGGCGGTAAGCCCCATGCGCAGCGCTTCCATATCGGCGGCGGTCTTCACCAGCGCGGTGCCAGCGGCGATGGCCGGAAGCGTGATGCCAATAGAGAGCGAGTTGCCGAGAGACGACAGCTTCGCAGATACCGCTTCTGCTTTGCGCGCGGCACCGTCGAGCGAACGCCCAACGCCGTCCATCGCGTTTTGGAACGATGTCGGGTCGCCGGTGATGCGGATTACGAGAGATGACATTTATTGGTTCCGGTTGAGGGTTGCGATGGCGCGGGTGTATGCGCGGGTGAGCATTTGATAGACCGTGGCGCGGGTGCCAAAGACGGCGGAGCGGAAGAATCGACCGGGCTTAATGCGCCGGTCGGCGGTGCCGCGCTCAAAGAGAGCGGCGATGGACATAGACAGGCCGCGCGTGGCTGTTGTTCCGCTCTTGCGGCGCTTGGCCCCATTGCCCCACCGGATGTAGAGGTTCGGCTCGTCGTTGCGGACAGAGAGCCCGGTTCGCATACCGACCAGAGCGGAGCGTTTGCGCTTTGGGTCGGCGCTGGCGTTGAAGTCGGCGAATGAGAAGATGGCTGGTCGAGAGCCCGTGTACAGCCGCTTCGGCGCGCCCTGTAATGCGGCGTTACTGCGTGTCTTATCGCGGACAAGTTGCGCGGCCTTACGGAAGCCGTCCTGTACCTCGTTCTGGGCGATCTTCCAAAGCGCCGCAACATCCGCACCGCCAGGGTCCATGGATTGCGCGATGCTTTTGAACGCGGCTTTCGCCTCGCGGAGTTTAGCGGCATCGAACTTGACGGCCCACTTAGAAGCCATTCGGCTGCATCCTCCGCTTCACGTCGTGCATAATCATCAGGTCGATCATTTGCCCGGGCGTAAGCGCCCAAAACTCAGCGGATGAAATGCCGATAAAGACCACGGCGAAGGACCACTGGCGGGTCCACCACGCTACTCCGCTAAAGGGTCGGTACCGCTCGCTTCGTCGGGCTTTTTGAACTGCTTGCTGTACTCTTCGAGTTGCACCGTGAGTGCCGGCATCACCTTCCCGATTTGCTCGGTGATGAAAGCTGCCTTCTTGCCTACGAGCGCGGCGGTGGCTTCCTCGATGCTCGGATTCAGCCCGTCCACCGACGACAGCAAGGCGTACAGGTAGGCGTTCATCTGGACCATCACTGGGCGTTCGCCGAACGGAATCTTCGACGGTGAAATGATGGCGATGTTAAGGTCAGTTTCGGCGCGGATGATACCGGCGAGGTTCATCGTGCATCGCACGGAGCCATGGCGGAACGGGATATCGACTTGATTGGAAAGGGGATTCATGGGATTGGTTGGGGGCCTTGCGGCCCCCTTGGGGTGTTACGGGACGAGGTTGGGCGTGCCGGTGATCTTGAAGGAAACCGATGCGCTGTTGAAGGTGCCTTTCTGGCTGCTGGTGTTGAATTGCTTCACGTAGCCGACGTACTCGGTGTACGCGGCCCCGGTGTCGTCCAGCAGCTTTTTCAGATAGAACACCGTACCGTCGTTCAGCAGGAAATTCGCGTACAATGCCGCGTGTCCAGCGTTCGACGGATCATAGGCAAGATCGAATTGCAGTTCTCCTAGGTCGGGAAGATCGGGGATGAACTTTTTCGATGTGTCGCTGATCGCGGTGTACTCGATGTCATTCTTTTGCGCGCCGCTGTGCGTGATGCCCTGGACGCCTTCGAGCAGCGTGTAGGAGAGCGGCGAAGACGTCGAGTAGAGGAGTTGCGTACCCGCCGCAGACGAGGGATTGAAAGCCATGGGTTACCTCCTGCCTGTCGGCAGTGTTTAGTGGTTTGGTCGTCAAGCGCGCCCGCGCGCGCCAATAGTTAGCGGTAGTCCACGAAGTATTCGCGGGACTCTGCGAATAGGTTCTTTTCGAGAGCCTCTTCGCTCATGAGGTCCGATTCATCGCCGGGTTCGATACCGGAGACGCGAACCGCGCCGGATGTCGGCGGCGAGGTGTTCGGCATATCGGCGCAATACCCGATCAGGTCGGATGCCACCGCGTCGGCAAGGTCTGCTGCCGCCTCCTGAGATTTACCGAAGGAAATCACCTCGATTGTTGCCCTCGCCGGTAGCCGTAGACCGGTAAGACCGGATGCAATGGCAGAATGACCAGCTTTACGCAACCGCACATACGGCGGCGTCGGATCACGGCCGGAAATGCCCCAGTAGATTTTGGTGCCGACGATGGCGTAGGTTGCCGTGGTGGTTTGCTGGAGTTGACGGACTAACGCCTCTTGAATCCTCACCCACTCACCCCCTTAGCGCCCTCATCTTCTATCACGTACAGATGCAGCTCCCGGTTGCGCTCATCCGGGTTGCCGACGCCCACAATTCGGTAATAGCGGCTCCCGTACTCCACCCGGTACTTGTCCGTCAGATCAGGCACCCACGGAATTTCCCAAATGCCGGAAGCCTCGGAGAACTTGCCGCCCTCGATCATCCGCATACGCTGCGTCGAGTCCACCCAGCAGCCGCGCACGGTGAGTGCCGCGCCGGTCCAATCTGGCTGCACGTCTCCGCTTGTCGCCTGCGCCTCGGAAGACGCCCGCAAGGTCAGCAGCGTGCGGAAGCGGCCGGGGTTTCCTTTGTGCTTTTGGCGTCCGTACATCAGGCACGCTCCACGCGGCCATGCCGAAGCAGCGCCAGAGCATACGGGTATTGCTGCACCGCCGACGCTCCCAACTCAGCCGGGATGCGGTTGGTGTACCACTGGGAAATGAGGAACCGCATACCCAGCAAAACTTGCTTGTCGATAGCCGGCGGAGTGACGGTGTAGCGAACCAGCACCGCCGCCGCTGGCCAAGGCGTGAACGTGGGAAAGATCTGGCCGTAGGGCGGGACAATCTCAAATTCGGAGGTGTCGAAGATGAAGTCGGTGTCTTCGACCATCGTCGTGACAGTCCCGGAGGAGTCCCGGTACGTGAAAAGATCCACGCTCGTCGCGTTTTCACGCAGGTATATTTCGTCGGGCATGTGGTCCAGCGCTAGATCCCACTGTTTCGCCACGAGATCGCGCCCCTGTTCTAATTCAGCTACCTCGCGCGCGGCCTCAATCATCGCAGAGAGCATTGAATCGCGCGTGGTGTCGGCGTCAGGAATCTCAAGGAATTCTTTAACTTCCGCAACGGATAGCGGCTCCGTGAAGGTCTGAACCGGAGAAGTGACGGTAAGTTTTAGACGTTCGCTCATTTTTACGCTACGCTTTGGATATGACGGCCAACGAGTTGATTGAAAAATTGCTTGCCTTGACACCAGAACAAAGAGAACTGGAGGTGTGGGGAGACGAGCGAGACGACGGAGCCAGTCCGATAACAAAAGTCATCGAACATAAATTCGATGACACAAGATACTCGACCCGAATGGAGCCGGGTGAGCGGGTTATTTGGGTCGGTCCTTAAACCACTCCGTATAGGTTCAGGCCGGTGAAGTGATGGGCGCCGTGTTCCGCCACCAGCCGCGCGACTTCGGCGGCGTGCCACGGTTCGCGGTCCAGATCGAGATACCGCATCAGGTGTTCGTACTGATCAACCCATGCGGCGGGAACGTCGGCAAGCTGAAGCCCTTTTTCGTTGGGAGCGAGGCTGTACGTTTGCTCGATCTGGTGTACCGCCTTCGTCGGGTACTTGCACCGTTCCATGACCTTGTATGCTGCGTGCTTTGCCAGCAGCCGCCGCCAGGAAGCAAACTGGAGATGGAGAAGCCCGCCCTCGCACCGGATCATCTGTCCCATGCGGGAGCCATGCGGTGAGCGTTGGTGGTGGTCGTAACCGTTTCGCGGCTTCCATCCCAGGTGCGGCGCGTCGGCAAACGCAAGCATGGTTCCTGCCTGCGAGCCGAACGGGCTATTATCCGCTCTGTATTGGTTAATCGAGCGGTGCAAATTCTTCATGGGAATGCCGCAAAACGTACCCGGCGCAAGCGCCTCAATACGTCCGCGAATCCCGTCTATCAGATTGGCGCTGAGAACCTCGTCTGCGTCTACCGGAGCAACATGGGTGGCCCCGATCACACGCGCGCACTCCAGTAACTCCTGCCGGTGGTGCATCTCGCGCCATTCCGTTTGCGATTCGCGCATCTCGAACACGCGGCCGGGGTGTTCTTCGGATACCTGGGCGATGATGTCGGCGGTGTCGTCGGTGCTGGCGTGGTCAAGAATAACCAGCGAATCGCACCACATCAGCACGGCGCGAGCGGACAGGCCAAGCACCCACCCCTCATTACGGGCGGGCATGATTGCGACGAGGTTCACCGGCAAACCACCATATTCGTTTCGTTCGTGAGTTCAACCCGGTAGCCGGCGTTCCGCGCGATGCGCTGAACCGTTGATTGCTCGCCGTCATGCTCGACGCACACACAGGCTGGTTTCATCGGCGTAGCCATCAGCCGGTCGAACAGGTCCACACTTCCGCCCTCGGCGTCGATGTTCACGAAGGCGAATGCGCCGAACTGGCTGAGAATGTCTTCAAGAGTCACCATCGGGATATAGACAACGCCCTCATATGCCCCGTCATTTGCCCACAAACGCCTCACGGCGGCGTTCTCGGTTGATACTGGTCCATCCGTAACCTCTACGCGCTTCAACCCGCGAGACGGGCCAACGAGAACTTGCACCAGAGTTATCCGCTCGTCGTAACCGTAGGAGTCGATCAGGCGACGCATGGGGCCGGGAGACGGCTCGATCATCACGCCGGACCAGCCGCGCTCGTACAGGAGCCGCGTGTTGCTCAGTTGCTTGGGGTGGAACGCGCCGATGTCCAAAAAACGACCGGACGCCGGGACCAGCGAGGCAATCAGATCATCCTCCCCGTGTTGGCTATACATTCCGGTATCGGCTCCCATTGAGCGACTTCATGCCGCCCTCGTAGACTTGCGAGAAAAGTTGTGGGTACAGGTCCCAGTCCTGCGGGCATTTCGCGCCGAACTCGCAGGCTTCCCGGTAGAGCTTCAGGCCCTTGCGGTGGACCAGATTCGTGTAGATGGCCTGTTCGGTGCGGTGTTCGCGGAAGCCGGGATGCTCAGGAGCCAGCACAGAAGGCTCGAAGGTCTGGCATATCGGGTCCAGGCACCATTCCTGCCATTCGGCGAGGAATTCGGCGATACCGGGCGCGCCTTTTTGAAACAGCATGAACCGCGCCACCGCCGTCCCTGCGTCGAGCCATCGCTGCTCATCCATTCCCATCTGAATCATGCAATCGCGCTTATTCCAGTCGCCATTTCGTAGCGGCTCAGTAGTCCCGGTGGCCATGAACGCCATCTGACCGCCGTCGCGTTGGCAGATATCAAACAACATGCCGAAGTCAGCTATCGGGTGGGTGTCCGCGTCGATGTACAGCACCACATCGCCATCGTTGCAGCGGGACAGCGCGTCGGCGATGACGTATGGCTTCCAGGAGAACCAGCCAAGCCCGCGCCCGCCGTTCGGATTGCCTGCGCCGCGATGGTGCAAAAGGTACTGAAATCGCGGATCTTGCCATAACGGCTGCTCGGTGAGCCATTTGTCGTCATAAACCAGGACCGCATCGGCTCCCATGCGCGGCGCGCGCTCTACGGTCTTCGCGGTGCTTCGGTCATAGGCGCTACCGCCAAAAGTGCAAAGGATGTTCATGCAGGCAAGCACTCCGCGAACCCGCCGCGCTTGATGCGCTCAAAGATCGCTTTCGCCTCGTTCCAATGGCTCTGTCCGTTGGCCGTCTTGAGGTACCACGGCACGCCGCCATGGCCTTTCTCGCGCGCCCAGTGGCGATGATAGTGGGTCAGATCGCGGCGCTGCCAGAAGACTCCCTGCGATGCGGCGGCGTGCAAAAGGGCTTCATCTACGAACATGTGGAAGAAATCAGGGTGCAATGGGCCCGCTCCCTTGTGCGCACGTAAACACCACTCGCGCCCCAGCCATGGGGAGCCGGCGATTCGGTCAATGTATGCGCTCCCGCCGCGCTCTGCGCCCCAGCGGTCACCCGTGGGCTGCATGACGCCGTAGGTGCCGAACAGATTTTCCGCGTCCCCGTGGTCAAGGATGTCGCACTTCCCGAAGTGACGCGAACATTCGCGCGCGATAACCTCGGCGTGCTTGCGTGGGTCTGGTTCGGTGTCGTCGCCGCCAGTAACGATCCAATTGCACGCAGCATCGAGGGCCAGGACATCCAACGCCAGCGCGTTGACGGCCTTTGCGTAGCCCGGATACTCGCCGTAGCGGATGTAATCGCAGTCTACTGGGTCATCGCCGATATCGCGCCACAATGCCACCTGATAGCCCATCGAGCGCCACAAATCGACGCACTTTTGCGCCTCGGCGGCGGGCTTTTTCGACGGAATACAGTACCAGACGCTCACGCGGTGTAGCCTTTCGGGAGATCAGAGAGGGTTGCTTTTTTCCACTCGCTTGAACGCGCGATGCGGGGAGAAGTGTTGGTTTTGTGGGTACGTGCAACGATGCGCGCGGAGCCGTCCGTAAACTTCATGACGCCAGCAGAACGGCGTACAAATTCGTTGTCTTCGCCGACCAGTAGGGCAGGGAAGCGGGTCTTGTCCCACCACGCGCGCCGGTAGAATAGCGAGGTGCCCAAAGCGTAGGCTTTCGCGCCTTCGTAGCGGTGTACTTCGTTCGTGCCTGGGGCGTGGAAGTAGATCGAGTTGTAGCCGGTGGCCTGATAGCCTTCGATTGCCGCGACCTGCTCGGCCAGACGCTCCGGGTGGCTCCAATCGTCGTCATCCCAATGGGCGATAAACTCGCCACGCGCCACCTGGCAGCACAGGTTCCGCAATTGCCCGGTGGCAGACTTCGCCGCCATTCGGATATACCGGATGTGGTCGTCTTTCGGTATCAGATCGGCGACGGATTCGCCGTTGTCGAGGATGACAAGCTCCCGCAGCGCGTAGGTCTGCGCCAGAAAGCATTCAATCGCGCGCGGCACGAACTCGCGCCGGTTTCGCGTCGGCATGATGCAGGACACGAGGCCCTTGACGCCGATATTGGAAACGATTTGGCCCGGTGCTGAGATACTGGCTTGGCCCGCCTCCAAGAACTGCGTGACGAGCGCCCTATCGCTAACGTCAAACGTCTCTCCGGGCATGATCTTCCGATTCCTGCCCATGTACAGCGGTTTTTGTGCAATGAGTTGCATGGAAAAAGGCTGGGGCGGAGGAGCCGCCCCAGGTTCGGAGGGAGTTAAGGGTTAGGACTGAGCGGGCGAGTTGAGGAAGGTGCCGGTAACGAACTGGTCGGGGCGGTACACGGCGAGGAGGCCGCGTCCCTCGAAGCGGATCGTCACGAGGTTGTAGGTGAAGTTGTCGGCGTCCTCGGTCGAGATCGCCACTTCAAGTTCCATGCGGTTGCGGAACTCGGCAGCAACCGGCGTACCGTTGCCGACCAAGAACGTACCGGACGAAACCTGCGTGGTGACAACCGGCGTCATGCCCCAGATACCCTGCGCGGTCACGTTGCCCTGAGGCCCGTCGAGCAGGTACTGTTTGTTGTCGTCCTTCAGACGGGTCATCTTAAACCAGTCGCGCGGATGCAGGACAAAGAACGTCGGCGCGCCTTCGTCGTCTTCGGCGATCTGCTGGGCGGCCGCGTTCAGCTGGTCGAAGTACGTGTAGCCGGTCGAGGCCGACAACAGCGCCGAGTCGAACGCCTGCGCCTGGGTGATGAGGCCGTTCAAGTTTTCGCCCGAGTTGGACCCGCTGAGAATCTGCGCGTCCATTTCCGCCATGTACTTGTACGAGCCAAGCGAGCGGAGGATGCCAGCCAGTTCGCTGTAGTCTTCCAACACCTGACGGCCCGTCTTAAAGTACGTGGCGATGGTCTTCACGCGCTCCGTTACGGTCGTGGGGTCGAACGTATTGATGGGTTTCTGCGACGCTTCCGCGACCGGCGATGCCTTGGTGCCGGTGACGCTGTACTTCGGCCAGGAATACTGCCCGACGCTGATGGCGCGCGACGGGATCACGTCACGCATACGCAAGGTCTTGCGCGCTTCCGGGACGTAGCTGCCCATTTCGGCGGGCATCACGCCGGCAGTCGGAAAGCCAATGCTGGACGAGCTGATGGTGCTTTTGTATTCCAGGAGATCGGCAGCGGCGGCACCCTTGAGGCTCAGGTGCGCGCGGCCACGCCCGCCGTCGCGGATGAGGCGCTGAACCGAGTCGTTTTCCTTGACTTCGTCCAGGATGGTCCGGTTTGCCTTGGCCTGCGTGGACTGGAGCGAGGTATACTTCTGCTCCAATTCGTCCTGACGCCGCAGCGCCGTCTCGAACTGGCTTTTCAGTTCCTGAATGGTGGCCGAGTTCGCGCCGTTGGTCTTCTGCTCGTTGTCGATCTTCTTTACGAGCGTCTGGATGTCACCACCCAGCGATTCAAGCTGTTTTTCGAGGTCCATAGTTGCCCTTTCGTGGCTGGTTGGTTACTGGCGGATGAGAGAGCGAATGCCCTCGATCATCGAAACAGCACGCGAGTGGTCAGCAACCGGCTCTGCGGCTTTCGTTTCTGCGGCTGGCTCTTTTGCAGCCAGTGCGGTAAGTTTTTCCTCAAGCGCTTTCACGCGCTCGGCAAGTTCGTCGGCGTTCTTTACGCTGGTGACCTGGGCGGATTCGAGGGCAGGGAACGTGACGACGGAGACTTCAACAAGCTTCAGTTCGGAGATATGCCGAATTGCCCGCTCATTGACCGTTTCCCATGTGGTCTTGATTGCGTAGAAGCCGATAGACAGCCCCTTCATGAGGCCGTTTTTTAGCTTACGATAAGCCTTCTGAGCGGTCGGGTCTTCCATGTCGAGACGGCCGGAGACGAGAACTTTCCCCTGCCATTCCTTGACCTCGCCCATACCGATCACTTCGCGCGAGTCGTGCTGCCAAAGAATCGGGATCATTGGGTTTTCGGAGATGGTTTTCGTGAATGCGCCCTTGTCGATCACATCGCCATAGGAATCTTCGACACCATAAACGCTGGCGATTCCGCGAAACTCGCCGGAATCCTCGACGGCTTTGATCTCGCACGTCAAAAACTGCTTTTCATTGGCCGAAAATGGCTTCATTACGTGGCCCCCTGTGTTTTGGCCATCGCGGCCTTTTCACTTGCCGTCGGCTCACCGGAACCGGGAACCGTCTGCATATTTAGCTGAATGTGGTGCGAATCGCCGCCGTCTACTGGGTCGAGATCCTCAAATGCGCGAGCCTCGTTGATTGAGATGATGCCGTTCTGTAGCTGAGTGGCGTAAGACCGCATCCGGGCCTCAAAATCGCCGCGCATAAACGCCGCCGTGTTGTGCTTGGCGTACATTCCCTTGTCACGCTGCGCCTGGGTAAAAATCACACGGTGGATTTCCTGCTCCCATTGGGTCATCCACGGCATTTCCGTGATGTTCAGGAACTCAATCCACAAATGCTCGACGTTGTTGAAGTGTGCGCGGCTCAGGTCGCCGGCGAGGTGAGGCGTCAGCCCATAAAAACGGGCAATTTCCGGCACCATCGCGGCGCGGGCCTCGACCAATTGGGCCTCTGTCGGGTCAGATCCGATGGGCTTGTAGTCCCAATCGCCCTCAACAAGCAGGTTTTTGTGGAAAGAGTCGCGGCCTTCGCGGTACTTTTCCTTGAAATCGTGTTCAAAACGGTTCCGGTCCTGGTCGGTCTTAAATGGAATGACTTTCTTCAGGAGTCCGGCTTTTAGACCGCCGCGACCGAAGAAAGTTGCT
>Ga0208147_1000245_pt1 | contig 19925 bp, 43 predicted proteins | sample DEB3_08_DNA_FD_184520 | JGI IMG/M metagenome (GOLD analysis project Ga0208147, IMG submission 184520) | Aqueous microbial communities from the Delaware River and Bay under freshwater to marine salinity gradient to study organic matter... | ecosystem: Environmental > Aquatic > Marine > Coastal ... | reverse complement strand
AAGTCATAAAGGCTTATTTCTTAAACTACAAAAACGTGTAGCCAATACATTTGGCTTTGACCCAAAGGAACTATAAATGTTTAGTATTATCTCAGGAATTTTAGGCTTTGCTACTTCAGGTTTGCCATCACTACTTGGCTTCTTCCAGCAAAAGGGTGACCAAAAACATGAACGTGAAATGGCTCAATTACAAAACCAACAAGCATTGCTTATGGCAGAAAAAGGCTTTGTATCACAAGAAAAAATAGCTGCTATTGAATTAGAAGGAACGTACGCAGAAACGTACGCACAAGAACGTGAAGCATTATACACACATGATGCTAAACTTGTTGCTGAAGCAGCACCTTGGGTAAAGACTCTTAATGCCTCTGTAAGACCTATTGTAGCGTTTACATTTGTAGGCTTATTAGTATTTGTAGATGTAGCAGGTCTTGTATGGGCAGTTAAGTCTACAGGTGGCTTTACTCCTGAAGCAATGGATGCAGTATTCTCTAGTGATGAGATGAGCATAGTAGCGTCAATTATTGGCTTTTACTTTGGTTCTCGCACTTGGGAGAAAAAACGTGAAAGCGTCTAAAGAAGTAATTAAATTAATTAAACACCATGAAGGCGTTAGAAATAAACCTTATAAATGTCCTGCTGGGTTGTGGACTGTGGGCGTTGGTCATCTTATCGGTGATGGTAAAACGTTACCAGAAGCGTGGAATAAAACATTTACTAATGAGGAAATAGATGCAATTCTTAAACGAGACCTCAACCGTTTTGAGTTGGGAGTACATAAGATGTTACCTAACGTGCTTCTTAGACAACATGAATTTGACGCTATTATTAGTTTTTGCTTCAATTTGGGCCTTGGATGCTTTCAGCGCTCAACCATCCGTCAAGCGTTGTTACGTGGCGATAAAGAAGCGGCTATGGAGTCGTTAGTCAAATATTGTAGAGCCGGAGGGAAAGTGCTTAAGGGCCTTCAAAATAGGCGCTTAGATGAGCGTAAATTATTTTTAGGTGTATAATAAGCAAAACAACACCTAGGAGTTTTTATGGCAAAATATAAGTCAGTATTAGTAATATCTGACATGCACGTCCCTTATCACCATCCGGACGCATTCGCATTTTTAAAAGCATTAAAAACACAATTTAAATTTGATCATATAGTAAACATAGGTGATGAACTAGATCATCATGCTATATCAATGCACGAACATAACCCAGACTTATATTCTGCTGGACATGAATTAGAACAGTCTAAAAAATACATAAAAGAATTAGAAAAAATATTTCCTCAAATGACTATAGTTCATAGTAACCATAGTTCATTAGTATATAGACGTGCATTAAAACATGGAATGCCAAGAGGATACCTTAAAGACTATAATGACTTTTTAGGGGTAGGAAAAGGCTGGAATTGGGTGGATGACCACACAATAACTTTAAGTGATAACTCTAGGTGTTTTTTTACTCACGGTCTATCTGCAGACGTTTTAAAAGTAGCCCAGCAGTATGGAATGAATACAGTCCAGGGCCATTATCATACAAAATTCAGTATTGGATATTACAGTAACCCAGATGCGCTTATTTGGGGTATGCAAGTGGGTTGTTTAATACATCAAAAGTCTATGGCATTTGACTACGCTAAAAACTTTAAAAGCAGGTTTATTGTAGGATGCGGTGTAATTATAAACGGACAACCTAAATTAATGCCTATGGTTCTTAACACAAACGGTAGGTGGATCGGAAAAATAGCATAGAAAGGTTTATCATGCAAATTCAGCCATTAATTGATCAGTTAGTAGGAGATAAAATTGTAGAGGCTGAAGCGTATTTTGATGAGAGTGTACTTGCTTTAACATTCGAGTCAGGTCTTTATGTAGAAATTACAGTTGACTCTGTACACTACGAACTTCCAGAATTAGATGACTAAAGGATAGAATTATGAAAGTAATACGTGGACTTGTTGTGGATGACAATGGAAAGCCATTGCCAAACGTACCACAGCTCACTAAAAAAGATATTAAAGAGATGGCTCAACTTGCTGCATCTGGAGCATCTATGGCATATCCTCCTATTGGTATTCCGTTAGGTGCTTATGAAGCATATCAAGGTTATGCTAACCAAGACCCTATCCAGGGTTTATTAGGCGGTCTAACGGCTGCTGGTGGCGTTGCAGGGACTATTGCTAAAGCTCCAGGAGCTGCATTAAAATATGCAGAAGGCCAACGTAAACTTTCACCAGTTAATATTAATATTGAAGCTACATCACCTAGTATTCTACAAAAAGCAAGTGAAACAGGATCAGGCCGTGCATTATCAGACTTAAGATATAGTACTGCTCAACAAGGTGCTGCAGGTAAAGGTATGGAATATGCAAATATTCCTCCATCTAAAGTACAAGGCGTATGGGTAGATCCAGCAAGTAACGTAGAAGAGTTTAATAGAGTATATAGTCAAAACTTAGGCCCTATTAATAGAATGAATATTCAGAAGTCTGGACCATTATCAGGATACGCTCAGTCTATGGGCGGTGACTTGGGCCAATGGGGAGTAGGCGCTACACGTTTTACTAAAATACCTATGAATTTAAATAAAGATGCTGCTAACGGTGTTTTATTTGAAAACGTATCATCTAAACAAATTATTGATGCTGGTAAAAAACTTAACCCTAAAGGTGGCGTAGTATCAGCAACGCCTAACGGTGGTATGTTAGTATTTGACCCTAATGGTGCTATGACTGCTAAACAATTAGTAGGTGAGTTAAAAGGCGTAGCTAAGAGTCCTAAATACGGACTCCTAGACTCTGCCTATTTTGATACTAGCGCTGCTGGTCAGGGAGCTTATATGAACCCTGTTGATGAGCTACTTCGTCTAAGAGGCTTTTAAGTTTTTTAGGATCAAACTCGTAGTCCTCATAAAAGTTATTTAAAGCATAAGATATAAATGCACCTTTAGCAGCAGCTACTGCCGGATAATGAGCCTTGATATAAGGCTCACTACCATGCAATACATTTACATGTAATTCATCTAATGCTTCACAATAACACCACTCTATAAACTTGCATGCCACTTCAATATACTTTGGCACTCTGTGAGTTTTGTAATGATCTATTTGATGATCACTTAAACCTAACCAGTCTATCAAGTCTTCCTCATCAAGATCCATTCTTTGCTGCCATTCATGGAAGTTAAAGTGTGTCATCTTCCTCCTCCTCAACTTCATCTGGGTTATCATACTTCCAGTCTTCAATTAAATGCTCTGCAATTTCATAAAAGTTTGCTTGTCTTATAAATGCTCCAGCATAGTCTTTAGCTAAACCATCTGGCACATCAATAAATATTACTTCTTCTACATAGTCTTCTAATTGTTTAGATAAGTCGTATGGATCTTTAGAGTAGTCAGATATATCAAAATAGTCAAATATCTCTAAATTAATTCTCCAAGTTTCATAATTAGACCATCCATTATATTTGTTATCTGTAGTCATTATGCAGCCTCCTTTACAGATACTTTAGGTCCATCAAATATAAATTTTGGTGCGCCTGTAATAGATGACTCAACTCTTAATGGTGAGATAACGCCAACACAGTCAGGATAGTCAAGGTCAACTAATGCTGGTTTAAGACCATTTTGGCTTAATGATGCCTTAGCATTTTTAACTCCAGATAGATACTCTGCGGCCTTGTTAAAGTCATTAAGATATGTAAAGTCATAATTACCAGGTTCATTAGATACTGACTCAGGAAATACTCTTCTGAAGTCAGGATACTTACCTTCTATTGGACGTGCCTCTAACCTAACAACATCATTAAAAATGTGTATCTTCTTAACTACATTGTTTTCAACTTCTAATGATATGCTAGCTGCACCTAATGTTGACTTAACTTTAAGTAAGGCATCAATAGTCTCAATAGGAATAACTACTCCTAATGTATCTCTACCGTGCTGTACTTCGTTATGATAGACTGCTGTACTTAATAGTCGGTGACCATCAGTTGCAACAAAGATAGTGTTATATTTATTAAACTCAACGTAAACACCATTAAGGTAATATCTTACGTCTTTTTTAGCCACAAAAAGTTTAAGTGCTTTTAAATGGCCAAGTTGTACTAATACTTCATATTTAAACGTTGTCATCCTGTTCTCCTTTAGCAAAATTTCTTGATCGCCTGCAAGTAGATATAAATTAGCGATATGTGTATGCTATATATTTGCTAGCATGATGTCAACACTTTTTTGTAAATATTTTTAATTATTTTATAAGTCATTGTTTTAATTGAGTTTCCACCATGTATTTAAATAGCTTTTTAATGCTTCTGGGCCTCTATCTATATAAATAAGTTTGCTTTGAGTTACTTGATAAAAATTATTTACTTCAGTTCTGTGATCATCACTATGGCCATATATAACTAATACGGTAAAGTTTTCTTGAGCAGCTAAGCCTTTTAATACTATCTTTTGACCTAATGACATAGGCTCATTTTCATGTTTCCATTCAGCTACTAAAAATTTTCTACCGTCTTTACATACGACCATATCTAGGTTTGTAGGCAATATATTTTTACCTGGTATCATTCCAGATAAAAAGCCAAAGTCTATAAACTTGGCATTACTATTGCGCATACCTAACGTCATACGCAGATGATCATATCCTTAGATACCGTGCAAACAGTTACAGTACCGTCTGGAGCAATAATAGTTTGACCAAAAGACTTTTCAGTCCAAATAATAGCTAATGCAGCTAATATAGTTACTATTATCCAATATGTTTTACTCATCATCAAACCTTTGTAATTGAGCTTCAATTTCAGGTGGGTTTACAACTTCTTGATCCCTTAAAACTGAAATAAGTTTATTTTTGAACCATTCAGACTTTGCTAAGTCTTCTTCTACATTACCTTTAAATGGGTAACGTAAGTCATATTTCATCTTACTACCTTTAAGGTATCCAACAAACTCTTCTTTAGTTAAACGACTTTGAATAATATCTATGGTCTCTAACCCTCCGATATTATAATGTCTAGGGTGGTTTACGTTATCTGACATACTGCCTCCTATAAATAAAACAACATTGATGACTTCTTACGTGCCTTTATCAAAGACTGTTTATTAGTCAATGGTAATGGCAATTTAACAAGGCCCTGATCTTCTAACATCTTGGCCCTATATCTGGTAATGTGGCATTCATGATATATTTGTTTTCTTATAGCTCCAGGATGAGCTTCCATATATGCCTTTATATCTTCGGCTTTTTTTCTATCGTCTAATACTGTATACATCATAACCTCGTTTGCTCAAAACATTCTAAATGACTTTTAGCAAATATATTAGGTCTTATTTCTTCGTATAATTCACCTTGAATACATTTTAAATTCATGTGGTATTTTTTTGTAGTGCTGTTATATGTCATAACTGACCATGTAATTAAAGCTCCAATAATAGCGCCTACAAGTAAATAACCATTGCCTTCGTATTTAGAGACCATTATTCGCCTCCACTAAACGCTTTGAGTCGTACTTATTCATTGCTTTATACTCTTCAAATTTATCGCCTCTAAACAATGGCGTTATTTTTATATGATGAGTTGACCCTTTTAAGTCATTAAGATATGAAAGCTCTTTTGGATGAAAAGACCAAAGATGTGACTTTAATAGATCACCTGATCTTATATCAAATTCTTCATACAGCCATGCTACTGGTTCTTTTTTCATAATGACCTCAATAAAATATGTGGTTACCTATTGCCACTTTAATTGGTTTATTATTGGCCCATGTAGGTTTAATATCTTTTCTATGAAAATATACTGCTCCTTTTGTGGGATCTTTTACTTTTTTATGAAGCACATTATACGCCATGTTTAAATAAGGTTGCAACTGAAATTTTGATGCTAGCTCAACATTCCCTATAAAAGAAAATTGTTTTGGTTTATGTAGCTCGTTACATACGTTTTTAGTACTTTGCGCTCTATTAAGCAATACGTACATGACGGCCGTTTGACCAGAAGTAGGCTCACCTCGGCTTTCATGGTAAGCTGCCAGGGCCAGGCAAAATGCTGCTGTTTCTATTCCCATTATGAGTCTCCTTTTAAAGCATAATACTCATCATGACCAAACTTATGAATGAGCATATTTTCTATATGGTGTCTATCATATCCGGATAATATAAGACATATATCAGCTACAGGGTTTTTTTCCTTCATAAGCCAATTGTAAGACACCTTCCTACTATGCGTATTAGTACCGCATATCTCTGTTATGGCCTGGATCATTACGGCCATTAATAATTTACCTTCCGGTGTTAATATAAGTTCTGATCTAAGTGACTCTTTTACCTCTATCATTTGCTTACTTTCTTTTAATGTTTTTACTGATAGCGAAAACTCACTTTATAGCCGATAATGAAATAGCAATATTGCATTAATATATTAAAGGACATTATCATGTGGACAACTCCAGCAGTTACTGAAATGCGTTTTGGTTTCGAAGTCACAATGTATGTAATGAATAAGTAATTAAATAGGGGAGGTAAAACTCCCCTTTTTTATTAAAATGGCACATCAGAATTGTCATCTGCACCTTCAACAGCCGGACCACTTGGAACATACTCACCTTTAGGAGCTATTTTACCTGTATAAAGTGGTTTTTTAGATCCCTCTTCAACTTCATTCTTAAATACTGCAGCAGTATATTCTTTACCTTCTACATTAATGTTAAATGAAATATACTTACTTCCTGTTTTACTATCACGTAACCATCCAGCAATTCTATTACTATTATCATACTCAGCCATACTTTACTCCTTATTAAAAATTGGTTTCTTAGTCCAGCGTTTAGGCTCTATATCATCTTCAACATATTTCATAAACTCTAGCGCTAATGGCGTATACCATTCAAGCCATGACTTACTTCTATTTACTACTTGTATCTTTGTTTCATTAGGCGTCCATATATAGAAATACGCATGTGGTGCTTTACATACTTCCATTTGCATTTGCATTTGAAAGTAATAACGTTCAGGTATTTCTTTATAAACTTGTTGCGTATAAGGACACTTTATTTCAATAACATTTCCTTGATAGTACCCATCAGCACTTGCACCAAATGGTAATTTATCATGTAAAACAAACTTATTACCAGGCTCTACAATGTCATCAAACTCTTTTTCTAATGAAGACAATGCAATAGGTTCATGAATATTGCCATACTCAGTCATTTCATTACCTTCAAATGGAGGCTCACGTAAAGTCATTTGACGCCATAATTTTTGTCTCTCATATACAGCCGACCAAGCAACACTAGCTGTAATTACGTTATGACGCCTGTTATCACTTAAATGACTCATGCAGACTTCTTGAGTTCGTTAGCAAATTCACGTACTTTTTCTTGAAGTTCTGGGCCTAATGCAAAGAATGCTTTTTTAAGTTCGCCTTTAGCATTAGCTTCAGTTAGTAAGTCTTTAGCGTCGTTAATTTTGCTTTCAGTAATTACTTCTGCTTCAGCCTCTATTGGTTTAGCAGAGTCAATAGAGTCGTGTTCAACTATCTCAAACGCATTTGTCCAAAGATACCTCCTCAAATAGGTCTGCACCGCTCCCAAATTTTGTACTTCATGACAACCTTTTAAAGCTGCTGAAGACATAGGACATTTAAACTCTATAAATTGGGCTGGATCTTCAACGTCAGTAATACTTAAAATTGCTATGTCAGTATAAAAAGTAACATGGCCACAAAGCCCTAGTTCATTACATATATTCTGAATTGTAGGTAAAAAGTCACCTAACTCAAAGTATCTATACCCAGCAAATTTATTAAGGCCTGACTTTTTAAGATCAGTATTTTGTAGCTTAATACGTGCTTCCTGCAATTTTTTAAAGACTGTCATTTTTATTCTCCTGTAACTGTTTTAATTGTAATTCTCTAATGTAATGTTCTTTTTGATCTGCTTTATTATTTGACTCACGTAGATCTTCATTCATTAGTTGCAACTGTTCAATAATTTTTTCTAACTCGTCCATAATAACCCTCCGTAAATTAATATGAGCAATAACACTACCACAATAAACCTATTTAATGCAACATCTTCATCTTCAAAAGTTTCATCATGCTTATAGTCAACGCCATAACGCTCCCTATAAGTCCTGGGAGTTTTAAAGTCCCATTGGTTGTACCAGGTATAGTGTTTGTCTTTATTCCATCCCCAGTTATCCATCATGCTTCTCCTGCTGATCTAATTGATATTGCTCTTCAAGTTCTTTTTGTCTCCAGAACTCTTGTTGATCTAAATACTCATCATAGTCTAACCATCTTTCGTCCATTATTCACCTCCCTTGATATTTTGAATATCATTTTCAAAGTCAGCAAATATTTCATCTATTGTTAAAGTTCTATGAGGACCAGTTCCATTAAAAAAGTTTTCAAATACATTTGGGTTGTTATTTGCCCATTCACCACATTTAGGTATTGGTTTTAAGTTAGGTAATTTTTTATTTGTATCCATTATTCTCTCCTAGTTAATAAAGACTACAAAACGAATATTGATCTAATTAAAAATAGAAGTCAAGCATTTTAGCAAAATATTTTTGTTGCTCTATTTTTTTGCTAGCAGTATACTACCGCTCTATGGATGATACAGTTGAATTTTGTAGGAAAGGACGTGTATTATACCATATTTCAATGTGTTACGCTTAAGGAGAGTTTATGAAAATAAGAAACTGGAGTAAATATCAGCATTACCATGACAGATGTCCGCCATGGATAAAAGTACATAGATCGTTATTAGATGACTTTGAATGGCATAATTTAGATCCATTATCCGCAAAAATGCTTATTAATTTATGGTTGTTGGCCGCAGAGGATATTGATGGTAATTTACCATCTGTAGATACTATGGCTTTTAGACTTAGAATTGAAAAGCCTTTATTAGTCAAATGCTTATCTTCACTCACACCATGGTTAGAAGAGCTAGATAGCAACGTGCTAGCAAACATGGAGCAAAGTGGGGGTACAGAGACAGAGACAGAGACAGAGACAGATCCTGTGGAGCAAGTTTCTATAGAAGAAACTTTTGATAGGTTTTGGAAGTTATATCCGTCTATAAGAAAAGTAGCTAAACAAAAATGTTTTGATCGCTGGAAAGCTAAAAAGTATTATAAGATAGCTGATCAAATTATAGGTCATGTAGAAGCAATGAAACAAAGCAAGCAATGGAAGGATGGTTTCTCGCCAGCTCCAATCACTTACATTCAGCAAATGCGTTGGTTAGATGACGTACAAGTTGAACGTAAACCATGGGAAGGTGGAATATGAACATCAATGATGCAATTAATAAACTTACAGTCAGTCAACAAGAAGTAAATAACTTTTACAACGGAGAAACTTATGGTAACGAATTTAAAATTAAGAGTGCAGATATTTTTACTGATGACCTTATTAAATACTACTCTACTGAGGTACATGCTGGTAAGACGCTTCCGTGGACTAAAACGCATGATAAGTTCCATGTTAGGGGTGGGGAAGTAAGTTTGGTTACTGGCCCTAGCGGCCATGGCAAGTCAATGTGGCTTTCACAAGTCATATTACATCTTATGAAAACATCAATATGTTTGGTAAGTAGCCTAGAAATGAGGCCGGTACTCACTATGGCACGCATGTTGGCCCAGGCTTTAGGATCACAAGAGCCTACAGACGAATATATTACTCGCTTCTGTGAGCGTGCAGCTAATAAGCTATACATTTATGATCAGACTGGAGTCACTACATCTGAAGATATGATAGCGACATTATATTGGGGTAAGCATGTCCTCGGAGCGGAGGTCTTTGTGATTGACTCATTAATGAAGATGGCTGATATAGCGGAAGATAATTACAACTCTCAAAAACTTTTTGCTGATCGTCTTGCTGTGGTGTGTAGAGATCTCAACATACATATTTTTTTAGTAGCACATACTAGAAAACTATCAGATGAAGAGCAAATACCTGACGCTACGGACATTATGGGCAGCTCGCATCTGCGTAACCTTTCAGATAATATTTTATGTTGCTGGCGCAACCGATATAAGCAGCGTTTGCAGGAAGAAGGTAAAACGCCTGAGGCTGACTTAAGAATTATTCCGGATGCAAAGATATTCGTCCAGAAGCAGCGTAATTTTCAGTTTGAGGGATCATTCAATTTCTGGTATGATCCAAAAGGCTTACGTTATAAGGAGAGTCCATGAAAACAGCAAATGAGTTCTTAAAAGAAATGCAAAAGGTATTTGGTGATGTTGAATATAGAGCTACATCTAATGAAGGTACAGTATTTAAAAGCAAAGGATGGGATAACAAATATGGCAAAGAGAATGACAGTAAACGAAGTGAATTTCCAAGAGTTTATGGATATGGTCAAAAGCGAAATTAAAACTAATGGCCATGTTGATATTAAATTAACTGACGGTGGTAAGAAATTAAGAAGTAACTCACAGAATGATAAGTATTGGGCCATGTTAAAAGAGTTAGGTGACTATCTCGGATACCATGACTATGAACTTCATGAGTTATTAACGTTTCAAAACCTTGCTGAAACTAAACTTGTAGCTGGACGTCCTGTCACACATGTTCGGTCTACAACGGATCTTGATACATACGAATTTTCTGACTACCTTGAAAAAGTTAGACGGTTCGGAATTGAATACGGTTTTAGGTTTCCAAGTGATATATCGCAACACTAAGTTATTAAAACTTTTAAGAGAGATCCCATGTCAGTCATGCGGTGCAAGTGACGGTACTGTTGTGGCTGCCCATAGAAACGAGGGTAAGGGCATGGGTCTTAAAAATTCGGATGCGCTTACCTGTAGTCTATGTTATCATTGTCATTATGAATTAGATGCTGGTAACAAACTTACCAAGGATCAAAAGCGTGATATGTGGAATAGAGCTTATGTAAATACTATGCAGTATTTATGGGAACATGAAATGATAGGAATTAAATAATGGGAAAAGGATCAGCACCAAGGCCATATAGTGTAGACCAGGATACTTTTAGTAATAACTGGGATAGCATTTTTAAACGTAAACCACACGAAGGACAATTTGATGGCAGGGAAGTCACCGACACAGCTAACACTAGCGAAGCTCCAGAAGGAAAATTACCCATTAGTTCAGGTAGTGGAGAAATGGAATAGCTGGGGGAGAGTTCGTGTAGACCTATTTGGCTGCATTGACGTCCTTGCAATATCTGAAGATGGAAATACTGTTGCTATTCAAACCACAAGTTTGAGCAACGTCAGCGCTAGAATTAAAAAAATAAAAGACAGCAATGCAATTGGCCACATTAGAAAAGCTGGATGGACCGTATTGGTCCACGGATGGTATAAAAAAAATAATAGGTGGCAAGTAAGAGAAGTGGATGTGTCATGAAAGTAACAGCTATTCAAACAAAAGCATATCGCATGAAGGATATGTTGTTAGATGTAATAGATGAAGATGAAATTATTACATGTAAAGAAATAGCTAGGCGTTTAGGGTTAAAGTTTAATGATATTAAATTTGTAGTAATTAAACTTGTTGAATGGGAACTATTGTGTGAGAAAAGAGGAGGAAAATACCTTTTTTATCACAAGCCAAAAAAACATTATCTCCAGGAACTCTATCATCCAATGCCAAATTTTAAAATTTTAAGTGTTTATAAACATACAGCAGATCAAGACAAACATAATTTACGTAACCCATATAGAGGTATTCAGTCTTTTAATGCTAGCATCCTAGGAATACAACATGATCCGTATTGATAGACTTATGCAAATACTTGATGACTGGGCCTTATGGATGAAGTCGGATAACCATAAGCTGGGTTATCCATCTAAGTCAATTGGCCTCTCTTCTGGCGGAGAGTCAACGGTAGACTCTTTTGACGAGATGATAAATGTCCAAGACCTTTCTAACGTTCATGTAGTCGACTCGGTCATTCATAGTTTACCTGGTGAACAACAGGATGCCATATACCATAAATACCTGCATTCTAAAAAACCAATAGCATTTGAATATAAACTTGAATTAGCTATGGATAACCTTTTGACCATAGTATCAAAAAGAATTAATGCCTGACACCTTGACAAAACGCATTTCCGTGGTAAAATATCACGCAATGGGATAATTACGCCCATAAACTCCGTAACTCTCCTTAAACCCTATCTTAACCGGTAGGGTTTTTTATTTTATGCGTCCCAAAATTTGCAGTACATGCGGCCAGCCGTATGATGACACCGGCTATGAACAATGTCCAGAGTGTCAATATGATCACACGTTTATAAGGATACCTAATGAAGAAGCCAACCACAGCAGCAGGAAAGACAAAGAAAGTGTCAAAAGTCATGAAAGAGTGGAAGGCAGGAACGCTTCACTCAGGAAAAAAAGGTCCAGTAGTTAAGTCAAAAAAACAAGCCGTAGCTATCGCACTTAGCGAAGCTGGTATGTCTAAAAAGAAAGGTAAATAATTATGCCAATGGTCGGAATGAAAAAGTTTGCTTACACAGAAAAAGGTAAGAAAGAAGCTAAAGAATACGCAAAGAAAACAGGTAAAGCTATGGCAGCTAAGCCTATGAAAAAGGCAGCTAAACGTGGCAAATAAGCCAGGCTTGTACAGTAATATTGCAAATAAACGTGCAAGAATCAAGGCAGGCTCAGGTGAGAAGATGCGTAAGGTAGGTTCTAAAGGTGCACCTACTGCTATGGCATTTAAACAATCAGCAAAGACAGCTAAGAAAAAGAAATGATCAAAAAAGGTAAAGAAACATTTTCAGGTTACAATAAACCTAAGAAAACACCTGGTCATCCTACCAAGTCACATGCTGTATTGGCTAAAGAGGGTGACACAGAGAAACTTATACGCTTTGGACAAAAAGGTGTAAGTGGTGACAAAACAAATACAGATAGAGCAAAGTCATTTAAAGCAAGGCACGCAAAGAACATTGCCAAAGGAAAAATGTCCGCAGCATATTGGGCTAACAAAGTTAAGTGGTAAAACTAGATATATATGTAGGATATGATGGCAAGGTAGAACCAATTGCTTATCATAACTTTTGCCAGTCAGTTATAGAAAAGTCATCTATACCGGTAAGTTTTACACCATTAGCACTAAACACTTTAAAAGACTACGAAGAAACACATAAAGACGGTAGTAACGCATTCATCTATTCACGTTTTCTAGTGCCATATTTAAATAACTTTAAAGGTATCGCACTATTTGTAGATGGTGACATGACCTGTCGCACAGATATTGCACAGATACTAGCTAACTTTGATAATGACGAAGCAGTCAAAGTTGTTAAGCACAGTTATAAAACAAAGCATCCTGTAAAGTATTTAGGTGCAAAGAACGAAGACTATCCTAAAAAGAATTGGTCAAGCGTTATGTTATGGAACTGTTCACATTGGCTAAACAAACAATTAACACCTAAGTTTGTACAAGAGCAAACTGGAAAGTATCTTCATAGGTTCGAGTGGTTAAAATACCCTGAAGAGCAAGTAGGTAAGCTAGACGAAACATGGAACTGGCTAGAAACAGAATACGAATATAACGAGGATGCCAAGTTAGTGCATCACACATTAGGCACACCATGCTTTAAAGACTATCAGAATACAGACTATAGTCAAGAATGGTGGGAAACTTATCAACGGATGATATATCCACTTAAAGGTAAAAACAGGGAAAGCGAGCTATAACATGGCAGATCTAGCTAAACAATTAAAACAATTAAATGACGCCCAAAGACTAAGAGAATTGGCTCAACAATATGGGTATGGTCAAATATCAAACCAAGACATTAACGCATTAAGACAAGCATTGCCACAAATGGCAGGCCAAGCTGTAGGACAATTACCTCCGGTTCAAATGCCACAATACAATATGCCTCCAGGACAAATGCCTCCAGCACAGATGCCTCAATTGGGAAGACAGCCAGGCGCATTGCCTCCAGCTCAGATGCCATCTTTTCCATCTATTCCACAAGGCATGACACCGGATGATATGAATGCAATGAGACAAGCTGCACCTGCTCCTTCACAAATGTCACCATATATGCAAAACTTAACTAACCCAGGTCAAACAATGCAGCAAAACTACATTGATCCAGCTATCATAGAACAAATGTACTATAGAGGGCTATTAAGCCGATAATTAAGAGGGCAACCAACCTAAGGGAGTTGCAAAACAATGGATAACGAAGAACGCAAAAAACTAGCAGCAGAACGTAGCTCAGAAGTAAACAAGGGAAACAATTACTCTAGTAAAACCAATAGGTTATGGGCGGAAACACTTAGACGTGCTGTCGTTCAGTCAGACGCTGAGCGCTTAAGGCAGATAGCAGAGGCTTTAATAGATAAAGCAGCTTCAGGTGATGTATCCGCTATCAAAGAACTAGGTGATAGAATAGATGGTAAGTCAGTAGCAACTACAGAGTTGACTGGCGTAGATGGATCTAATTTACCTATAAGCATTGCTATAGACTTTGTAAAGCCAAAAGATGAAGGTTAATGCAACATTCCCTGATAAGTTACAATTTTTATTCGATCAGCACAGATACAAAATAATTTACGGTGGTCGTGGATCTGGAAAAAGCTGGTCTATGGCTAGAGCGCTACTTATACAGGCAGCAAACAAAACATTAAGAATTTTATGCGCTAGAGAGGTGCAACGCAGTATTCGTCAAAGCGTGCATCAACTTCTATCAGATCAGATACAAGCATTAAACTTAGGTCAGTTTTATGAAGTATTAGACTCTGAAATAAGAGGCATCAATGGCAGTTTATTTAGTTTTACAGGTCTAGCAAATAATACGGTCGAGTCAATAAAGAGTTATGAGGGCATGGACTGTGTATGGGTAGAAGAGGCCCAAACAGTTAGTAAGAAGTCATGGGATATTCTTATACCTACAATACGTAAACCAGACTCAGAGATCTGGGTATCATTTAACCCTGGACTGGATACAGATGACACATTTACTCGTTTTATTATTGATCCTCCAAGCAATGCAAAAGTTGTTAAATTAAATTATTTTGACAACCCATATTTCCCAGATGTGTTAGAAGAGGAACGTCAACATAGCAAAGCTACCAACCCAGACTATGCAAATATATGGGAAGGTGAATGTAAAACTGCAGTAGATGGTGCTATATACGCTAATGAAATAAGAGAGGCCCAGGAGGGCGGACGTATTACTAACGTACCTTATGATCCAATGCTTAAGGTTCATGTGGTTATGGACTTAGGATGGAATGACTCAATGTCAGTTATCTTATGTCAAAAAGGTGTATCAGACTTAAGAGTTATTGGATACATTGAAGATGACCATAGAACATTAGATAGTTATTCATCACAATTAAAAGCATTACCATATAATTGGGGTACAATGTACTTACCTCATGATGGCCAGTCTAAAGACTTTAAACATGGTATATCGGCAGAAGATATTATGAAGAAGTTTGGATGGGATGTAAGAATTGTACCTCGCATGGATATAGAGGCCGGCATTAAAATAGCACGGATGAACTTCCATAGAGTTTATTTTGATAAGTCAGCTAATAGACTTGTTGACTGTTTAAAACATTATCGCAGAAGTATAAACTCTGCAACTAACGAACCTGGAGCGCCACTACACGACGAATACAGTCACGGTAGCGACGCATTTAGGTATTTATGTACCTCTGCAGACGGAATGAAGAACGAGTCATGGTCTAAAGAGCAGATACATTATTCTACAAAAGGAATTGTTTGATGAAGATAGAAGACATGGAAATAATTGCACAGATAGAGGCGCAAGAGAATATTGCCTACGGTGTAAATGATAGTGCATTGTCTAATGATAGAGCAGAAGCTATTGAGTATTACTTAGGTGAACCATTTGGAAATGAGCAAGAAGGTCGTAGCCAAGTTGTATCTTATGACGTTCAAGATACTATCGAGTCAGCATTACCACAATTATTAAAAGTCTTTGTAGCAGGTGACCAAGTAGTTAAGTTTGAGCCTAAAGGTCCAGAAGATCAAGACGCTGCTGATCAAGAAACTGACTATGTAAACCATGTTGTTATGGAAAAGAATGAAGGCTTCAAGATATTCTACGTATGGTTTAAAGACGCATTACTATCTAAAAACGGATACGTTAAAGTTTATGCTGAAGACGAAGAAGAAGAAGAAGAGTACGAGTATGAAGGTCTTACAGATGCACAACTACAAATGTTGGCTTCAGAAGATAAAACTGAAGTATTAGAGCATACAGCATATCCAGATCCTAGTGTAGACATGAATGCACTTATGGATCAAGCATTAGCAATGGGCCAAGATCCTGCTACTATTATTCAACCTATGCTTCATGACGTTAAGCTCAAGGTTACAGAAAAAAGCACAGAGATTTGCATTGAAAACGTAGCGCCAGAAAACATGATGGTATCTGTAGAAGTAGTAGGACCTAACCTACAAGATGCTAGGTTTGTTCAACATAGAGAAGTGATGCAGTTAGCTGACATTGCTGAGACGTTTGACAAGCCACTAGAATACATTAAGTCTATTATGTCAGACCTTCGTGATACGTTTGAAGAAGAGTCTAATGCACGTGATATTTATGATGAAGAATACGATAGAGCTATTGAGTCACAAGAGGCTCTCGTTAAAGACACATACATTAAGTTAGATGGTGAAAGACATAGAATTGTTGTATTAGGTAATACTATCCTATACAAAGAGAAATGCGAGTATGTACCTTTCGCATGTATCACACCTATGATAATGCCACATAGACATATTGGTCGTTCTTATGCTGACTTGACTATGGACATTCAGCTCATTAAGTCAACACTTATTCGTGGTCAGTTAGATAACATGTATCTAGCTAACAATGGTCGTTATGCAATATCAGATAGAGTAAACCTAGATGATATGCTTACATCAAGACCAGGTGGTATTGTTCGTGTAGATGGTGACCCAGGCTCAGGTATTATGCCTTTATCACATCCACCATTACCAGCATCATCATTTGGTATGGTTGAATACATGGACTCTATGAAAGAAAAGAGAACAGGTATCACAGCATATAACCAAGGTTTAGATGCTAACAGCCTTAATAAAACAGCTACAGGCGTACAACAAATTATGACTGCAGCTCAACAACGAGTTGAGTTAGTAGCACGTACATTTGCAGAGACAGGCGTTAAAGAGTTATTTAAACTTGTACACAGGCTTGTAAGAACTACACTTACCAAACCTGACATTGTACGTATCCGTAATAAATGGGTAGAAGTAGATCCTAGAGAATGGGAAGACCGTAAAGACTTATCTATCTCTGTAGGCTTAGGTGCTGGTAATAAGGATCAACAATTAGCACATTTAGCAACTATTCTACAAGCTCAAAAAGAAGCATTGTCTATTGGCATTACTTCACCAGAAAAGATATATAACGCATTAGCTAAACTTACACAGAACGCAGGCTTTAAAAACCCTGAAGAGTTCTGGATTAACCCAGCCAATACACCAGAACAAGAGGGTCAGCCATCTAAACCTTCAGAAGCTGAAATAATGGTTCAAGGTCAATTAGCTATTGAAAAACAAAAAGCAGACGCACAACTACAGCAAGAGCAAGTTAGATCACAAAATGATGTTATAATTGAACGTGAGAAGATAGCAGCTCAAGCTGAGTTAGAACGCTTTAAGGCACAATTAAAGGCAGAAACTGACTTAGCTATTGCACAAATTAAAGCTCAGTCAGGAGTAATGTATGGCGGATAAGTCATTAGAAGAAGTTAAGCGTGGTGAACAAGCTGCAGTTATTTTAGATAACCCAGTATATAAAGAAGCAATAAGCAAGGTTAGAGAGAACATTGTCAATACAATGACTACAAGTCCATTGGGTGACGAGAAGACTCATAACAAATTAGTTATTGCTTTACAGTTATTAAACCAAATTGATAAACAACTTACTGACGTAATGAATACAGGTAAGTTAGCAACCATACAAACAGATAGACCTAAGTTTAAGATATTTGGGTAAGGACAAGCCCACTTAAAGCCACTCTCACGAGTCTTTTTTATTGTCTAATTTCAAGGAAATAAAACTATGAGTGACCAAGTCGCAGAACAGTCACCACAAAGTCGGTTAGAGACTATGCTTGGTGATAGTGTTGAGTCAGATGTTAAACCACCTGAACTTCAAGACGAAGAAGAACAAGCACCACTAGAGGCTGAAGCTGAAGATACTGAAGAAGTAGAGTCAGAAGAAGCAACAGATGATAACCCAGATGACCAAGCTGAGGAAGAAGAACAGTCGCAAGATGAAGTTCCTGCTATCCTTAAGTTAAAGGTCAATGGTGAAGATGTTGAGAAACCACTAGACGAAGTAGTAGCATTAGCTCAACAAGGCTTAGACTACACGCAAAAAACACAACAAGTAGCAGAACAACGTAAAGAGCTAGAAAATTATGCCCAGCAAATACAAATGCAAGAGCAAGCCTTTCAACAACAAGTTCAGCTAAACAATGTGTTAATTGAAGATGTAGCAAAGATCACAACATTAGACCAACAATTAAGTCAATACAGTAACGTGAATTGGCAGGAATTGTCTGATAATGACTTTGTGGAAGCGCAAAAACATTTCTTTACATATAACCAACTACAGCAAGAACGTAGTCAACTAGTTTCACAATTTGAAGCCAAGAAGCAACAAATAGCAAGTCATCAGGCTCAATTGATGTCAGAGAGAGTAGCAAAAGGAAAAGAAGTCTTAGCTAAAGAGATACCAGGATGGAGTCAAGAGACTACCCAAAAACTTGTATCTGTAGGCAAAGAGTATGGCTTTACTGATGCTGAACTCAATTCAATTGTAGACCCTCGTCACGTTAAGGTGCTGCATGACGCTATGCAATGGCGCAAACTACAAAATAATTCTAGTGTAAAGAAAAAAGTATCAAGCGCTAAACCTGTAGTGAGACCAGGTGCTAAAGATACAAAAGCGGAAGCTAATTCTAACGTGCGTAACTTACGTGATCAATTACGTAAAACAGGTAAGTCAGATGCAGCTACAAAACTTATAGAAAACATGCTTTAATTTACAAAGGAAAACATCATGGCAACATCAGCAACCAATAGTTATACCGGTAAAGGTATAGCGGAGTCATTCGAAGATATTATCTTTGATATTTCTCCAGAAGATACACCATTGCTTTCAATAGCAAAAAGAATGTCAGCAGGTCAAACTTACCATCAATGGCAAACAGACGCTTTAGCAGCAGCAGCGACTAACAGAGCGCTTGAAGGTGATGACGCTTCATTCGCAACATTAGCATCAACAACAGTATTAGGTAACTATACTCAAATTTCACGTAAAACAGTTCAAATTTCAAACACATACGACGTAGTACGTAAGTATGGTCGTAAGTCTGAAGTTGCTTACCAACTTATGAAAGCTGGTAAAGAAATGAAACGTGACATGGAGTTTGCTTTAGTACGTAACCAAGCATCATCAGCAGGTGGCGCAGGAACAGCTCGTTCATCTGCAGGTATTGAGTCTTGGATTGTAAACCGAGTATTAGCTACAGGTTCTACATCTGGTACAACTCCTGGTTTCTCAGGTGGTACAGTTGCAGCTCCTACAGACGGTACTGCAGTAACATTTATTGAAGCAGACTTAAAGTCAGCTTTACAATTAGCTTGGACAGACGGTGGCGAGCCATCATTAATTCTTATGTCAGCAACTAACAAAGCACGTTTCTCTGGCTTTAGCGGTATTGCTACTAAGTTCAACAATGTTCAAGGTACAACACAAGCTACTATTACTGGTGCAGCAGACGTTTACGTTTCTGACTTCGGTAATCATACTGTGAAACTTGACCGTTTCATGCGTGATGCAGCAGTTTTATGTGTAGACCCAGGTTATGTTGGTTTAGCTTCACTACGTCCTTTAAGCAAAGAAGAA
>Ga0208147_1000244_pt1 | contig 19938 bp, 7 predicted proteins | sample DEB3_08_DNA_FD_184520 | JGI IMG/M metagenome (GOLD analysis project Ga0208147, IMG submission 184520) | Aqueous microbial communities from the Delaware River and Bay under freshwater to marine salinity gradient to study organic matter... | ecosystem: Environmental > Aquatic > Marine > Coastal ... | reverse complement strand
CTGTGAGTATGTTGATCCTTGCACTGTTGCTAGGAGCAAATACAAACTTCCACGTATCAGTGAGGGTAACTATCAATATCTAATCCAAGGTGTTTACTCTATCAACGCAATGGGTGGTAAGGGTAAAAGATTTAAAGAAATCACAATTAACAGATACTTAAATTTATTAAAACTGCCCATCATTAAGAATGAACAATACTATTGGATAGCTAATGGTGGATATTTATATGTTAATAACCCTAACTTAAAATCAGTTAGAATTTCTGCTTTCTTTGAAGAAGATGTTCCAAATGACATATTATATCCTCAAGAGTGTGCATGTGGTGCTACTCCTCCTGTGAGTGATGAAGACTATTGCATGAATCCTTTAGATAAAGAATTTGGATGTCCTGGTTACTTGGAAAAGCAAGTGTTAGACCTAACATCTCAAAAACTTTTAAGTACTTATTTCAACATTAAAACAGATCAAACCTTTGAAGGTATAGATGGGCAAGCACCAAATGCTAAACCAACTAATTAATGCGAACTAAGATAGACTGGAGAAGTTCTAGTAAAGAAAACTACAATAACTTTTGCAAGAAACATCCCACAATTAAAATTACATTTGATCAGTGGAGAAACATTATATATCAATATAATGATCATTTCAAAAACTACATTCTAGAAACAGGAGAGAAAGCAAGGCTTCCTTTTGGTTTTGGTGAGTTCTCTATTAACAAAAAGAAGAGAAGAAAGCTTAAGACAGTTGATGGTAAGGAAATAGTAAACCTTCCTATTGATTGGCAAAAAACTAAACAGAGAGGAAAGATTATCTACAATTTCAACTATCATACAGAAGGATTCTTCTTTGGTTGGACATGGTTTAAAGAATCAACTAGATTACGCAATATTAATCTTTGGTATTTTAAGCCCACTCGTAACACTTCTAGATTGCTGTCACATTACATAAAAACAGATGAAAAATACCAGCACCTGTACAGGGAATGGAAAAAATAAAATAACATGGCATATTATTACAAATACAATTTTGTCTCTCCTGAGCCAATCTACTCTATTGTTAAAGAAGAGTTAAAATCTTACTTTGACACAGGAGCAGTAGATGATTTGATGTTCCCAACTTACTTAGACAAATGTCTACAGAAGTTAGGTAGATCTAGTTATGTTATTGCTGAACAAACATTAAATGTTGAAGATTTTGAAGCTAGGCTTCCTGATAACTTCTTTGCTGTAAGAGAGGCTTGGATGTGTACTGAGATTCCTCAACTACCTTACCAAACAGCAAATTCATTCTACTCTCAAGCTGCCACAGCCACTACAATTCAGGTTAGTCCTATTACAACAAACTGTGCTATTCCTAGCCCTTGTTGTGGAAATGTTGGATGTGATGGTAGTTGTATGCCTGAGATTATAGAAACTGTATACAAAACTAATACACAAGCTGCAAGGGGAATTAGAAAAGAATATCTATTAAAACCAGGTAATATATCTTGTCAGGGTAGATGTGATGTAAGTTATACAGATGCTTGGCAGTTCTATACAAACGTACCACCTGTGAGAGAATTCACTCCTGGATCTGCAGGATATGATAGTTTTGATATTAGAGATAATAAGTTTGTTACAAACTTTAGATGTGGTATTGTTCACATGATATTTTATGCTACAGATTATGATGCTGTAGGTAATCAATTAATTCCTAACAACTATCGTATTAGAGAGTACATTGAAGCTTTCCTTAAATATAAGGTGTTTGAAATATTAGCTAATCAGATTAATGATGAAACATTTAATCAAATACAACAGAAGTTAGGTTATTACAAGCAACTTTCAGAAGAAGCCTTTATCATGGCATACACTGAGATTAAGAAACAAGATGCATGGACTAAGCAAAGAAGAGTAAGAAATGACTTACAACGTTTTGCACAATATGAATTACCAAATAGAAGCAGCAGATATGGCAATGGATGGAACAGCTAACGAGGGAACATCTAACATAAGACAAGAGTACAATCTTGGTAGAGTTGGATTAGACATGGACTCTTCTGTAAATCAAGTGCAGAAAGGTAAGCTTTCTTATGCTCTAAACGCAGCATTAGAAAACTTTGATGCTAACTCAGTGAGTTATCAGAATGAGCCAAGTAATGAATTTTGTTTAGAGTTTCCTGAAGGTTATCACCTTATTGGAACTCATTTTATACAAGAGAAAGGTAAACATATATTCTTCTTAGCTAATCCTGAAACAGGAGGAAGTGAGATAGGATATATGAACAATAATGATTGTGTATATCATACACTTTGCACTCCTATTCCTAATACAGAATTAACTGTTTGTGCTAACTCTGAATGTTTAAACTTTGATATAAACTATCCAATACATAAAGCTGTACATAAGATTACAAACTGTACTACAGAAGTATATTGGACTGATGGATTAAATCCAAGAAGATTTATTAATATTGAACAAGTTCCTTATATCACCACTTATTTAGATGATGGAATTTGTGATCCTGTTATCCAAGCAACATTAGATTGTAACAAGTTAAAGGTACAACCTAATTTTCAAGTACCTACTATAAATATTACTGATATTGTTGTAGGAGGAGATTTAAAAGCTGGTGCCTATCAGTTTGCTATTCAATATTCTAATGCATCAGGAGATGCTTACACATCATATTATTCTGTAACTAATCCTACATCTATTGCAAATACAGAGATAACAACTCCTGATTTTCAATACTCTGTAGGAAAGTCTATTGTATTGAGTATTGATAACTTAGATGTTACAGGATATTATCAATACTTTAACTTAGCTGTTATAAAGACTATCAATAATGGAACCACTGTAGAGTTAGTGGGAACATATAACATCCAAGAAAAGTCTGTAAATATTACTTATACAGGTCAGAATACAACTCAAATTCCTTTGAGTCTTGGTGATATACTTGAAAAGTTTCCTTATTATGATATTGCCAAGGACGTAACAAATGTACAAGACGTTATTGTTTGGGACAATTTAACTTCTATAGATAGGATTAACTATCAAAGTATTGCTAATAAGATTCAACTTCAGTGGGAAACATACAAATTACCAGCTAACAATACGTATGCTCAAGGTTTCTATACTGCTAATCTAAGAGGGTATTTGAGAGATGAGGTATATCCTTTTGAGATTGTATTCTTATTAGATAATGGTAAACAAACAGATGGATTCCATATTCCTGGTAGAGCTAAGAATTTCAACGAGCTATCTGAACCAGATGTAACAACAGCTAATCCAGACTATGTTGGTGATGGAACTCCACAACCATATTGGAAAATATATAATACAGCTAGTGTACTTGTAACTTATCCTGCTCCTACAGAAAATAGTCCTAAAATAGGTGAAGCTTATCCTTATCAATCTGGAGACTTTGCATATTGGGAGTCTACAGAAAGATATCCTTGTAATATAGATGTATGGGGAGATTTAGCAGATCAACCAATTAGACATCATAAATTTCCTGATGTTCTTGTAAGTCCCATATTTGAAACAGTATCAACAGACTTTACTGCTCCTGTTATGCAAAATAAAGCAACCTTTCCAATAGGTGTTAAAATAGATGTACAACAGATAGCATTTCTTATTCAGTCATCTAATTTGACGTCTGAACAGAAAGCATCTATTGTTGGATTTAAGATAGTGAGAGGTAATAGAAGTACAAATAAATCTATCATTGCAAAAGGTATATTAAGAAATGTAGGTAAATATACTAGAGAAGGTACAGATTATTATTATCCAAACTATCCATATAATGATCTTAATAAAGATCCTTTCTTACTTGAAGAAAACAATGCTTATAATTCTCAATGTGATACATTTTCTATAACAGTTACTACTGCTGGTGTATTACAATATACAAATTGTAATACAGCAGAAGTAGATACATTAGAGTTTGATTCAAGCACTAAAACTATTTGTTCTATTACTCTTCCTGTATTAAATAGTGGGGTTGCTACATTTGAAAATATTACAGCCAGTACTTATACAATTAGAAACACATCTAACCCAATTTTTGGTTTATCTGTTACTTTTAATTATACAGATAGTATTACAGGAACTTTACAAAATATAACTGTACCTAAATTACAATCTAGAACAATTAACTCTATTACTGTACCTGTAAAAATATCAGGAACAGATAGTTATACACTCGTAGCTAACAATACAGGTCAAAACACAAATTGTTACCCTGATCAGTTAAATGGATTTAATAATATTGATTCTCCATATAGACAAGTATTTAATTCACCAGAAACTTCGTTTGGACAACCTAACTTAGGAAATGTTCTTAAATTAGAAAGTGTATTGTATGGTGGAGGTAAGGCACATTTTGTTGAAGTGCAAAAGCACTCTATGTATAAGTTGCTTACAAAACAAACACAAATAGAGGCTTTAAATGCTAGTAAAAAAATAGCTGATCTTGGAGGATTTAGTTCTACAGCATTCTTTACAGGATACCAAACATACTTACAAATCTTCCTTAATGGTATAAGTAGAAAGAATTTTACATATTCTTTTAACTCTATATCTAGCTATGACTATAGTGCAGAAATACCTAATAATCAAGGAGTTAAACAAAGAGAGCTTGATAAATGTCAATATGTATTCCCAGGTGTACAAAATGTAGGAGACAATCATGATCTTAATAACTGGAATAGAGAATCATCTGTTTATACTAAAAGTATTGATAGTAGAGATGATGTACCTTATACAGTGGCACCCCTTCCTTATCCTAATCAAACTCCTTCTCTTGTCGTAGCAGGTGTTAGTCAAATATCTGATGACTCAAGATTTACTATTTCACAAAAAAACAATTGTGCAGCTCCTGAATTTCAAGAAGATATTAAAGTAGTATCTTATTATGGTTCTATAAAGACCATCAACAATAATCAGTGGGGACAAATATATTCCTATCAAACTATTGATACAGGATTCCAAAGAATATTTAGTGCATTACCTACTCTAGATTCTGAAGTAATATTTGGTGGTGATACATATATTGGTAAATTTGGATTTAAAACTAAATTACCATTCTTTATTGATAACAGAGTGGGAGCTCCTGATGACAGTGATATATATTATGATGAACTTGGTAACATAGCTTATCCACAATATTGGTATTCAGCAAGGTCTATCTTGTCTGATTATTATGTGGGAAGCACGTTAATGAAAAACATCATATCTACCAAAGCACATCATTTTGATTGTTCTAATGATGATATTGTAGATACTAGTACAACAACTACATCTACAACTCCTCAACCTGGATCAGTAGTAGCTAGTTCTTTGAACTATACGTATGATGGTAAGATGTATTTATTTGCATATGGTATACCTTATTATTATGTAGAAAGTTCTATAAATGTGGACTTACGTCAAGCATTCAATAACTTAGAAGGTGATTTTTACCCACACGTAAGCTCTGGTATTCCTGATCAATGGTTCCAAGAAAGCAGAGTGCCTATTGCTTTAGACAATACCTATTATTATAACACTACTTATTCTAAACAAAATGTAGAGAATTATTTCTCTCATTTACCTTCAGATTGGAAACAACAGTTATGTTATACATATTTTCCATTTAGAGCAATCTATTCTGATAAACAAGAAAGTTATTCTGATAACAGAATAAATAGTTGGTTGATATATCGTCCATTAAGTTTCTTTGATTTTCCTCAAAACTATGGCAATCTAATATCTTTAGATGGTATTCAAAATAAAGCTACATTAGCTAGGTTTGAAAACAAAACTTTACTGTATGGTAACTTATTAACAATTGATACAAGTAACCCTCAAGCAGCTTATTTAGGAAATCCTTCATTATTTAGTAGTACCAATCCACCTCCAGTTGATTTTGCTGAGACAGATCTTGGGTTTGTAGGATGTCAAAACAAGATGTTACTCAAGATACCACAAGGACAAATTACAATAGATGCTAAGAGAGGACAGATATTCTTAATTCAAGGTACCCAAGCACAAGATATTTCTGGGTTTGGATCTGGTCTTAATAGATTCTTTACAGATCATTTGGCATTTGAAATATTAAGATACTTTCCAACAGTTGATACAGATAACCATTTCAAAAATATTGGTATTCATGGTGTGTTTGATAGTAAGTTTGATAGAGTAATTATAACCAAATTAGACTACATTCCTCAACCAGGAAAAGAAGTATTCTATGATGAGGTGACTAAACAGTTTTATGTAAATCAACCAATAGCTGGTGATATTGCAGTTAAGAAGTATGTAGAAGTTACAAACTTAGAGTACTTCTGTAATAAATCATGGACTGCATCATTTAACTTAAATACAAAGAGTTGGGTGAGTTTTCATACATATCTTCCTAACTTCTATATAGGAGAAAACAACTTCTTCTATTCTGGTTTAAATGAAGGTTGTGATATCACAGCAGTGGCAGTTACAGAGATTCCTTCTCCAACCACAACAACTACTACTACAATAATTGTATACTGCAACTTGACTGGTACAGCAGTAGTAACAGGATATCCTTGTGCATTAGAAGGAACAGTTGAAGAACAACCTTAAATAAAAACAGATGGCTAAAACAGTAATAATAAGATTGACATGCTCAGGTGGTAGAACAGGACCCTTTGATATCTCAGATAACTTAGGGACAGTCTTGGGCATTAACATAACTAAGCAAAATCTTATTGATGGATATACTGTTAGTGTTGACAATGATGTTTCATCAATTATTATAGCTTCTAAAGGAAAATGTAGCACATCTATAACTGTAGCAATTGGTACAGCTACAAAAGAAGAATTAGCTGCATTGGAATACACTATATGTAATACAGCATCTATGTGGAGACACTTGACTAATATTGAACACTACAACAAATATTATGGTGTTGTAGAACCATATATCATTGAGTATCCATTTGCTTATCAAACATATGATGAGATACTTCAAAATGTTAAAGACTATAGTAGAGTATTTAACTATCTACCTATTCCTGATGGTGTGTATAATGATAATGCTAAGATAGAGGTTGATAATCAATGGTTTAACAAAGCTGTGTTATACAATGGACAGCAGTCTACAGGTATACTTGAATTGGTACCAAAGCCAATCAATAATCTAAAACAATATTTGACTTACCCAATGTATAATGAGTTTAGCAAAACTATTACCTATACTAAGTCAGATAACTTCTATCAATATAATACTTTCTGGGGATTAGTTAAGAATAAATCCTTACCTTTGTTTAATACCACTTGTGAATCATTATCAATAGATAAGGTTGTAAATCAGGCTAATATGGATTATGGAAAACGTTCATTTAAAAAAGAGCCACTAAGAGCTAAAGATTTGAAGGTTAGACATATTCTTGATAATAGCTCAGAAGCTCACATTGTTTCTCAATTCATTATTGCACCATCTCAAATCTCTTACAAATAATGGCTAGTTGGTTAGACAAATATGAACAAGGAGGTTTAGTCTTAAAGAAGAAGACTAAGGACAACTACAGTCTAAAGGGTAATGCAAATGACTCTAAGGTGTCAGTAGGTCCTGGTTTTGTAGGAGCTGGTTGGAATACACAAGGTAGAAACTATTCTCCTGCATGGGGAGGACAATTTCAGAATGGTGGATTCTTACAACCTAATAGTTCTAAATTACCAGAGGGATATGTAATACCATATAACACTCCTAGTACTGAATTAGCTATGTCCATAGGTGGAGAAGAAGGAGAACCAGCTTATTTAATTCCTTCATTTAAAGGTGGCAAGAAATTAAAAGATCCTATTGCTGAATATAAAAAGACAGGTGAACATCTTGGTGGTCCATTTAAAACATGGCAAGAAGCTGAGAAGTTTGGTGAGATGAGACATCAATATGTAGAGAAAGGACAATCACTTCCTTCTCCATTAAAGTGGTGGGGAGATATGCAGATGGGTGGAAGTATGCCAGGTGCTGTAGGATTCATGTATGCACGTACACAGAATCCTGCTCCTAGTAATGGCAAGTATGCTAAAAAAACTCAAGCCTCAGCACAGAATGGTAAAGATATTCAAAAGGAAAGATATAATCAATTATATACTCCAATAGAAAATAAGGTATTTGATGCTATAGGAACACAAGATAATTATGATAGACTTCCAAGTTCAACTAGAGATTTTCTTGATAAAACTATAGCAGGTTTTTCTGTTGCTTCTAATAGAAACATACCTCCTATGGACCCAATTATTAAAGAGGTTCAGAACAAGGTACAAAAATTACCTAAAGAAGAACTTACTAAATTATTAAATACTAATTGGTCTAAGATAGGTCTTGCAGGTGCTATGAAAAATACACCATCAAGTGTTAGTTACTTAGATATGTTAAAATATATAAACCACTTTAACAAACTAAAGAAAGAAGGATACACATTACAAAATGGTGGAGAGATGAAATTCTACCAAGAAGGATTAGACTTCAAACCTAAGAGTATTAGTAAGAATGGTAAGGTAATAAAAGATGACAGAGGACAATGGGCTCATCCAGGTGAGATAACAGAAATTAATTCTAATCTTATTACAATGGATAATGTAAATTATCCTGTACTTGGAGTGTCAGATGCTGGAGATGTACAACTAATGCAGCCTGGTGAAAACTATAAATTTAAAGGTAAAAAAGTTACTGAGTATCCAACAGGTGCTTGGTTAGATAAATATAAATAAATCATACAATAGTTCAATATGAAAGATCAAATGCTAAAGATCGCTGGTGTTAAGTCTGAAAAGGATTTCTACAAGAAGTTCCCAACAGAAGAATCATTTATGGCTAAACATGGTGCTAAGCTTAAAAAAGCTGCTATGGGCAAGTCTATGGTTGATAAGCAGTTACACCAACTTACAGAATGGGAAGGAGTTCCTAAGGCATATGGAGGAATAGATATAGGAATAGGAATGAACACTCCTAAACAAAACTTTAATAAGTACTTGCAAGTAACAAATCAATTTGGATTAAATCCAGATGGTACATTAAGGACTGTTGGAGATTCTTTTAATAATGCAGCTATTGCTAAATATAGTGGACAACAAGCAGCAAGTAATATGGCATCAGAATATGCCACTCCTTCTGCTGATCAATTGTTAGGTAAAAATGCAATTAATTCAGGAGCAGCTGCAAAAGGAACTGATTGGGCTGGTATAGGTACAGCTGCTATTGGTGCGTTACCAGGAATTATATCTGGTGTAGGAGCAATACAACAACAGGCTACAGACATTGCTAAAGCTGATAGAGCATCTAGATTAGCAACACTTGCAAATGAAGCTGCTGGTAAAAGAGAAAAGGTTAAACGTAAATATGTTAGACCTGAAGATTTTTTGGTGCAACCTGGACAATTAGGTAATCCTTATGGTTCTGGTACAAACTACTTAGCTAAGAATGGTAAAATGATTGGTGGTAATCCTACAGAGATTCAGAACATATATAATCCTGGTGACATATATACAGATGGTGGATATGAACCAATAGAGTCTAAGAACTTAAAACAATATAAACAAGGAGGAGATTTACCCAAAGCAGAATTAGGAGAATATTTTCAAGACTCTGGTCAAGCACAAATTGGTAGTTCTGTAGGTACAGCAGCTGGTACTCTTTTAGGTGGACCTTTAGGTGGAATAGTTGGTGGCATGTTAGGTAAAGTGGTGGGTAATTTATTTGGTGGTGCTGATGATGCTAGAAGGTTAAAACGTTTTCAAGATGAAGCTAGCTCACAATCTTCACAAGCAGCATGGCAAGGAACTATGCAAAATCAATTTGGTGCATATTTAAAAGATGGTGGTAACGTAGGAGATGAATATAAATGGGTTAGTAATACATGGCAACCACAAGTGATTGCTAAATTTGGTGACTATGATGTGAAAGATCTTTTGAAGCCTCCACATGATGCAGACATGTTAAGAAGTGGTGGTCCCTTAGCACAGGTACATTATACACCTCCTAGTGCAGAAGCAATGTTTACTGGTAGACCAGACATGCCTCATGCTCAGTTTGGGTTTGCTATGGGAGCTGTTAATAAAGACTTGATAAATATTGTTCAAAATAGTGAACAAGCTAATAAGTTAAAAAGTGCTGTGAGCAGTGGAATGTTTGACAATGGTGGACGTATGACATCTACTAACATGATGTTTGATACAGACAGATATCCTGCAGCTAAGTTTGGTAAAGAATCAAATATGAGTGGAGATCTTGAAGTGATAGATGGTGGTAAAGCAGAAACAATATCTTATAATCCTTTCCTACCAGATGGTGGTGAGACAGTTATGTTTAAAGGTAGATCACATGATAATGGTGGTATTCCTATTAACTTTGGTGAGAATGGTGTAGAGGTAGAAGGTGGTGAACCAGCTGTTAAGTTACAAGATGGTGGTAAAGAAAACAATATGGTAGTATTTGGTAATATAAAAATTAACAAAAACATAGCTAATCTTATGGGAGATCCTAAAGCAAAAGATATGAAGTTCAAAACTTACATAGCTGATGTAGCTAAGAATGATGCAAAGCAACAAAAGAAAATTAGTAAAGCAACTGATATAATTAACAATGCTAGCAACAATAGTAAGTCTGGTCATTTAGCTATGATAACAGGTAAGCTTATGAAAGATGGTGCTGAACAATGGCAAAAGATTAATGCTGAAAAAATTAAACAAGCTGGTATTGTTCAAAATGCTATTCTTGATACAGCTAGTGAGTTAGGTGTAAAGAGTGATGAGTTAGCTGAAGGTAAGATTGAAAAGGAAAAAGATCCTCGTATGATGGCTAAATATGGTAAGAAATTGAAGAAGGCTCAAAGTGGAGACTATGAAGTTTTAGGACCACAATTTGATTCATTTGACTATACAGAAGTTGAACCAGTAACGTATGTGCCTACATCATCAAACATTACAGGTATAGATATTTTTGGTAATTATACAGGTCCTCAAGAACCATTTGTTAGCGTAGAAAATACAGGTGCAGGATTTGGTAAAAAAGCTTTAGGTGCATTATCAAAAGGAACAGAAGCTGTAGGTGGAGCACTTAAAAAATATGGTCCTGCTCTTTTATCTAATATAGCCCCTTGGTTAAGACCAAGTAATGCTAATGAAATGTTACCTCCAGATCAGTTATATCCTGAATACTTGGCATTGGCTACCAATCAGTTAGAACCTGTACAGGCTCAAACTTATCAACCAATGTTAGATACCCCAATGGATATCTCTTTGAATGACCAATTAAACGCTGTGGATGCCCAGTCTAGAGCTGCAATTAGAGCTGCTGGTAATAACCCTGCTGCTCAAGCTATGATTATGGCTCAAAGTTTAGAAGCTAAGAACAAGGTATTAGGTGAGCAAACTAGAATCAATGCTGCAAATAAGATGGAAACCTACAATAGAAACAGAGCTGCATTAAATGATGCTCAGCTTAAAAACTTACAAATCCTTGATCAACAATATGTTAGACAAGCTCAGGCTAAGTCTAATACTAAAGAACAAGCACTTGCTGCAGTAAGTTCTATAGCTGCTAAGACAGCACAACAAAGAGCTGCTAACAGAAAATTAGCTGTATTAGAGAACATGTATGGCTTTAGATTCAGCCCAAGTGGTAGAGCAATTAACATGAATGCTCCTGCTCAGTTTAATCTATTTGGAAATCCTTCTGCAACTAAAAACAGAGGATTGGCTCCTGATATGGCATTTACCTATGATGAGTCAGGAAACATTGTAGGTACAAGAAAAGTACCTAAATCTAGCAATCCTTCTATGGATGAGATAGATGATGCTTTCCAAAAGAATGGTGGCAAGACATCAAAAAAGAATACTAGAAATAGCTCTATTGTAAAAGCCCTAAAAAACCTATAAATTTCTAACTATTTCAGTTAGAGTAAATTACCAAAATTTGTTACAACTCTTGGTAATTCTAATATTTTAAATTAATTTTGTATTATGGCATCGTTTACTGATAAATCGTTACAATTCAATCCTTACATCCAGGAGACCCCCATCCAAGAGATGGTGCAGGTTGGCATGCAAAAGCAAGCCCAGTACGACCAAGGTGTGCAAAAGATTCAGAACTATATTGACAGAGTCAGTGGTGTAGAATTGTACAGACCTCAAGATAAAGTGCTTTTACAATCCAAGCTTAATGAATTGGGTAGTAAATTGAAGACTGTTGCTGCTGGAGACTTCTCCAATCAGCAATTGGTTAATTCTGTAGCTGGAATGACAGGTGAGATAGTTAAGGATACTGATATCAGAAATGCCATTTCTTCTACACAACAATATAAGAAAGCTGTTGCTGAGAGAGAAGAATACTTAAAGAAGGGTAAGACTTCTCCATCTAATGACTTACTATTACAGTTGAAGACTGAAAAGTGGCTTGGTGGAGATATAAAAGAAACCTTTAGTGGAGGTTATGAACCATATACAAACTGGAGAAAGAACTCATTAGAGATATTAAAGCAAGTTACTGGAGATTCAACTCTTACAGAAGATTCTTTTACCACAGTAATAGGCAAAGATGGTAAACCTCATGCTGTCTTAGCAGATGCTATTACTAGAACAAAAATTTCTGGTATAAGTCCTGAGAAGATAAAAGAAGCTTTAGTTGCAGGGTTAACTCCTGCTGACTGGAGACAGATGGAAATAGATGGATTATATACATATCATAACGTTAAAGACCCTAATGTTTTCAAAGAGAATGTTTATAAGGAGTATTCAAACAAGACTGAGTATTTTGAAAAACAAAAACAAATACTTGAAAACACTGTAGATTCTACAAACTCTAACGTACAAAAGAAACTTATTCAAAGCAAAATAGAAGGTCTTAATGCTACTATTAAAAGATTGAATGGTGAAAGAGATGGTATATTAACTATGGTTAATAATGGTCAGTTAGAAAAAGCTAAGACTAATCTATATACGCTTAATGCTATTAACAACTTTGCTCAACCTTTCTCTCATACTGAAGTAGAAGTTACTAAAGAAGATAGTCCTGAAGCAAACATGGCTATGAGAAGAGCTGAGAAGAATCAACAATGGTTGATTCACAAAGATAATATGGCTATGCAACTTAGAGATATTTTAAGTAAAGAAGAAGCTAATAGACTTAAGAAAAAAGAATTAGAAGGGTATGGTGGATTTGCAGCTCCTGTAGATCAGTCACTACTTCCTAAAATAACTCCAGGTGAACTTACAAGAACAACAGATAAAGAATTAGCTAATATTAAAACCTCTGATGATAATTTTATAAAGTCTCAAGGTAAAACTCAAGAGTGGCTTGATCAACAAAGAGCAGCATGGGAACAAAGACCTACAGGTGTTAGTCCTGTTGTAGCTAAATACTTTAATGATACAGAAGCTGCTAGAAGAACAGCAGAAGCTAATAGAGATATGTTATTAGATATCAGAAGAAAAGCTGAAGCTCAACATGGTAAGATAGATGATTTTATTCCTAAGAATGCTCCTGTTATCAATTACAGAAAAGGTAATGAAGCTTATCAATATACAGCTAAAGACTTTGTTGACTTTAATACTATAGCTTATAAATATAGATCTACTGGTGGAGGTGCAGCCATGGGTGGTGGTTCTGTTGTTGGTATGGGAGGAACACCTGAGGTATCAGGAGATGCTAAGGCTAAAAAAGAGTTGAGTGATAAGATGTATAATCTATATAAGATTTGGAGTAAACCTCCTTCTAAAAGAGATGCTGCTGATAATGCTATCTTGGCTAACTTAAACAATTATGAAAAGATTGTAAATAAACCATACCAAGATGTATTACAAAAGGTTGATAGAACTATGGAGGAAGATTTCAAAACTAGAATATCAACTACTCAAGGAATGGGATATAATATTCCTTCAATAAGTCCTGCACAAAAAGAAAGCTTAAAAAGCTTCTTAGTTTCTGCTGCTGATCTTGCTGAAAAACAAGGTGGTAAACTTGCAGAGTCTCCTAACTTTGATGTTACAACTGCTAGAGTAATTGCAGGTGAAGACAATCCAAACTTTAAAATAGATGTTGTTGAAGCTACTGAGTTTCAACCAGCATATTATAAAGTTACAGCATTAGGTACAAAAGGAAAGTCTGTAAGTTTTAGATTAAACACTGAACAAAAGTTAACAGGTTTTGGTACTCAGTTTGATGATGTGTATTCACAGCAATTGAGACCTTACTTGGATCAGATGACTAAGACAGGAGGAATGACTACTGCAAAAGATGGTAGTGCAAAGACAACTGTTGATAATGCTTTCTTAGGAAACCTTGATTTTCCAAATGTAAAGAACTATGGTATAAAATCAAACATCATAAATTTGGGTGGAGGTAACTATACATTAGCTATTAAACCTTATGATCCAACTACTAGAAGTTGGGCTCCTGATGAGATATATTATCCAAGTGTTGGAAGTATGTCAAAACAAGGACTTACTATAGCTTTACAAAATATGACAGATAGTGAATTGTTTAGATTGATAAATGAAAGACCAGCAACTGCTGATGATTTACAAAGATTACAAAAAGCTACTAAAAAACCATTATAATGGCAGATACTCCTTTAATAGATAGAGCCTTATTAGAATCATCATTGATTGATTACAAACCAACTGAGCTTCCTGAAAGACCAGAGAGTGTTCCTTTTCAGGGATTACAAAGTCAATATGATAGAAGTGGTATTCCATTAATTGATGGAGAACCAACTCCTTCTACATTAAGTGCTCTTGAGAATGCTGTATTAACAGCAGGTAAGGGCACAGGGGGAAAGAAAAAAGCAGGTAGTATTGATAGAACCTTAGCAGAAGTTAGCAGTGATAGATTTGACAGCTTCATGCCAGGAGAATATAATAATGAAGATGCTTATGCTCAAGGTCAAAACTGGGCTAGCAAAATGGTTAATGGTGTAGGTAAAGGTTTAGTACTTACAGGAACTACCTTCTTACAATCTACTGTAGGGTTAGCAAATGGTTTAACTAAGTTTGCAACTACTGGAAGATTTGCAGATATCTATGACAATGATATGAATAGATTCTTAGATGAGAAAGTTGTAAAAGCTTCTGAGAATTTATTACCTAACTATTATAAATCAGGAGAAAGAGAACAAAACTGGTATAGTCCAAGCAAATTATTTAGTGCTAACTTTATCTGGGATGGTGTAGTTAAAAACTTAGGATTTGCTGCAGGTGCTGCATTATCAGGAGGAGCTTATGCTGCTGCTTTGAAATCAATTCCTCTTACAGCTAGATTATTCTCAATAGGTAAAGGTGTTGAAACATTAGCTGCTACAGAAGAGGCATTGGTTGCTGCAGATAAAGCTGCTTCTACTTATGGTAAACTTAAAGGACTTTCTGATAAGTTCTTATCATCATATAGCAGTTTAGGTCAAGGAGGTAGAATCACTGTTGCTGCATTAGGTACAGTGGGTGAGGCTGGCTTTGAAGCATACAATAATCTTAATGACTTTAGAAATAAAAAGATTGAGGAGTATAAAGAAACACATGGTGGACAAGCTCCTATTGGAGAAGATTTATTAAGAATAAACCAAGCTGCTGAAGAAATAGGAAATGCTTCTTATTTTGCAAACATTGGTTTATTAACTGCCACTAACTATATTCAGTTCCCTAAGATATTAGGGGCTACCTACCAAGGAGAGAAGAGCATTCTTAATTCTCTTACAAAAGAAATTGGTGAGGTTACAACAGATGCTGCTGGTAAATATATAGCAGCTCCTTCTAGATTTGGTAAGATTTTGTCTACCTTAGAAAAGGTAAGACCATACACTTTCTCTGCTTCAGAAGCATTTGAAGAAGGTGCACAGTATGCTATTGGTAAAGCTACAGAAAACTATTACAATAAGAAATATGACAATAAACCAACTGATTGGTTAGATAGTATTGGTACAGGTATCTCTGAGACTTTGACTACTAATGAGGGTATGGAAAATGTTATCATTGGTGGTTTATCTGGTGCATGGATGATGGGTCCTGGTAAGTTCATGGAAGGAAGAGAAAAGGCAAAGAACACACAAGCAGCCCTTACTGAGTTTAACAATGCTAGATTATCTGACTTTGCTAAAGAAGTTAGAGGTTCTGTTAATAGAGGTACATTATTACAAGAGGAAAGAGAGACAGCAATTAGAAGAGGTGATGTATTAGAAAGCAAGGATTTAGAGCGTGACTATATTATCAACTACCTAACTCCTCGTATTAAGTATGGTAGATTTGATCTTGTTCAAAGTGACATTGAAGAGTACAGAAGACTAGCATCAACAGATGAAGGGTTTGCTCAGTTACAATCAGAAGGTAAAGCATTAAACACAGACACTAAGGAAGCATATTTAGCTAGATTAGCTAACTTAGAAGTTACTGCTGAGAACATAAAGTCATTGTATCAATCTTTAACTGTACGTTATGGAGGATTGGTAAATGCTGATAAGAAGCCTGTCTATTCACAAAAGGTGATGGACAAGATGATTTATGCTGCTACTAAGGTGGCAGATTATGATGAGAGACTTCCTCAATTGATGGCAGCGTTAGATTCTGCAGGTATTGAAGGATTGAACTCAACCACTATTGTTAATGATTTAACTAAAGGAGACAGTGAGTCTTATATAGCTGCTGTTGAAAAGGTTAAGGCATCCAAGTCTATTAATGAAGATGACTTAATGCAAACATTAGAAGATGTTGCAGAGCTTGCTTTGCGTAGAGACAACTTCTTGTTTGAATATAATGATATAAAGAACAATCCTAGTAAGTATGATGTTTCAGAAACTATGGATGAAAATGCTCCAGAGAAAGAAGTAATTTCAGTTAAGACTAAGACTGGTGATAAAGATATTGAGGTTGGTACAGAGTATTTCTTAGGTAGAACAAGAAAGTATACTAAGGATGGAGAAGAAGTATATGGCTTTCCTAGATTAACTATCTTAGGAGATAATGGTGATGGCACTATTAAGATTAAAGATTCTAATGGTGTTGTTAAAGATGTAGATAAAGCTCAGTTAGCTGAGTATAAGCTTGGTAAAGTGTCTGACACTTTAAAGAACAAAACAGCTAAATACTACTTAGCTCACATCAATGACAAGTATCAATATAACTTTGGTAAGGATAGTGCAGAGGGTAAGAGAGAAGGTAGACTTGAATATGATAGTGATACTAACAAGTTGTTCTTTGTATACAAGAATGCTAAAGGAAAGGTTGTAAGAAAAGAAGTAAACAACTCTCACTTTGTAGCACAAGAAGGTTACAGAGATGCTAGAATCAAAAAGATTGGTACGTTAACTGCTGAGTCTGCTGAGCAAAAAGCAGCTAGAGAAGAATTTACATCTGCTGAAGAAATCAAGAAGCAAAAGGAAACTCTTGCTAAGAATAGAGATGCTCGTTTGGAAATAGTAGCAGAGTTATCTACTGAGTTCTCTGAAAAGTTAGAAAAGGTAGAAAAGCAAATTGCTACTAAAAGAGAGCAGTTACAAAAGATTAATGAAGACTTAGAAGAATATAAATCATTGAATAAGAGGGACTTATCAGGTAACACTGTGGTACGTCCTTTCAACAAAATATTATCTACATCAATCAAAGCTATATCTGATTTAAACAAAGCTAAAGAAACTCTTGAAAAAGAAATAGCTGACTTAACTGCAGATAGAGATGAGTTAGAGTTTAATCTATCTTACTTCCAAGACTTTGAACAAAACCTAGATGAGCTTCCTGAAAACTCTGGAGATTTCTTAGAAGAGTTAAAGAAGCAAGTTGGTATCATTAAAGACTTACGTGATAAGACTGAAGATAACATTAAAGATGTTAACTCACTTATTCAAAAGATTGAGAAGTCTATTGTAGAGTTTACTAAGTTATTAAAAGATGCCTTTGCTAAATTTGATAAAGACTATCCTAGTTATATCAGAGACACTTTTGAGAAAATAATTAATGAAGGAAGTGTATTAGGTGACTTACCTAATCTTAAAGAGTTTATAGCTGATTATGTGTTCTTGGCTGATACCAAGAAAGAAATTGCTATGAGTCAAGATAAAGTGGCTAAGTTAAGTGATGATATTAATGACTTATACAAAAATTGGTCTGAGCTTCAAAAAGAATATGAAGCTAAGAAGATGATTCTTGACAAGTTCCAAAAGGTAGCTGATGAATATCAAAAGCAAAAGGAACAACAAAAGAAACTTCAATCTGATGCTAAACTTATCAACTCAGTTATTGGTACATTAAGTACTGAGCAATTAGAGAACACACCATTTAGCATTGATTATGAACCTATATCTAAGAAAGGTCCAAAGATTTTGGTTACCTCTACTGTTGCTAGTAAGAACATCTTAGGATATGAGCGTTCAAACTTTTTTGGTAATAAGTTTAATTCATTCCCTAATAAGAATAATATCTATGGTGTAGTTGTAACTGCAGCAAATGAAGACAATGTTATACCTGGACTTACTTCTTACTTACAGAATAATAATACAGATATAGATCCTACTAAGACTATTGCAATTGTAATGGTAGAGGATCAAGGTAATGGTAACTTTAAATTGGTTGATCAAAATGGTCAACCTCTTGGAGAAGACCAAGATAAGTTAGAGAATGCTGTGTTCCAAGTAATGCCTGATGAGAATTTACAATGGGGCCCAGACTTTGGAAATGAAACAATGTTTAGAAGCAGCACTCCTGAGCAAAACAGAAAAGAGCTTAGAGAACAATATGCTGCTTGGAGAAATGAAACATTAAAAGATACTTCTGTTAAGTTACAATCTATCACTCCTTCTTTTGGTAGACCTACTAGAGTTACCATCACATTAGCTGATGGTAAGAAAGTTACAGATCCAAAAGCTGCTGTATCTGTTAAAGCTGCAGGCTTAATTGAAGATAAAGACTTGGTTGAGAAGCAGTTAGTTGAGGTGCCTACTGTTGCAAAGGATATTAGCAAAGGAAGCACAGAATTTACAGATGTACTTGGTAGAGTGTTCTTAGTATTAGATAATGCCTATGTTAAGTTAAAGAACAGATTATTTAATGCTAAAGAAGCTAACACTATCTATGAAGTTCTTAACCAACTATCTAACAATATATTTGAAGATGGTAGTGTAGAACCTAGAAGTGAATACTTAATTGAGTGGTTAAGAAGTGTTACATTCTGGGGTAAGCCTAAAGAAGGTAAAGGTGCTGGTTATAACAGTATGTGGTTTGAGAGAGTGGGTACAGGTGAAGAAGGTGAGTTAAGATTATTCTTCTCTGGAAAAGGAGAGAGTGTATCTTTTACTCCTTTAGCAATGAAAGATCCAGGACAAAGAGACCAAATTCTTACTATTGTACAAAACATGTACAACAACGTTAATGCTAGAAAGGTACAAAATACAGATGAATATAATTTACCATATGAAGAGATTATAGGTATTGGTGAAAATGGTGTTCCACAAACTAAAGAGTGGCAAAACTACCAAACATATTTATTATCAGATGAGGGAAGAACAGCTGATGAGATTCCTTTATTCACTGATATTGCTGCTTTAGAATCTCCTGAAGATACTAATAGAGAGGGTGTATATTTTACACTAAGTGATGCTGCTGAGAACTTCACTATGTCAGAGGTGGTTAGAACTGTACCAAAGACTGTTACTCCTGGTGGAATTAAAACTACAGCTGCTACAGTTACACAAACCACTCCTTATGGTACACAAGCTGGTCCTACATTAACCACTTCTACAGAATCTTTAGAAGAAGAGTTTAAGATAGGAGAAACAAAAGAAGCTCCTATAGAGAAAGCACCTAATTCAAACTTTGTATTAGATGGTAAGACTAAGAATGTATTTGTTTCTCCAAAAGGAACAAGAATAGCTTTCACAGCTAATCGTGACTTATTGGCTAAAGGAGATATTGATAATGGTATTAAGATATTAAAAGGAGAAGATTTAGATAAAGCT
>Ga0208147_1000243_pt1 | contig 19984 bp, 25 predicted proteins | sample DEB3_08_DNA_FD_184520 | JGI IMG/M metagenome (GOLD analysis project Ga0208147, IMG submission 184520) | Aqueous microbial communities from the Delaware River and Bay under freshwater to marine salinity gradient to study organic matter... | ecosystem: Environmental > Aquatic > Marine > Coastal ... | reverse complement strand
TACATATCCAAAATTGCAAACTTCTATCCCAACAGAATTGCGGTGCATCGGATTATTTCCAGTACCTAAATGCCACCCATATCCACCAGTCGGGATGCACTGAACAACAACAGCATCAAAACGGTCATCTCTGCCTGTGCATTCACGGCCACCCATTATAAATTCTGTGCCGACCTTTCCCCTGTCATCCTTTGCCCACATATCAGCGACAAAATAAGGGTTATGTCCACCTGCTGTATGGTGCAGGAACAACCACTCTTTTTTGGTAGGGCCGGGCATATATTCAGTGGGCGGCATAAAGTGCTGAACATAAGTCAAATTTGGTTTGCTTACAAAATTTGGTTTCTCTTGCATGTCGGTTGAAACAAGCTCATGCAAACCCATAGCCTTCCAAGTTATCGGGCCGACAATGCCATCAGATACAAGGCCATTTTTTGATTGCCAGTCTTTTACTTTTTGCTCGGTTATTTTACCAAAAATACCATCTTCAAGAATGCCCAAAAACCTTTGCAATATTTTTACATTCTCGCCTGTTGAGTTTATTTTTAAAATCATAATTAAAAAGGTAAATCATTTTGTTCGTTTTCCATTTGGGCAGCATATTCATTTTTGAAGTTTTCCATGATGCCCCCCTTGTCAGCCTTGAAAAGGTTTTCCTTGCTTACATTTTTGTTAGTTACATTATTGTAACTTTTAGCACCCCCAACATAGGTTGCAGGTTTCTTCGCTTCCCGTTCTTCTTTGGTTTGCGACAGGGCAATGTAATGTGTTTCACCGAACTTTCCTTCGGCTTTGCGTTCAGCGCATACGAGCTTGATGTACTTCTTTCCATTCTTGGCTGTGGTGATTGCCTCGCTGGGCAAATCTGATAGGCATATATCTAATATTAACATGGTGCAAATATAGTAAATTAAACTTAAAAAAACTATTCTTCGATGTTACGAATTTCTAAATGCTCAAATTTCTGTACTGCAATTGCCCTGTCTAATTCATACTTCAACAGATTGTTTGATTGCTTCAAAAGATTAGATTGTGCTTTTGCTTCTTCTACTGAAATAGCTTTTGATTTCAACATCATCATCATGTTGAATGCGTGTTTGAGCAATTCTTTTGAATTTACTTTTTTTGTAGTTTCCATTTTATTTTATGTATTGATTGATTTTTTGTATTATGTGGTCAATACTCTTGCAATATTCGGTTTCGTTTTCATTGTAAACCTTATTTGCAATGTATAGTTTTTGTAATTGTGGAAGCAACCAGTCATATTGATTTTTTGTAATCATGTTTTTTGCTTCGGCATAATTTTTATCAATATCATCCTGATTGCAGAGCCAGTCCAAATAATCTACTTGTGTAGTTATTGCATATTCTTTTCCGCATAAATCAGAATAAATATAATTGACTTGCTGAATGTTTTTTCTCAAAGATTGATTTCTTATGCGAAAATCTTGCAATGTATCTTTGAGATTTGAACTTCTTACAATTTCGTAGTAATCAAAAATTTGACTATCATCAATAACTTTTTGTATCAAAATTTTCTTAAAATCATATTCATCATAAGCCCCCATGCAGGAGTGGTAAGTAATTAGGACAAATTTTGTCCCAACAAAAAATAAAAACCTTTCCGGATTGATTTCGCAAAACTTATCCCAACCTTGTACTTTTTTTTCTTTGCCACATGGACAAATTATTGAATGCTGGTCAAAATAAAATTCTTTCATATCTGTTCTGCAAAGTTTTCAAACTTATTTTTCACGGTTTCAAGGTTACGGGCAAACCTTTTATCATACAGCATCAGGTTATCAACCACCCGGCACGAATTTATGATGGTGGAATGGTCACGGCCACCGCATATTTGCCCGATTTTCTGCAACGAAAGTGTGGTCTTATTGCGGCACAGCCATTGAAAAATCTGTCGCAGTTCCACCACATCACGCTTCCGGGTTTCAATGGTGATAAATTCGGGCTGGTATTCAGCGAAAACCGATTTAATTGCAAGGTGTGCGGCCTTGATGTAGTGTTCCGACCTGTCCATTTGGTCAACTTTGAGCATCCTTTCAAGTTCATGAATGCGTATTGACTGGTGGTAGATTACTTCTTTAAGCCGTTCAATTTCGCTGCGTCTAAATGTTGTCCTGCTGTTGTGCTGTGGTGCTTTTAATTTTATTCTCATGGTGCAAATATAGTTTAATTATTTATATTTAAAAAATGTATTCAACCGTTTTGCCCATAAAATTGCATTGCAGAGTTCCGGTCATGCCGTTACGGCACTTGCTGATAATGAGTTCAGCATCTTCAAGTTCAGGTGGGTTGCCGCCATTCTTCTGTGCTTCATAATAATCAGGGCGGTATGGGAATAACACCGTGTCTGCATCCTGTTCTATTGCTCCGCTTTCCCGAAGGTTTGCTAACTTGGGTCGGCTGTTGCCTTCCTCTGTTCCCCGGTTCAACTGTGACAATGGCATCACCGTGCATCCGCATTCTTTGGCAATCAGTTTGCATTGCCGGGATATGTTGGCAATTTCCTGCTCACGATTTTTGCCCCCGGTTGATTTAACAAGTTGCATATAGTCAATGATGACCAGCGTGGGCTTTACTTTCATTGTCTTTATTCGGGTTTTGATTTGCGCGATGTCGAGCATGGTGCTGTCTTCAATTTGAAATTTAATGTCCATTTTTAGCAGTTCATCTGCAATCCGTTCAAGTTCAAATTCATTGACATCAGCGTTGCGGACTTTCAGGTTGTCCACCCTACCAAGTGATGAAAGTATGCGGTCTGCAAGTTGTTCCTTTGACATCTCCATACTGAACATAACAACCCTGCCACCCAGCTTTGCATGGGCAATACCAATGCTAACTGCAAATGCTGTCTTACCCATTCCGGGCCGACCTGCCACCACCACATTTTCACCCGACACAAACCCCCCGATGTACTTGTCCAATTTGGTAAACCCGGTGGGCAGACCAATAGTTTTGATTTCGGACTTGCTACGTTTTTCCAAGTTGTCAAAGCGGTCACCGAGTAAAGTAATGAGGTCAACAGCTTGTCCGTTTTCGTTCATCTGTATTTCATCAATGCTTTTCTGCACTTCTGCTATGCTTTCCATTATGTCGCTGCCTTTGGTCAGGTCATTGACAATTTTTGTCAAGTCAATGGTCAATGTTTTACGGATATATTCCTGATGCAACATTGCAACCAACCGGGTAATACCTTCGCCTGTGTAGTAATTGTTTAACCCTGCGATGTCCATTGCCATATCACGGTGCTTCATTACTACTGCCACGTTGTCAATATGCTCATTGTTCAGGTACATTGCCTGAATGGTCAAACATAGGGTGCGGTATTTTTGTTCAGTAAACCATTCGCTTCTTACGGTTGCGGTAAGGTCAAGTTGCTTACCTTGCAACCACGTTCCGAGAATTTGTTGCTCTATCATGTTAAAAAGTTTTCTTTTGGTGTGCGGTAAACTTCTGCTGTGATTTTCTTTATGTCAGCAGATAGCCAATTTTTTGCGGTAAGGTATAGTGACCTTTTGTTTGCAATGCCTTTCCAATTTTCTGCCCTGTCCAGAATGTCATCAATTTTGTCAATGGTATAGCCATCAGCAATTAGCTTGTCAACTTCTGCCCGTGTGATTTCCAAATGCAAAATTTGCCTATATATTTCTACATTCTTTTCATTCTTATCATTCTTATCATTCTTTACATTCTTGTTTGTTGTCACTTGTTTGTCACTTGTTTGTCGTTTAATTGTCGTTTGAGTGACGTTTTGTTTGTCACTTTCATCGTCAGCAATTTGGTAACATTCATATTTACAGACACTTACAAGGGTAAATTTGTTTGTCGTTTTTATTTCAATTTCGCCTGTGTTTTGAAACTTTTTTAGCAATGTTCTAACTGAACGCTGTGAAATGCCCGTGGCTATTGACAAATGACCTATTGAAGTAATGAGCTGACCACGTTTTACTTCGTGACCTTGCCACATTTTGTCAGCGTGGTTTGCCTTCAAAAGAATATAAATGAATAAATGCACGGCTTCCGAGTTGCCAAACCATTGCCATTCTATAAACTTCCTGTGTATCTTAATCCAGCCGTTACTCATCGTCAAGTTTTTTGATTCTGACTTCACATTCTGCCAAAAATTCTATGGCAGCAGATTTTTCAAGTTCAATGACAAAACTTTGGTTCTTATTTTTATCATAAAATATCAAAGCAAAAAACTTGTTATCACCTGAACGTGCTGGTGTAAGTTCTTTCAATGGGTCTGTTTTGTCAATAAATACGGTTCTTTTAGGCATGGTTATTTTGTTTAAGGGTTAGTTTTTTGCATTGCTGATAATAGATTATTTGCATATCATGTTTAATACAAAGGTAATTACATTGTAATAACGTGATTAAACCATTGATACGCCTGTAATCTTCATACTCTTTCCGCAGTTCAAGTTCTGCGATTTTCTCGTCGCAATATGCGACTGGTAGTGGTTCGGGTTTGTAGATGTTCATAAAAAAAACACCCACACTTTCAAGATGTGAACCCGGCCGGAAGTTAGCCGCATCTTTACTTGCGTGGGTGTTAATTGTAATCGTGTTCATTCTTCCTTATTTCGGCAGGGGGTTCAGTCCTGTTGTTCCGATATGCAATTATAAAACAAATATTTTAAATTTCCAAATTTATTTTTTAATCGTTGCAGTATTCTTGGCGGTCATGATATTCCCTATCTGAAATATCCATTGCTTCGTTGCGTTCCAATTCAATTTGCTGGGTGATGTACCACGACCATCCCTTTTCCCATTCTTTAAATTCATCTGTGTTGTTCCAGTAAGGGTTTTCATCGTTTGTTCCCCAGTAGTTGAATTGCTGACAGGCTTCATAACCCAGCTCGAAAGGTGTTTTTGTGTTTTCCATACCGCAAATATAATATAGTTTTCTATACTTGCAATACTTTTTGTTAAATTATTTTTATAAAAGTTATCCACAATTTCACAGAATAGATTATTTGCGAATAAAATTTGTAGCGTGAAGAAGCACACGAAAATATATATGCAGCATTTCGGATATGATACAAGCTCATTCATTCCTTGCGAAGTGTGTGGTGCTGCTGCTGTGGACATTCATCACATTGAAGCTCGTGGAATGGGTGGAAGCAAACACGCTGATACCATTGACAACTTGATGGCATTGTGCAGACGTGACCATGCCCGGTATGGCGACAACAAACAATTCAAAGAGTGGCTAAAAAAAGTCCATGCAATCCGACTTGGAAAACCGCACCAAGATACTGATTGAATTAGCCAATAGTAAATGGCTTCCAGACTTCTGCAACAAAATTGGCGGTCACGTTGCTGCCGACCTACAACAACACCTTCTACTTATCTGTTGCGAAATGGATGCTGACCGCCTAATCCAACTGCATGAAAATAATGGCCTTGTCTACTATTTAGTAAGGGTGGGGTGCAATGCGGTAAACGGAAACCGATATACCAAGTTCTACCGGGATTTTTTACGCACAACCGAAACACTGCCAGAAAACTACGATGAGGAAGCCGAAGACTACGATGAAACCCACATCCGCAGAAAACAAGAAGCTGTGGAAAGCATCAATTTCAAAGAGGTGGCAAACCATTTCAACCGCAGCGAATGGTACGTGGTAAAGTTGTGGCAGCTGTGGGAAGATAAACAGAGCATGGCAATGATTGCCCGTGACACCAAAATAAACTACCGGGAAATAAGCCAAATCATAAACGCAATCAAAACACAAATAAAAGAAAAATACAATGAATATGATGACTGACATTATGGGAGTGGCAGCCTTATGCGTTCTGCTTTCCCGTTACTTTTTCCCGCCAATTATTTCGGGCATTTTTAAACTTGACAGCAGATTTCGACCAACGATTAAGCCATTTGAATGTGGGTTTTGCCTATCTTGGTGGACTGGTTTGGTTTGGTTTGTTGCCGAATACGGAATATATGGTATTATTTATGGTGCTTTGTGTGCTATCTTTGGGGCATTAATTGACAGATACCTATGAGCATAGTTGAATTAGCCATGATAGGCAGCATTATTTCTGTTAGCGTGAGCCTGTTTGTTTATTTCATAATCAAAAAACTATGACATCTGAACAGCGCAGCCTTTGCCTTGACTTGAAGTCGCATATTGAGAGGATAAATAAGACCGGCACTTACTCGCTGGAAGCTGGGTACTATGCCAAACTTAACGAAGTTCACAGGCAGTTATATGGACAACCGTTCCCAGCGTGTAGGTCATGTATGTTTGACGCTTTGAAAAAGTTATACAGGGAAGCACTCAATGGTTAGTATAATTCATGGCGGTAACGCAGGGGATTTGATTTACTCACTCCCAGCGATGAGAGCAGCATCCCGGTTGCACGATAGCAAGGTGCATTTATATTTGCAGGTGGATGTACCAGCGCAGTATGGTTTCAACCATCCAATGGGCAAAGTTCAGATGAATTTGAAGATGGGGCAAATGCTTGTTCCATTGTTGATGTCAACTGACTTTATCGGAAAATGCACAATCACGGATGAAGCGGTGCAGACCGATTACAATTTCAACCTATTCCGCAAGTTTCACAATTACACAGGCCACATCTCCCAATGGTATTTTCATATTTATCCGGAATTGACTTGCAACCTTTCCGAGCCGATTCCGTTTGATATTACCCCAATAGGCAATCACCAAATCATCCTGAACCGAACTGCCCGTTATCACAACCCTACTTTTGATTACAGCATCATTCGCAGATATCAGGACAAGATAAAATTTGTTGGTTTGCCTGACGAATACCGGGTAATTTCTGCCAAACTGCCAGATATTGAACATTTGAAAGTAAATGACTTTGCGGAGTTATGCGGAATTATCAAAGGCTGTGAGTTATTTGTCGGCAATCAATCAATGGCCTATGCAATAGCAGAAGTAATGAAGCATCCGAGAGTTGTTGAAATATGCCCGACTGCCCACAATGTCATCCCAACAGGTGACAATGGCTATGGTGCATGGACAATTATGAACCTGACACAAATAATAAAACAGAAATATGGCTGAAACAGCAAAGGCACACCAACGCAGACTCGCATCAGGGTTTTATGACACCTACATCAAAGGACAAGGCATTGACATCGGGTGCGGTAGGATTGACACATTTGATGGAGTTGATACCATTTCATTGACCGATTGCATCCACCATGACAAAGATGACTGCGATGCCACCACGATGGAGATATACGCAGACAACACATTTGACTATGTGTACGCATCCCACGTATTAGAACACTTGGATGACCCAATCACGGCAATTCAAAACTGGTATCGCATTTGCAAACACGGTGGTCACATCATCATGAGCATTCCGCATCGTGATTTGTATGAACGTAAAAAGACACTACCAAGCCGATGGAATTTAGACCACCGATATTTCTACTTGCCATACTCATGTGAGCCACCACATACTTTTTCAGTTGAAGGCATACTACTTGCAACAGGCATTCAGGAGTATTGGGATATTGAGATAATCGACACGGCAACAAACAAGGACAAACCCGAAGAACATAGCAACGGGGAATTTTCAATCGAAGTAATAATCAAAAAAAATGCAGTGGGTAAGGTTAAGCGAAATTCATCCAAACGCAAATAACCCTCGGACAATCAATGCGGATAAGTTTGCCAAGTTGAAGCGGTCGCTTATTGAATTTCCCGAAATGTTGACTGCCCGACCACTTGTTTGCGTTACTTCCGAATTTGGGGGTTACACAATCCTTGGCGGTAACATGAGATACAAGGCACTTTGCGACATCGGTGCGGCAGAAGTTCCAATCATATTAGCAGATGAGTGGACAATCAAACAACGTGATGAGTTTCTAATCAAAGACAACATATCTTTCGGTGAGTGGAACTGGGATGAATTAGCAAACGAATGGGATGCAGAGGAGTTAATCTCATGGGGTATTGACCTACCCGAAATCAAGGATGAACCCGAAGAAAAAGAAATGTGTCCAACTTGCGGAAAATAGTGAACAAATAGTGAGAAAATGGCAAACGAACAAAACTTAACACCATTCAAAAAAGGCGAGGTTGCCAACCCCAACGGCAGACCCAAAAAGTACGTCACTCTACTGAAAGAGCAGGGGTACAAACTTGCAGAAATAAACGACACTATTCAGGCAATGTTGTCAATGGACTTGGATGAACTGAAAGAAGTATGGCAGAACCCCAAGGCAACGATATTGGAAAAGACGATTGCCAACGCCATGCGGAAGTCACTTGAAAAGGGCAGCCTTTATTCCATTGAAACCTTGCTATCCCGTGTGTACGGCAAACCAAAGGAAACGGCAGATGTAAACCAGACAGTATCAGGCGAAATCAAAATAACTTTAAATCTCGATGGGCAATAAACAGACAGCAGTAGAGTGGCTAATTCAAAGAATTTATATGAGTGATTTTGAAATATATAATTTCATGAAAGAAAATGGAGATTTTGAACAGGCCAAAGAAATGGAAAAGCAACAGATAATGGATGCGGTAAACGCCACCATATTTGATGATGACATTGACGCATACGAATATTTTACAGAAACCTACGAATGAAACACTACGCACAGCGACTGCGATTAAGCAGGACAAAAACAAAACGTGATATTAAATTACGCACGGCATACCTCAAATTACATTCAGCCGAAATCAGGGCAATCTTTGACCGCATAAAATACCTATTACTACAATGAAAGTACTTGCACTATGGGAAGGCATGGGTGGAGTTGAATATCACCGCCTGTACACACCCCTGAAACGATTGCAAATTGATTACCCTGATGACATCACCGTCAGCATATCACAAAACTTTGAACGCAATGGAATACCACATTTATCTAACTACGACCTTGTCATTTTCAACAGGTGGCTGGGTGCAGACCACTACGAAATCCTGCACTACTTGGCAAAGAACGGCATCAAATACATCGTGGACATTGATGACTACTGGCTACTTCCAAAACACCACCCGACTTACAAATACTTTCGGGAGCATAAATTAAAGCAGCAGATAATTGACGGCATCCGCTATGCCGATGGTGTGACCACCACAACTGATTACCTTGCTCAAAAGATAGCGAAGTACAACCGTAATGTTCAGGTGCTGCCAAATGCACTTGACCTGACTGATGACCAGTGGTTGGCCACACCGCAGGAAAGGGAGTATTTTACCTTTGGCTGGGTGGGTGGACTTACTCACAGCAATGACATCATGATACTATCGGAAGCCATTGAACGCATCTGCAATGAGCATGATAATGTCCGCTTCGTTTTGTGTGGTTGGATGGCCAATAATTACATTTGGGATAGCATCCTGTATAAGTTTAACGGAAACAACCCGGTGCTTCGGCCACAAGTATTAGTCAGCCATGCACAGCAACCAAACGAATATGGGAACTTCTACCGCTTATTTGACTGCGCACTTGCACCATTGGAGCAAAACGAATGGAACAGCTGCAAAAGTGAACTGAAAATCATTGAAGCGGCTGCGTATGGATTGCCCGTGATTGCATCAGGTGTTGAACCCTACCTGCAACACCTGAACAATGCAGGGGTAAAGTTCTGTTTGAACACACCTGATGATTGGTATAAGGCAATGAAGCAAGCAATGGAGAGCCAACCCGAAGCAAACAAAATCAGGGGCGAAGCAAATAAAACTTACTGCAACCAATACCATAACCTTGAAGCCATAAACAAAGACCGATTGGAATTTTATCAATGCACATTAGCTACACCCGGCCATTCGTAACGGATTACCAAAGGGCGATACTTGACAGCCCTGATAGGTACACCGTGACCGCTGCTGCCACCAAAGTGGGCAAGACAGCAAGTCACATCATTTGGCTGTTTGAACAAGCGTTGAAGTTAAAAGAAAACCAATCTGTTTGGTGGGTTGCACCCGTGTACCAACAAGCGGAGATAGCATTCAGGCGTATGCGTAACCAAGTGACCGTGCGTGACTTTTTTAAGGTCAATGAAAGCAAGTTGCGTTTAACCCTACCAACCGGTGGGATAATTGAATTTAAGTCCGCTGACAAGCCCGACAACCTGTATGGTGATGATGTCTATGCTGCGGTATTTGATGAGTTCACACGGGCGAGGGAAGATGCGTGGTTTGCCCTGCGTTCTACCCTGACCAAGACCGAAGGCAAAGCAAAGCTAATCGGTAACGTAAAAGGCAAAAAGAACTGGGGTTACAAGTTGAGTGAACGGGCAAGGATGGGAGAGCCGAACTACGGGTTTTTTAAGATTACCGCTTATGACGCAGTCAACGCTGGTGTCCTGAAATTTGAGGAAGTTGAACAGGCAAAACGTGACCTGCCGCAGCATATATTTTCCGAGCTGTATCTTGCCGAGCCAACCGAGGATGGCAGCAACCCATTTGGATTGAGCTACATTTCGCAGTGCATTGCACCGATTTCCACCGCACCTGTGGAATGGTACGGGATTGACCTTGCAAAGTACAGCGACTACACTGTGATAATTGGCCTTGACTCCGAATATCGTGTCTGTCATTTTGAGAGATTTCAAAAGGACTGGGCGCAAACTGAACAGCACATCATTCGGATTGTAGGCAACACCCCTGCGGCAATAGATAGCACGGGAGTAGGTGACCCGATTGTTGAGAAGATACAACGGCATTGCCCACGTTCTGTTGGAGTGAAGTTCACATCCGTATCAAAACAACAGATGATGGAACAATTAACAGCTGACGTTCATGCTGGGTTGATTAAATTCCCCGAAGGCATAATTGCAGATGAAATGCGGAACTTTGAATTTGAACACACCGCAACCGGGTTGCGGTATTCTGCACCATCAGGGTTACACGATGACGCAGTTTGTGCGTTGGCACTTGCCCGTTATTGTTCACAAAAAAACAAAAAAGGAGTATTTGTAATAATATGAAATTACCAAAGAATTGGAATGAAATCAGCATAGCGCAGTTCCAAGAATTGCAGTTGCTAACCGAACCAAGTTTTGACAATCAGCTCAAAACTTTGTCCATTTTATCAGGAAAAAAACTGGACATAATTGAAGAGATGCGAATAGTGGACATCACGGCAGCACTATCGAAACTTGCATTCATGGCAGAATTACCCACCGCAAAAAATGTAGGTAGCTTCCGCATCGGCAACACGCTGTATAAATTCGCAGCCAATCAGCACCATTTACAAGCGCATCAATTTATCATGGTGCAGGACTTGTTTGCCGAAAAAGACAAGTGGGTGCAGAACCTTCACACGATTATGGCGGCCCTGTGCGTTCCTTACCGGATATTCCCACCAAAACGCAAAGAACTCAAGACAGATGACTTTGAAAAGATTGCTGCCCAGTTTAGGGAACGGATGCCGATTTCGTTTGCATACGCCTACACGCTTTTTTTTTCTCTATGCTTGCCGGAATTACTCGAAGTTACCCAAGTATTTTTAGAGCAGGAAGTGGCGAAGTTGAAGAAGATAGCCGAAGAAAAGACCGACCAGCCATCAGTTGGTTGAAAACGGTTGACAACATTGCAGGGGGTGACCGCACCAAGTGGGATTTCTTTTTAAATATGCCATTGGTTGAGTTCCTGAACGCGGTCAGTTTCCAAACCGAAAAAGACAGGGCAAGGACTGAACGTCTGAACACGGCAGCGCAGTCGGCAAAGTCTGCCAAAGATAGCACGGTTTACAAAATTGCATTGATGCAAGAAATGTTGTAACTTTGAATTTCCGTTGGTGTAAGCAGGAATGAATACTGCCTTTGAGTAGCATCTCACTTTTGTGAGGACATGGGTGCAAATCCCATACGGAAGTAGAACCCCGGCGCCCACCCTGCTGGGGTTTCTACTTTTATAGATGTGAACATTACCAAAAACCAACTGGATGCAATCAACAAAGGGTTGCTGGATAAGTTCGGCATACCTGACAGCCCGATGCCAAATTCATTACTCGCTGATGCTGTAATTGGTGTTGCACAGGTTCTCGTTGATACATTACGCAAAAGCATTGAGGACAAAGACCTTGTTGCAACTGGTAATTTAAAGGCAAGTATTGACCCGACAAATATTAAAGAAGATGCCAATGGTGTAAGCATAGATATTGAAATGGCACCATATTGGGAAGATGTGGAATATGGAACAAAGCCCGGCAGAAAAGTTGATATTGCTTCACTTGAAGATTGGATAAGAAACAAACGCAGCGTTTATCGTGAGGTTAAACCAAAACAAGGACAAACAATGCAGGAAGCCGTCAAGTCATTTGCGGTAGCCATTGCAGGAAAAATAAGAAGCAAAGGTACAATCAAGCGTTTTGGATATAAAGGTAGCCGATTTATTGGGGATGTGTTAACACCACAAACCATTGAGAGCATTGGGCAGCATCTTGGCGAGATGTTAGGCAAACCGATTGCTGTTTATGTTACAAGTGATACCACTACATAGGTAGCCGATTTCCTACTTTTTTAAGTAATGGCAATTACTATTAACACCGAGCCAAACGACATCAGCCCGGTATATTCAGATATTTCATACGTGGTCACTTCGACCAACTACGCACAGGCAAACTTCAAATTCATTGCGGTTGTAAAAAATGCAGCCGGAACCACCATAGCCAAACTGAAAGCCCCGATATTTCACGGCACTACGGACAAGGGTGTGTTTAACATCAGCCGCATACTGCAAAACTATGTTACGTATGACTTCACACAATCTTTGGCGGCTATCTCAAAATGCACCAATTCTTATTTGGCATACAGCGTTGAGTTTGGCGAGGAGTATGGTGGCACTGAATACCTTGCACTTGCATCCGACACGGGTAAATATGTGTGGAACGGGTTATTTAATTTGTACGGCAGTGAAACCACAGCCACATATCAACTGCCATTATCAGGTTCAGCACAATTCCTGACCCGTGTCCGCACTCGTAGGGTGTCACTTGGTCAAGCTGACTACCTTTATTTTTTGCGTGGCAATGTAGCCAATGGCAGTGATGTGAAAATTATTGCCTACGATGCAGCAGGTGGCACAACTACCAGCGTGATAAATAATAGCTTCACAGATGCTGGGGACAAATCGGAGTTTTTGCTTCGTTGTCCTGCCGGGCCTGATAACCTGAACGATGTTGCATCAGGGGAATTGGTCAGCGGTACAGCAGGTAATATCATCCCAGCCAACACAAGTTACTACACAATGCAGGTAATTAACGCATCATCAAACGCACAGACCGAACTTTACCGCTTTGATGTGGTAGAGGAATGCAGTAAATACAGCCCACAATATTTGTACTTTTTGAACCCATTGGGCGGCTTTGAAAGTGTGCGGTGCAGTATGATGAACAAGGACAAATACGCGGTCAGCAGAAAGCAATTCAAACGCAATAACTACACGCTGACAGGAAACACCTTTGCATACGATACAAGTAAGCACGGCATGACAACCTATGCAACCGAAAAGACAAAGCAAGTTGTCCTAAACACGAACTGGCTGACCGAAACCGAATTTGAGTGGCTGCAAGATTTGATTGCATCGCCTGTGGTGTTTCTCGGCACAATCCCGGTCAACATTACCGACACAAGCTATGAGGTAATGGACTACATAGACGGCCCGAACAACCTGCAAATCACAGTTGAATATACAGAACCTGAAAGGTTGCAAAACGCATGAACAACGTAAGATTAGTTTGCGGTGGGTACAGCGTTGACCTGCCCACCGATTTTGGAATACAGATAAATAAGAGCATTGCCGACATTCGGGAGCCCGAAAGCAGGTCATCGGATTGGACAAAGACATTCACGCTGCCGGGTACAAAGACCAACAACAAGCTGTTCACGCACTTGTTTGATTTGAACTTGTCCATCCGCAACACGACATCCACCAATTTTAGCCCTGATTTTAACCCAAACCTGAAAGCCGATGCGCTGTTGACCGTAGATGAAGTAACCCAGATAGAGGGCTTTATCCGTTTGTTGTCGATTAAGGTGAACGACCTTAACCAAATTGAGTATGAATGCTCAATGCACGGACAGTTGGCTGATTTGTTTGCAAAGATTTCAGATGCCAAACTTGCCGACCTTGACTTTACCGAGTATAACCATATTTTAAACGCAACAAATATTTTCAACAGCTGGGATACTTCGATTGTCAAAAACAGCAGTGGGTATGTCAATTTCAGTAGTGGTTCACCTATTGGTGAGGGTTATGTCTACGGGTGGATGGACAACGGCACTTATGCGGATTATCAAAACTTCAATGCTGATGACCTGACCATTTATGTGTATGCGAAAAACGTGGTGGATAAGATTTTCAGCGGCACGGGTTATTCGTACAGCAGTGGCTCATTCTTCAACACATCCCTTTTCAAAAGGTTGGTTGTTCCATGTCCATCTCGTGTTCCTTTTATGAGTGAAGCACAGGCGCAGCAAAGATTATTTGAAGCTGAAATACCAACAGCAAGTGGCACAACATATTCGGCAGGACAGAAAATTTCTTTTACAAGTGAAATAAGCGACCCATCAAACCAATACAACCCTACAACATCTGTATTTACAAACGGGTATTCAGGGCAGTATTATGATTTCTTTTTTGACACGGATGCCACAATCACATCACTTGGTGGCACTACATCTGTAAAGGTTCTTTATGGTATATATGTAAATGGCTCTTTGGCCGTGCAAATGTCCACATCCGCAAATGCAGTAAGTGGAACGGTATCTATAAACGATATTATATTTAGGTCATTAAAATTGCCATTGAATGCTACGGTTGAAATATACCTGATGCAGATACTTGACAATGACACTGGACAGACAATATCGCCAACCTACACACAGAACGCAGGTTCAAGATTTTACAATGGTATTGTTGATGGTAAGTTCGGATATGGGGAAGATATAGACCTAACTGGGTTCTTTGGAAACACGGAAGTAAAACAGCGTGATTTTATGAAGTGGATATTCACTATGTTCAATCTTTACGTTGAGCCAACCGAAATAAACAAGAACCTCGTCATTCTACCACGTGAGGAATTTCTTACAAATGAAGTCAGGGATTGGACAGAAAAAAGGGATTTGTCACAGCCACTTGAAATTATACCAATGGGTGAACTTGATGCAGGTAAATATCAATTTACTTATGCGGAAGGTGATGACGATGGGAATAAATACTACAAAGAAGATTTCAGTAGAATTTATGGGGATAGGCAGATACTTGTCTTGAATGATTTTGTCAAAGAGGAAAAGAAAATCGAGATAGGTTTTCAGCCGACAATGATTATCAAGCCACAGAATGAACCTGATAAATATCTACCCGATAACAACACCACAAATCAAGATAATAAAAATGGCAAGTTAAGATTGCTGCAATACAAGTCAAAAACTTGTCAGCCGTATAGGGTTTACAACGGAACGAAAACAGCATCCACAACCCCTGCGTCTAACTTGAAAACAATCTACCCATATATGGGTCACTTAAACGACCCGTTGACTTCATCAAGTGATTTGAACTTCGGATTGCCAAGATGGATTGGATTGCCGGGCGGAACACCAGTGACTAACGCAAACCTGTACAATGTTTATTGGTCAAAATACATCAATGAAATCACCGACAAGGACAGTAAGATTGTAAAGGGTAATTTTTACCTTACCCCTGCTGACATGGAAAAGCTGTCATTCCGTGACCTTTATTTCTTTGACGGCAATTATTTTAGGCTGAATAAAATTGAGGACTATGACCCGATAAATCCATCTGTCAATATCTGCGAGTTTTTATTCCTAAAAACCGGGCCGACATTCACAGCAACAACCGGAAGCGTTGGCGGTGGTGGAACGCAGTCAAGTGGCGGTGGAAGTGGACAGGAAGAATATGACCCGATTGGTGGCGGTAACTTGCCCGGCAAGGTTATCCAGAACAAAGGCTTTTCGCTGGGTGATTTCAATGCTATTGGTGATGGCATTGTGGCAGGTGATGCGGTGACAAACTACGGCAGGGCAAATGCTGCCTTTGCAACAAGTGGCACAACCTTTCTGCCCGATAGTGAACGCAGCATCGTAATTGGTGAAGGTGTGCAAAGCGTAGGCAGTGATGAAGTATGGCTACAAGGCCATGAAATGACACAGGTAAATTTCAGCACCAATAGGATTGCGTTCACAGATGCCACATCCGTTACCGCTGATTTGTACATTGACATTTACATCATGGATTTGACGGCATCGACCACGTTAAATCTACCCGATGCAACCACTTGCTACGGCAAGGCATACTATGTGTATAAAAATACAGGTTCACATCAGTTGACAATTAACCCATACGAATCGCAAACGATTGATGATGGCAGCACATATATTCTGGGCACTCACTACGAATGCGTACAAATAGTGTCGGATGGCACACAATGGAGAGTAATAAGCAAAAAATAAAATGGCAACAACAACAGTAGCAATAAATTTAGAAGCCAAAACCAGTGGCACTGAAAGTATCAAATCTCTGAAAACACAACTTTCAGAGGCATCAAACGAAGCAATTTCCCTTGCTCAAAAATTTGGGGAATTTTCACCCGAAGCAACAAAGGCAGCGCAAAAAGTTGCTGATTTAAAAGAGGAACTCGGCAATGTTCAAAAGAATATTCAAACACTTGGACTTAACAAATTTCAGCAGTTTCAAACAATAGCAAAATCAGTAGCACATGGATTTGAAGCTGCACATGGAGCAATGGCTCTTTTCGGTGCTGAAAGTGAAGATGTCCAAAAGGCCTTGTTAAAAGTTCAGGGAGCAATGGCATTCGCACAGGGATTAGAAGGGTTAAGTGAAGCTGGTAAGGAATTAAAGTCACTTGGAACAAAAGGCATTGAAGCATTCAAAGGAATGACATCAGCATCAAAGGCCTTTATGCTGACGGGTATCGGTTTAATATTGACTGCCATTGCTGCCGTTGTTGCTTATTGGGATGAGATTAAGGTTGCGATAAGTGGTGTTTCGGCTGAACAGAAAAAACTAAATGAAGAAACACAAAAGAACCTTGAAACCAACCAAAAGCAACTTGATGTTCTTAATAAATCTGACAATATATTAAAGTTACAGGGCAAGTCTGAAAATGAAATCAGGCAGATGAAACTTGACCAGTTGAAACTTGCCATTGCAAATGCGGAAACATCTGTAAAAAATGCCAAAATAACAAGAGATGCACAGATTGAAGCAGCCAAAAGAAACAAAGATATTTTAAAAGGAATAATTAATTTTCTTTATAAACCCTTACAATTAATTATTGATGCAGTCACAAAAGTAGCAAATTTTTTAGGTGCGGATTGGAAATTCAATTTAGGTGAAACAATTGCAGGTGCAATCTTTGACCCCGAAGAAACAGCCAAAGAGGGTGACAAAGTTATTGCAGAAGCAGAAGCCACATTGCTTGACCTTAAAAATCAACAGGCAGGGATATTGCTTTCAATGCAAAAACAAAATCAAGAAGCTGCAACAAAAGGAACAGAAACAGTCAATAAGATTGCCGAAGATAGGGCAAGGGCTGACGCTGAATATGCACAGCAAACAGCCAAAACATTGAAAGAAAGGATTGATGCCTTTGAAATGGCATGGGCATTAGAAGTAAAAGGTGAAGCCAAAAAGAATTTAACCAAAGAACAGTTAAAACGTGAACACGATTTAAAAGTTAAAACTATACAGGAAAAGTTTGATGAGGAACAAAAGGCAGCACAGGAAAAAGCAGCAGCAGAAGAAAAAGCACGAAAAGAAAAAGAAGCAGCCGATGCCATAAAAGCAACCGATGAATATTACAAAAAACAACAGGCTGCGCTTGTCGGAAATAATGAAGCATTGGCACAACTTGAAGTTCAAAGGTTGGAAGCACAGATTACAAATGCACAAAAATATGGTCAAAGCACGGTTGAATTAGAATTGCAACTGGCTCAAAAGAAAAAGGAAATTTACGATGCCGACAAAAAAGCAAAAGAGGAAAGCGAAAAGGCAAAACGTGAAGCACAGATGGCAACATTAACCGAAGCAGCAAACGCTATTGGTGCGCTGGGTGGTATATTAAAAGAGGGAAGTGATGCAGCAAAGGCAGCAGCACTTTTGGACATTGCAATCAAAACAGGTGTAGGCTTTGCACAAGGTTTAAGTATTGCTCAAAAAGGTGCAGAAGGTACAGGCCCAGCAGCACCATACGCTTTTCCAATATTTTATGCACAGCAAGTCGCAGCCGTATTGGGTGCGATGTCACGTGCAAAAGCTATTCTCAAAGGCGGTTCAGGCGGTGGTGGTGGCGGTGGCGGAATGGGTGCAGCAGGAACAGCCCCAGCCCCAGCAATCCCCTTGACAGGCGGTGGACTTCCACAAGAAGGTCAGTTCGGTGGCATGGGCAGAGTGTACGTTCTTGAAGGTGACATCACCAAAACACAGACTCGTGTCCGCAGGTTAAGAAATACCAGTGTTGTCTAAACCTACTTTTAAATATATGGAATTACCCGTTTACAAAATAGTGGTCAATGACGATGATGAAACAGGGGTTGACTTTGTTTCTCTCGTTGACAGACCTGCCATACAAAAGGACTTCATGCTGTTTAATGAGCAGTTTGTTGAACCCGGCCCGACTGAAAATGAAGAAGAATTTATCAGCCGTTGCATCCCGGTAATGATTGGCGAGGGTATGGAGCAGGAACAGGCAGCAGCCGTGTGTTATTCCAAATGGGAAAGCCGACAGCAGTTTGAAAGCTACGATGACTATCCCGAAGCTGCAAAAGAAAATGCAAAGGTAGCACTCCGTTGGGCAGAGGAAAACGGATGGGGTGACTGCGGAACTGCGGTGGGTAAAATCAGGGCGAACCAGTTAGCCAATGGTGAAGCCATCACCCGTGACACCATTGCAAGGATGGCAGGGTTTGAAAGGCATAGGCAGAACAGCGACAAAGAACTTGGAGATGGATGTGGCCGCCTGATGTGGTTGGCTTGGGGTGGTGACGAGGGCATCGAATGGGCAAGTCGCAAATTGCAACAGATAGATATGCGACAGGCATACTCTGTGCAGTCCGAAGAAAAACGCATCGTGACAGGCCCGGCAATGTTGGCTGATTTACCTATTTACCGATACGATGACATCAGGGGTGAGTACTACGTGACATTCGATGCTGATACCATTTGGAAAATTGCAAAGAAATTTGTCCGCAACGATGCTTACAAAGCTGTCAATACCGACCATGCCAACCCCGTGAAAGAGGGTGTACACATGATTGAGTCCTACTTCATTGACCGCAAACGTGGTGTGATGCCACCTACCGGGTACGAAGATGCAAAGGATGGTAGCTGGTTCCTGACCTATTTAATAGACAACGAGGAAATATGGGCAAAAGTTAAGGATGGTGAATGGAAAGGATTTTCAGTTGAGGGGCTTTTTGACATGGAAGAACAGGATGAAGTACTTGAAATGATGCGTGAAATAACCGCCATGCTGAAAAATTTTGCATAGGTAAAAACGTAACTACCTTTTAAGATATGGAATTTAAAACAGAATTAGCCGAAATGAAAGCATCGCTGATGGCATTTATGTCAGAAGTGAAGCAGCGTTTTAGCGAAGAACCCACCCCTGCTGCGTTTGGTGAGTTGACACTTGTTGACGGAACTATCGTAGTTTTCGAAGGTGAGGAACTTGCAGCCGGAATGCTCCTGAACGTTAAAGGCGAAGAAGGCATCGTGCCTGCACCTGATGGAGTGCATGAAACAACCACCGGACTTTTGGTAACCACCAAAGATGGTGTGGTTGAAATGATTGAAACCAAAGAAGCCGAAGCAGAAGTTGCCGAAGTTGAGGTTGAAAATCAGTTTGCATCATTGGAGCAGTTCGATGCTTTGAGAGCCGCTAACGAAGAACTGGCAGGTAAAATTGCCAAACTTGAAACTGCCCTTATCAACGTGCTTGGCAAAGTTGAAGAAACTTTCAGCGTGTTTGAAAAGT
>Ga0208147_1000242_pt1 | contig 20086 bp, 33 predicted proteins | sample DEB3_08_DNA_FD_184520 | JGI IMG/M metagenome (GOLD analysis project Ga0208147, IMG submission 184520) | Aqueous microbial communities from the Delaware River and Bay under freshwater to marine salinity gradient to study organic matter... | ecosystem: Environmental > Aquatic > Marine > Coastal ... | reverse complement strand
TGAACACGCTCGGCACGGACATGGCGTCCGAGGCCGGCATTAGCTGGACAACGTATTCATAACCCGATCAGGAGCACGACCACATGCCTATGCGCGCTTATGACGACTTCACGAGGCCGGCCGACACCACGGCTTATGCTGACGGCGATTTGATTGCGAACAGCACGACGGCCGGCAGCGTCACGCCGCTGACGTTCACGACCTCTCGCGTTGTCGGGCAAGGCACGATCAGCGCCATTCGCATGTATAAATCAGGCCCGACAGCCACGAATTTCAATGTGACGCTGCACTTGTTCACGGCATCGCCAACGGTCACGAACGGCGATAACGGGGCGTTCGCAATCTCTACTGCGCTCTATCATATCGGCAGCATTGACTGCGATTGCACCACGGGCGGCGTGCCCGGCACGGTCGGGCTTAGCAAGCGGTTCACGATCACCAACGGCATTACGTTCGATCTCTCGGCAGCCAACAGCGGCGAGCGCCGGCTGTACGGGTTGCTCGAAGCGAACGCAGCTTACACGCCTGTTTCCGGCGAGACGCTGAGAGTGGACCTTGAGATTATTTAGGGTTGAGTTGGGTTATACAAATCCCCGCAAATCACTTAGAATAAACGAAGAACAACTTGCGGGGAATGAAAATGGCAAAGGACTTCGGAATGACCTCGGCACTTACAGACAAATTCTGGCAGCGGGTTGAAAAACGCGCCGCGGATGAGTGCTGGCCGTGGAACGGGACGCGCAATCGTTCTGGCCATGGAAAGATTTGGAACGGCGAGAGGAATGTCGCGGCGCATCGGTATGCCTACGCTCTGGCGACAGGCGATAAAGCGCTCGACAAGATCATCTGCCACAAGTGCAGCGTCCCCTATTGCGTGAACCCGGCCCATTTGTACGCGGGCACGTATTCGCAGAACACATGGGATGCGATCCGCGCGGGCTCGTTCAATTACAAGGGACAGGGGCGCGGCGAAGCACATTCGATGGCCAAGCTAACCGAGGCGCAGGCCGTCGAGATCAAACACCGGCTAGTGGCTGGCGGTTCGGTTGTTGCAATAGCGCGCGAGTATGGCGTCACAAAGGGGGCAATATCGCGCATTCGGCGTGGAAAGAATTGGACCCACGTCGGACCGACGATAGCCCCGGAGCCCCTTAAGCGGCTCACAAAGGAACAGGTGCGAGAGATAAAGGCCGCGCTCGCGCTCCATGCGGGTTATGGGGCCGGCATCGCACTCGCCCGTCAGTACGGCGTGTCCGGCGCGGTAATCACTCGAATAAAGGGGATGCCCTAATGCCGCGCCGCCTCTCGGCTCAGTTCAGCAGACCAGCGAACACCACGGCTTATGCCTCGGGTGATCTGGTCGCCAACTCGGCAACGGCCGCGAGCGTCGTCGGTTTGTATTGGGCCACGTCGAGCGTCTCGGGACAGGGCACAATAGCGCGCGTGCGGCTCTACAAATCCGACCCGAGCGCGACGAATGCCAATTTCCGGCTGCACTTCTACAGCCAGGAGCCGGACGTGACCAACGGGGACAACGGCGTTTTCGCGATCGACACGGCCCGTTATCACTTGGGCACCGTTGATTGCGACATGAGCAGCGGCGCGCATTCGGGCACGGTGGGCCTGTCGGAAGCGTTCGCGATCACGGGCGGCCTGACCTTCGACATTACGGGCGGCACCGGCAATCGCGAGCGGCGGCTATACGCCTTCATTGAGGCACAAGCGGCCTACACGCCGGCATCCGAGGAAACATTCATCGTGGAATTGGAGCTGACGACATGACGACTAAGGGAGTCATGAGATCTCGCATCGCCAGCGAATTGCGCCGTGAAAATATCGGCTCGCAAATCGATCAGGCCATCAGCACGGCGATTGACGCCTATCAGTCCGAACCTTGGGCCTTCTCCGAGGTTCGCAGCACCACATTCGAGACGGTAGACGGGACCGAGTTCTACAGCGATAGCCTGACCGATCTGATGAAGATTGATTACGTGAAGATCGTCATAGGGAACACGCCTTACACGCTCGAGGCCGGCGACCCGAGCCAAGTCGAGAGCTGGAGCCAGAGCGGCACTATCGAAGGCGAGCCGACAACTTACGTATGGTACGGCGACGAAATGCGGCTGTACCCCGTCCCTAATGACGAGTGGACGGTTCGCGTTGCCGGCACGTTCAAGGTTGCCGAGCCCGATGACGACGACGAAGCCGATAACGCCTGGATGACCACGGCAGAGCGGCTCATTCGTTCGCGCGCCAAGTGGGAACTCGCGATGCACGTCCTGCACGATGAGGAACTAGCCGCGCGCATGTCGGCGGCCGTGGAGGAAGCGCACCTAGACCTTAAAAAGCAGCTCATGCGTAAGGTGATGCCATCAGGCCGCTACTCAACCATGCCATTCTAGCGGAGGGAGCACATGGCCATTGTTCCGTTCGCTGAGTTTCGTCCCGATAGTTCCGATCTGAACGCCGAGCACACGCAAGTGCTTAGCAACGTCGTGCCGCGCTCGGATGGGTACGGGCCGTTTTACGGGCTGGAAGCGTTCAGCGGCGCGCTTGGCGACGTATGCCGGGGGTTCTTCTGCGCATACCGGACGGACGGTAGCGTTCTGATCTTCGCGGCGACGGCCTCGAAAATCTACACGCTGAACGCGACCTATCAGGGCTGGACCGACGTTAGCAAAAACGGCGGCAGCTATACCGATTGCCCAACGGACGGGCACTGGAGCTTTGCGCAGTTCAACAATTACGTGATCGCGGTCCAGCGCAACTGCAGCCCGCAAGTGTTCGACATTACGAGCGCAACGGAGTTCTCGGACCTCGGCGGCTCGCCTCCAATGGCCGGCGGCATCGCGATTGTTAACCGCTTCGTGGTGCTGTTCGATCTAGCCGACAACCCCTACCGCATTCGCTGGTCCGGCCTCAATGCGCCGACGCAATGGACCGTGGCGACGAATTACAGCGACTTCCAAGACATGAGCGACGGCGGGCGCGTACGCGGCGTGGCCGGCGGCGAGTTCGGGCTAATCCTGCAGGAGCAGGTTACGCGCCGGATGATCTATCAGCCCGGCAGCTCTGTCGTGTTCACGATCGAAAAGATTGAGAACAGCCGGGGCATCCTCGCGCAATACTCACTCTGCCAGGCCAGCAACCGGATTTTCTACCTCTCGCCAGCGGGCTTCGCGGAGGCCACGGGCGACGGGGCGATTACGCCGATCGGCGCCGAGCGGGTAGACCGGACCATCCTTGGCGATGGCAACACGGCCGGCGACCTCGACACGAACGAATTGCAAATGTGTATCTCGGCGCCGGACCCGGCCCGCAATATCGTGCTCTTTGTCTACAAGTCGCGCACGGGCAATGACGGGCAATTCGATAAGGGGCTAGTGTACAACTACCTGCTGAAGCGTTGGGCGCCCGTGGAATTCTCCGGCGAGTTCATTGGCCCCACGGCCAAGCCCGGAACCACGCTCGAAAGCCTCGACTACATCACGGATTACGAGGCCATTACGAACGCGGCTGACAACGGCAGCGGCGGCATTCGGATTACCGTTGCTGATGCAACGGCGTGGGTTACGGGCGACGTGCTGGCGATACAGGACGTGACCGGCACGACCGAGGCTAATGGCAACTGGACGATAACCTACGTTGACGACACCAACATTGATCTGGATGGCTCGACGTTTACGAACGCCTACACGGGCGGCGGCATCGTCGGCGGTTCGATGGATGCTCTCACCGTCTCATTCGATGACTACACGTCGGCGGCGCTGCCGCAGCTCGCGGGGTTCAGCACGGCGCACAAGCTCGGCTTCTTTTCGGGTGATGCGTTGGAAGCCGTCCTTACCACGGGCGAAGTGATCGGGGAGAGACGCAGGGTTTACGTCAACGGCGCGCAACCGATCACAGACGCCGAGGAAGCCTATTGCAGCGTCGTCACGCGCGATCGTCTCAGCTTCTCCCTCACGTATGGCGTCGAAAGCGAGATGGATGACGACGGTTACTGCCCCTTATTAGACGAGGCGCGATCGGGCCGGCTGCGGCTGCGCATTCCAGCCGGAACAACCTGGACCTTCGCTAAGGGCCTGACCCCTGAGTTGCGTCAAGCAGGGAGGTTCTAGGCAATGAGCAATTCACCCGCGCCGGGCGAAACCAATCTGCGGAGGATCGTGGAGTCCATCCGCGCACTGTACCAAGGCCGCAGCGACGCAGTTGGGTCCGTGACGCTCACCCCCAGTGCTGGAACGACGACCGTTACAACCGTTAGCTGCGGCCTTGGCTCGAAAGTTCACCTAACGCCGACGACGGCCAACGCTGCCGCCGAGCTCGGGAATGGGACCATGTACGTGTCCACGGTTGCGCAAGGGTCGTTCACGATCACACACGCCAACGCAGCGACGACCGGCCGAACCTTTCATTGGAGCATTCACGGATGACAACGCACGTCATAGCCGTTGCGCCCGCCGATCTGGACGACGTGTGGCCGCACATTAAGCATTACATTGGCGAGGGCCTCAAGGTGGCCGGCGACGATCCGCAGAAGGTAGCCGCCGACATACTCGCCAAAGAGGCGCACTTGTGGGTCGTGGTGGACGATCACCCGACGCGGTTCCGCGCTGCTTTCCTGACGGCCGCCCGCAACATTGACGGCAAAAGCATCGTGGTTGTGTACGGCCTCGCCGGCAAGGGCGCGCACCATTGGGCGAAGGCGATCGAGGCCCGCATGGTCGAATACACCCGCGCGCTCGGCGCGTCGTCGTTCCGGTTCGCGGGCAAAGACGGATGGGGGCGGCTTTTGCCCGAGTGCAAGCCCGTCGATCGGATGCACGGAGTAACGATCTATGAGAGGGCCGCCTAATGGCATTCAATTTCGGCGCACAGAAGCAAACGCAGAAAACCTCGCAGCAGGTTGACCCGTGGGCACCCACGCAGCCTATCCTAAAGGAAATGCTCAGCGGCTTGGCGGGCGCGTACCAGTCCACCGATACCAGCGGCATTGCTAGCGCGATCGATGCGCAAAAAACGAACGTCGGGCAAGTCAACCCCGCCGCCGCTGCCGGGACGAACGTCGCAACCGGCATTCTCAACGGCACGAACTACGCGCCGAAGGTTGGCGCCGCCTATGACGAGTTCAACCGGCGCCTCTCCGGCACGGCGGACGGCGGCAATCTCGACGTGATGAACAATCCGCAGCTCCGCGCGATGCTGGATCAGGTCGGCACGGATGCCGCCGAGCGGATTAATTCGCAGTTCGCCGCGGCCGGGCGTGATCTGTCGGGCTACAACCAAAGGACGGTTGCTGAGGGCGTCTCGCGCGCACAAACGCCGCTGCTGCTGGATCAGTACAACCGCGAGCAAGGCCGCACGGACGCGGCGGCGCGCGATCTGTTCCAGGGCGCCACGGGTTCAGCGACCACGCAAGCCGGGCTAGATGCGCAGAAGGCGGGCCTCGATACCGGCGCCGTTGGTTTGTTGGATCAGATCAACAAAGACCGGGTTGCGCAGGGGCAGCAGGCGATCGACCTCGAAACCCTCAAAGCGCAAATCCCCTACATGAATGAGGGCTGGCTTGCGCAGCTTCTTTACCCGGCAGCGGGCCTCGGCGGAACGCAGACGGGCACGGCTACCGGCACGAAAGTTGGTGCGTCTGCCGGCTTCAAACTCGTCTAAGGGGGCACCATGGCACTGCTTAGCGATCTGTTCGGCGTGACGGGGCAACCCCTCCCGCAGACGTTTGAAAGCCCGACTGATGAGCTGATGCGGCGCGCGCTCGAGCTCAACAAAACGGCGCCGGTCATGCAGGGCATTACAATATCGCGGCCCGACATGCCGGACATGGTGCAACGCGCGCTCGGGCCGGAGGCAACCACGGGCGGATGGGAGCCGACCGTTGCGTCTGCCGCCGTCCCGCAGCCGGCACCACAAGTCGCGCCCGCCCCGGCGCCGCAGCCACAGGCTGTCTCGCGCCCGATTGCATTGCCACCGCTCAATCAGGCTGCCGCGGCAGCCGTCCCGCAGCGCGAACCGTCGTTCATGGATCGCATGGCGGCGTTCGCCGGCGGCTATCAGAATGGCGGTCTGATCGGCGCGATTGCGAACGCTGCGCAAGGGCCGGACAAGGCCATGCAGCTTGAAAACCAGACGGCGCAACTTCTCGCCGGCCGTCTTGGCGTAACGCCAACGGAGGCGCTCGCGCTCGCCAAGCGCCCCGACATCATGCAGCAACTCTTGCCTGTCCTTACGAACAAGGGCCGCAAAACAGCCGTCATCAATGGGCGCCTGGTTGACGAGCAGACGGGACAGATTATCGCGGACTTCTCCGACACGAACCGCCAAGGGCCGGAGATCAAGAGTCTCAAGAACGCGGACGGCGAGGACGTTAATTTCGTCTATGATGCGCAGCAAAAAAAGTGGGTTCCGCTGGACATGGGCGGCACGGCTCCTGCCGTTGGGCAGCCGCCGCAAGGCGCACAGCCGGCAATCCCCCCTCCGCCTCCAGGCGTGAACAAGGCGGAATGGCGCAAAGGCTATACGTCGGAGATCGCGAAGTCTACGGCGGCGGCCAACGCGGCATTGCCGGGCGCCATCGCTCAGACTGAACGTCTGATCTCGTCAATCGAGGCTGTCGAGAAGGACCCGCAGCTTAATAAGGTGATAGGTCCGATCGACGCTAATACGCCGACAATCCTGCCGGCCAGCAAGCGCGTCGAGTCCCGGCTTAACGAGATCGAAAAACAATCTTTCATGCAGGCGTTTGAGAGCCTGAAAGGTGCTGGCGCCATCACGGAACAGGAAGGCAAGGCCGCTCAGCAATCCCTTAACCGGCTGAGCGCTCGCGACGTGAGCGAGGCGGATTACAGGAAGGCGCTGGCAGAGTTCAAAGCGAACGTCAAAACCATGCTGGACACGGCCAAGGTCAAGGCTGGCCGCATGGCGCCAGAACAGGCGGCCGCCCGCCGCGAGGCCCGTGCCGCGATCCAGAGCGGCGCGCCCGCTAACCTTGTCATCCAGCGCCTGCAAGAAAATGGCATTGACGGCGAGGGGCTGTAATCATGGGCATGTTCGATGACTTGATCCCGCAGGCCGGCACTGCAGCCCCGAATGGAGATCATCTCGGGTTGCATGGCGTGGTCCGTCCCGGCAAGTCGTCGGGTATGTTCGATGATCTGTTGCCGCAGCCTGCCCCGCAAATCGACTTCAACAGACCGGACGATCAGGTGCGGGCCGACATTGCAAAGCTGCCGGACGGCCAGCGACAAGAGGCCCTGAAAGGATGGGCGGACGCCTACGTTGCGCGCGAGCGCGAGGCCGGCGGCACTATGCAGCGCGTTGGCGATGCCGTGAACCGCTTTGCCCGCAGCGTGCCCGGCGTTGGAACATGGGCGGATGAACTGAACGCCAGGACAGCCCAACTCACGGGCCAGTCGAGCTATGACGAGGCGCTCGCCTACAACCGAGCGCGCGACCGGGCGATCGACGCCACGCCGACGCAGACGATTGCAACGCTGCCGGTTATTGGCGACGTGACGACGGGCGGACTTGAGAAGGCTGCGGGCACCGTTGCCGGTGCGTTTGCTCTGCCGATGGCAACCGTTATGCGCGGGGCCGGTGCAATCCCTGGAGCGGTTAACGCCGCGACGACAGGTGCTGTTACAGGAGCCGTTGAGGGGTTTGGCGCTGGCGAGACGCCGGAAGACAGCGCCGAGAAAGCCACAAGCCAAGGCGCGGCCGGGCTGGCGTTCGGCGCGGGCCTTGGCGCGATTGCCGGAAAGCTCGCCAATGGGCCGTCTTGGGCGAGTCCGCGGATTGATCGGGTAGCCACGGAAGACCTGCAGAAAGCCGCCTCGAAGGCATACGGCGATGCCGACAAGGCCGGCGTGGTATTTGCGCCGCAGGCCGTGCAACGCCTCAAAGCCAGCGTTGAAACCGATCTAACGCAGATTGGTTATCACCCTCAGTTGCAACCGAAGATCGCGCCGCTTCTCGGAGAACTCGAGCGGCTGAAGGATCAGAACGTCACGCTCAAGGGCGTCGATACGCTCCGCAAGATGGCCGTGAACACGGCGCGCGACGGCAGCCCGTCTGAGCGCAAGATGGCCGGCCAGATCATCCAGCATATAGACGACGCCATCGGCCAGAAGTTCGCGCCCGGCGACATTGTTATGGGCGATCAGACGGCCGGCGCGCGTGCGATGACTGATGCGCGCGAGACGTGGAAGCGCCTTGCCAAGACGCAGGAGATTGAGCGCGCGCAACAGACGGCCAGCATCCGCACTGAAGCGACAGGATCGGGCGGCAATATCAACAATGCCACGCGCCAGGAAATTGCCAAGCTGCTTCGCAATCAGAAGCAGGCGCGGGCGTTCTCCGACATTGAGAAAGACCTAATCCGCTCCGTTGTCGATCAAGGCCCCGTTAGCGACATTCTGCGATTAGCCGGGAAGGTATCGCCTGAGGGCAATGGCCTGACTCTCATGATGCACCTTGCCGCCGCGCCGTTCACGGGCTTGCCGCAGCTTGGGATTGCGGCTCTCGGCATGGCCGCAAAGCGGATGGCTGACAACCGGACGCTGCGCAGTGCCGATAACCTGCTTGCGGTGGTTAGCAATCCACAAGGCGTCAAACAGCTTTCCGACTGGCGCGCGGCGCTGGCGAAATACAAGGCCGGCAGCATGACGGATAGGACGTTCATGCTCGCGACAAATCAGTTTGCGCGCAATATCGCGACCCTGACCGGCGAGGATGCCGACGCCCTGAGTAACGCACTTCTAGGGGGCATCTGATGACGATCGATCCGCAATTCCTCGATGGCATAAAGAAGTCCGAGGGCTTCACGCCGCGGGCGACGTGGGATTACAAGCAGAACAGCGTAGGGTATGGCACCCGCGCCAAGTTTCCCGGCGAGGTTATCGACCAAGCGGAAGCCGAGCGCCGGCTTAACGATGAGATCGCGTCGGCCGCGGCCATCGTGGACAAGTTCGCCCCTAACCTTGATCCGGGGACGCGCGCCGCCCTCACGTCGCTGACGTTCAACGCCGGCTCCGGCTGGACGCAGGCCGGGCTTGGCCAAGCGATCAAGGCCGGCGACCTCAACACGGCCAAGCAGATATTCCTCCAATACAATAAAGCCGGCGGCGAGGACTTGCCGGGCCTCGCGGCACGTCGGCAGCGTGAGGTTGCATGGTTTGGCGCTGGAAGCCCCGCCGGAGCCCCACAGCAGCCCGCTGGCGGGCAAACGCAGGCCGCCGCACCCAATATAGCCCCGGCCGCTGCCGCCGCTCCTGAGTCAAATGCGGGCGGATTTAGTGGCATCGGCAACGCAGTGGCCAAGGTCAAGTCTGACGGCCTTGTGGGGCTGCTGCCTGATCCCCTCGCCTCCACGATCAAAAGCACCGTCGCGAGCGCGGACAAGCCGGCCGATCCCTTGGGCGGCGATGGCTTCCTAGAGATGCCCAAGTTGCAAATACAGGCGGCGCGTCTGCCGAAACTCAACATTGCACAAGCCCGCAAGGCTTTTAGGAGGGCCTAAATGAGCCTCTGGAAATGGTCTAGGACGGCCTCGAGCAATAACACGGCTGACTCCACGGTGAATTGGCGCGAGGGCATGTCACCGTCCGCGGTCAATGACAGCGCCCGCGCCATGATGGCCGCTCTCGCCAAATACCGCGACGACGTGGCTGGCATGATAACCACGGGCGGCACGTCCAGCGCCTACACCGTGACGAGCTACCAGACGCTAACGGCTGCGACGGACGGGTTTACGATCGCGTTTGTCCCGCACACGACGAACGCGGCAGGCGCAACGCTGTCCGTGGATGGCCTGACCGCTCGGGCGCTTCGGCTGGAAACCGGCGTCTCGCTCCCGGCAAGCACGCTGATTGCAGGCACGCCTTACACGGCCACTTATGACAGCAGCAACACCGAGTGGCTGTTGCACGGCTACTATAGCGCCCCGTCGTCGCTGCCGCTCGGCGCGATCCTGCCCTATACGGCACTCGCGGCGCCCAACTCGAACTTCGTCCTTTGCTACGGCCAGGCGATCAGCCGCACGACCTATGCCAGCTTGTACGCTTTGCTCGGGACAGCTTACGGCGTTGGCGACGGCAGCACGACTTTCAACATTCCCGATCTGCGGGGCCGCGTTGTCGCCGGTTATGACAGCATGGGGGGCAGCTCAGCCAACCGGCTTACGGGCGTCAGCGGCGGCGTTGACGGCGACGGCCTCGGCAATACCGGCGGCTCGGAAACCCACACACTGACCGAGGCGCAACTTGCCGCGCACACGCATACCGCCGTCGTTACCGATCCCGGCCACACGCATACTTATAACGAGGCGCAATACACTCTCAGCAGCACGAACAACGCGACTTCTGTCGCCACGTCGAACAGTTCAACGGCCAGCGGCAGTTCCACGACGGGCATCACCGTTACGAACTCGAGCACGGGCAGTGGAACGGCGCATAACAACGTCCAGCCGACAATTATCCTCCCCTACATCATGCGGGCGATCTGAACATGACATGGCAGCCCAAATGGCTCGAGCTTGCCCGCGCTGATCTCGGCGTTGCGGAAATATCTGGCCCGTCCGCCAACCCGCGCGTCATGGCTTACTTTGAGGCGGCCGGCGCGGATTGGGCGACGGATGACGCGGTGCCCTGGTGCGGGGCTGCCATGGCCGCGTGGGTAAGTGCCGCCGGCTATACCGTCCCGCCGCAGTCCGCCCGAGCTCGCGCGTGGCTCGAATGGGGCACAGCCCTCGAGGCGCCCAAGGTCGGATGCGTCGTCGTGTTCCAGCGCGGCAAGAGCGAGAAAACCGGACACGTTGCGCTTGTCGTGGAGGACAAGGGCGACCGGCTGCTAGTGCTCGGCGGCAACCAGGGCAACGCGGTCAGCATCACGGGGTTTCCGAAACGCGACGTGATCGGCTACCGCTGGCCGACCGGGGCACCGATGGAGCCGCCGCCGGCCACGACTGCCGACCTCGAGGGTTCGCGCAAGGCCAAGCTCGCCAAGGCTGGCAAAGCAGCGATCGGCACGACAGGCGGCGCGCTTGCTACGGCTAAGGCCGCAGATCAGGCCGGGTTCACCCTTTGGGACTTCCTGCCGCTCATCAAAACCTTCGCGGCCGATAACGCGGCGCTCCTCGTCATCGCCGGATGCTTCGGCGGGTATGTGCTGCTCGAGGCGTTCCAATACCTGATGAAAGATGACGTGGCGTCCGGCAGGTACACCCCAAGCGGAGGCCAGCAATGATCACCGTGATTTGGGCAGCCCTCAAGGCTTCATTCCCGTTGCGCGTAGCCGCGGCAGCGTTTGCCGCTCTCATCGGTTGGAAGGCATGGCTTTATGCGCACGATTGGAAGGTGGAGGACCGCACCGTTAAAAAGGTCACTGAGCAAGTCGCCAAAGAAACCACGGCAGTGGTCACCAAAGCAGAGAAAGCTCGCGATCGCGTCTACCGTGATCCCGCTGCTGCTCAGCGCTTGCGCGCAAAATACGGCACCCAAGATTGACCTAACGCCGGAGCGTCTGTGCGGCCAGTGGCACCAAGTCAACGTGCGCCCGGCCGACAAGCTGACCGAGCCAACCGCCAAGGCCATCCTCGCCAATAACGAGGCCCGCGAGGCTATTGGTTGTGTGTATGAGAAGCCAACTACGGCGATTAAGGCGCTATCCTGACATGATTGACCGCGACCATGTTCATGCAGCCGTTCAATTTACGAGCACCATCACTCTGGTTATGTGCGGCGTTGCTATGCTGATGATCTGGCAAGCGACGCGGCATGAGCACGTTGCAGGGATTCCGCGCCTGAAGCTACTGCTGGGCGTTTTGCTTTTGGTCGTCGGGTTCAAGCAGGGTTTTTGGAGCCTGCAAGGGGCGCTCAAAGCGGCGGACATGAACGACGTTGCCGAGGCGTTTTCTAATCACTGGATACCGCCCGTCTTTAACGCCGCAATCACGTGCGTTGGGATGACGGCGATCGCGCTGATTGGGAGCATTCGGATTGGTTGGCTCGCATATGCATCAGCGACGTGCGCATGTGCCGGACTACTGGCTATCGGATGGTTATTGCCGAGGTGAACATGCATGCATCCAACGGAACGATTGCAAGCTATCTGGGTGACGCTGTTCGGCGCTACCGGCAGCAATGGGATGCGGGGCGAATTGGCAGAGCAGCGCCGGAAGCTAACGGAGCTGGAGAAGCGATTGCTGGAGCACGACCGGTTGCGAGCACAAATCCAAGCCATAGCACTGATGGTCCAGTGGATTGGTCTAGCGGTGGGAGCAGTGACGGCGTTTCTCCTAAGTACCCCGGTGGCCAGCATCTTGGCGGGGTGGCTGCGCGGCGCATTGGGTCCGCCCCAATGAGCTTCGAACGCATGGCGTTCTTTATGGCTCTTTTCATTGTCGTTGCATCCGCCTCCGCGCTCACGACCATAAAAACGATTGAGCGGGCACGGGAGATTGAGACGCAGCGGTTTCTTAAAAATGGGTGATAGCATGGCGATGCTCTCGGATACGTTCGGCGCGGACGGCCAGCAATCCCAGCCGACAGCCGATGACGAATGGCTCCGGGTGCTCGAGCACAATATCAGGCTCATGCAGGCCACGGGCTATCAGCCGGGTGCGCGGGAGAGCTCCAACGTGGTCACGGGCACGCCAGAGACGGCCACGACGCTGCCGGAGCGGCTGCGGGTATTCCTGCAGGGGTTGCCGTCGTCGGCGTTCTCGGGAGCCACGCCCGAGCAAATCATGCGGGCGATGCCGCGGCACTGGCCGCAAAAATAGCCGTGTCAGAAACGTGTCACGAGTCCGGGAAAGGTGCTAACATATTCTTGCTATGTTCACGCACCCCCTTGAGGCAATTTCCTCAATAATTCAAAGGGGTTTAACCCTAAAGTCGCGACCTTCACACGGGTGGGGTCACAGGTTCAATCCCTGTCGCGCCCACCACTCAGAAAAGCAGTAAAATCAATGGTTTCGACGTTATGCAGTAGACCAGCATAAATTCCCGTAGTTAGCTCTTGACCTGCAAGTTTCTGACACAGGCAGCTATCTGACAATTACAATCTTAATAATCTACCCCACGGATCATCCTTATCGTGAACGGTGGCGCACCCTTCCACGGCGCCCATTTGCGGATCGGTACAATCAATTCGGCTTCGACTTGGCGCGCGGTCGGCAACAGCGCGTCAACGGCCTCTAGTGGGCAGTTGAACCATTCCCCGCCGACACAGTGCGCGGAGAGCTGAAGGTGGAACCACCGTTCGATCTTGTGAGCGACCGGCCCCTTGAACCGCCACATGCGAAGGAACCGCAATTCCTCGTATGCCTCACGGGGCAACAGAGCGGCATCGGGGAACTTCAGGTTCAGGCGCCATTCGGGGTCGGCCGGATCATAGCCCGGTGGCGGCCCTTCCTTAAGGGCCTCTATCCTTTGCGCCGGGTCGACAGTGCGACCGAGCTTGAACACGCCGCGCGCATGTAGGACATAAATGTATTCGATCTTGTAGTAGCCGTACTTCCACAGCTTCGGCCGCTTGAACTCTTTCGGGTTCAATGGCCGCCCGTCGAATTGCTCTCGTGCTCTCATTCCCCGCCCCCAATGAGTTCCCTTGCCGCCGTTGCCTGCAGCACGACGGCAGCCGTTGCCAGATCGGAGTTGCGCTGCCGGCTCCACCGGACATGGACGCGCCCGGCTTGGTCCTGCCAGAGCACGACGACGTTAGCCATATCGGCGCCGAGCTCGGCAGCTTCGGCCAGTATGTCGGCCGGCATGGCTTGTGCGGATGGCAGGCGGATCACGGACACGCGAGGCGCTCCTATCATTGATCAACTTTGCAAACCCCGAACGTCTCGCGTCTTCTCTGCCGCGACCTCGAACAGAGGTTCGCCAGTCTCGAACCGCTGCCACATGGCGGCACGCGACGCGGGGGTCTGCATGTTGAACTCACCCGCGAACTCGTCCCATGTCATGGGTTGCCATCCGCTCGACTCGCCGCAATGGCAGGACGAGTCATAGAAGGGCTGAATGTCCGCATCCGGCCGCTTCGGGTTCTTCATGTCCTCGAAAACGAACCTATAGCTCGTCATCCCACCGCACAGCGCGCAGTAGTGATGACCGATGAGGATGCACCCCCGCCGCCGCACGACTTCCTTGCATTGATCGCCCGTCACTCTGTCCATTCCCCGCTCCTTTATTGGGTTTCACCGTGGCCATCTATCAGGGCGTGCCGGTCGCGACTCCGGCTCTTACCGATCCCAGCTCTTTCCCGATCGGAGGGCGTCGACTCTGGTGAGGGTTCGCTGATGTCCCACTCGTCCGCCCTGATAGATGGCCAGCCCCCTCACTCCGTCGTCTGGTGGACTAACTCAAAATAGATCGCTGCGGCGAAGAGCGCCGTGGACCGCCCGACATCACCGCCAAAGGTTAGATGCAGGAAGCCTACGGTAGAACACAGAATCCCGCCGAGCCGGTGGATATAGTTCGGCGCAAAGAGCGCTTTGAAGGATTGCAGCATCGGTCCCCTCCCTTTATTTGTTTAACGCTTCACTGGCCCGCCGCAGATCGGCATAGGCGACGGAGAGCAGCCCGATTGTTGCGTCAGTTGGGGACGTGATCGCTTCCCGTGCGACCTGATCGGCCAGAGCCGCGAACGGCCGCAGCGCCGCCTCTAGCTCCTCAGCGCGCCGGATCAGGCCGTGACAGCGGCGCTGTTCGGCAAAGCTGTGGTCGGCGCACAGCTTCTCTATCGTCCCGAATGAGTTCCGCTCGCACCCGCATGTTACCGCCATCCCATGCCTCCTTTTGCTTACAGGTCATCACAGCCCGGATGGTCGCGATCGACCTCGGCAGCGCACGCGGGGCACAATTGCACGCTGTCGCCGTCCGCCGACACGACGCGGGACAGAAGATGCTCCGAGCAAAAATACTTCTCGCACCCATAGTCTCCGTTATGCCGGTTTCCGTCCCCGTGCATGTCCCCGCAGGCGTAGGCGAGTCCGCGATGGATGCGCGCCTTGCATCCGGGGTGATCGCACTGTGCGCTGTGGGCGTATCCAATCGGCCGCCCCTCGGTGTCCGTTCCGCAATTTGCCCACCCCATCCGCTGCCTCCTATCGTTGGCTTTCCAGATCAGCCCGCAGTTGGTTCAGCGTGACGCTCTCGCCGCGCTCATGCTCCCGTAAACCTGCTGCCGCTGACTGCATATCCGCGCGAGCCTCGTCGTCCACGCACTGCTGGCACCACGGGAAAGAACCGGGGCTCTCCTTCATGAACTCGCGTCCATGCACCGTGCAGAACTCGTCTCCATGATGCGACCGCATCAGCCGCTCCTATCGCTTGTTTGACCGGGGACGCCCCCCGTGGCTGCCGGGCGGATGACGCGGCCCGAGGTAGTGGTACGCGGTCCTCAACGTCCAATCAGGCATAGCCGAGAGCGCCAGCGCGTTGGTCGGATATGTCGTCGTGTCCATCCAGATCGCTCGCGCTTCCTTCTCCGGTAAGCGCTTCGCTCTGCGGCGCGTGGCCTTGCGTGACGCCTCGCGCGCCGTCTTGCTAGTGAAGGGCCGCCCGCGCTCGCCTGCCAGCTCGGACATGGCGTCGAGCATGAGAAGCGCAGCCACGGCCGGATCATCCGAGCGGCGGCCGGTGCGGGCTTCAATGATGCGAGCACCCCGCGCGTGAAGGTCGGCAATCGTCTGCGCCACGTCTTTGCGGGTGCGCCCGATCCGGCCGCCGGTCTCAACAACGGCCTCGTCACCCCGGCGCAATGATCGCAGCCACATGCCTCGCGCGTCCGGGTGCCAGACGACGGACGCGCCGTCGATCTCGCGCATCGGCTTGGCCTTGCCTTCGACGTAGACATGAGAGGCCCCGGCCCCGAGGACGGCCTTGATCTGGCGCGTCTCGGAGTGGCCCTGCGTCGGCCTGACGTATGCTCGTTTATGTTTGTCCACAGCGCTCGCCCAAATCATTTGCAAACCTTTTACACGCGGCGCTTGCATTCTTCAAGCGAATAACGTAAACAGGCTGTGGATCGGGCTGAACCCGACCATTCGCCATGTCTTAATCCCTCTTTGCTGGCGTCTTAGTGGCTGGGATACGGGGCCGCTGCTCGGGGGCGGTTCAGGAGATTAAACCGGCTCGCCCTGGCGGGAGGTTAGCCCGAGCCTAACTGTCAATATGAGGCCGCCCATGTTCACCGATGACGCACCGATACCGCCTTGGGACAGACCGGGTGCTGGTGATCCTCTGGCGTGTCCGACGTGTGGCGCAAGGATGGAATTGGTTTTCGTCGGCGGCCACTGAATACCTACAAGAGAAAGGCCGGATATGGATCGCGCGCAGGAAATCGCCGCCGAACTATCGCTCAACCACACAGCCGAAGAAGCGATCCGCAAGGCTATCGCGGAAGAACGCGCGGCGTGTCTGGCTCTGGTTGAAAGCGGGTTCTATGCCGCCGATGCTCTCATGGGGACCGACGAAGGGAATGGCTACCATGCGGCCATCTCGGTCGCCTCTCAGGCGATCCGCGCTCGGTCCAAGGTGCCAAGCTCCCCGTGCCCGAAGTGCGGCGTTGCCGAGGGCATGGAGCATAAGGACGATTGCCCCGAACTCACAGTGTAAACGAGAGGCCGCCCTATTTGCGGGGCGGCGCGATCCGCGCGGACCTCACGGCCTGATCGACGTGCGACTGTTCCAAATGGCCATAAACCTGAGTGACCATCTGGCCGGATGCCCAACCGCCCGCCGCCTGAACGACCGGCAGCGAATGCCCGTCCCTCAACAGCCGCGCCGCGAATGCGTGCCGGCCGAAGCGATGGCTGCTTAAATACTTCACGCCAGCGCGCTTGCAGGCCCACCGGAGCGGGTTTTTGTAGCCGTCGCGCGTGGTGTACCCGAACACGCGGCCGGGCTTGTAGTGATGCGTTCCGAGCCTCCGCAATGCCTCGAGCATTTCCGGTGACAGAGGGAGCCGGCGGGGCTGGCCGGTTTTGGTGCGGTGGAGGATTGCCGCGCCCGCGTCAAAGTCAACGTCCTGCCATTCGAGTCTGATTGCTTCGCTGATCCGCGCGCCCGTGAGCGTTAGGAACATGATGAGGCAAGCGAGGTTCGGCTTGCAATGCGGGAGCACGGCGGACAGCCACGCATCGTCTGCATACTCGAGTTTCGGGCGGGCAACGCTCGGCTTTTCGATTGTCGGGACCGCGGCGACCATTTGGGCGCGGTGCGCGCGATGGAGAACGGCAATCAGCGGGGTATAGACGGCGCGGACGTGGTGGCTCGCCTTGCAGCCGGGGTAGAGCTCATGCGCGGCCTTGGCGACCTCGGCTTGCGTGATGGATGCTATGCGCCACTCACCCCAACGCCTGACGAGCGGCTCGAGGAAACGCACCTCCCCGCCGGTCCTAATGTAGTGCGCGCAAGCCTCCGCGAAGGTGCAAGTGGCCTCGGCGCCTAACGTGAGCCGGTCAATAATCTCTTGCGCCCATTTGTCGGCAATCCGGCGCGCATCTTCTCGTGAATGAGTTTGAGTGCTTCGGCGGACCCGTTGCCCATGGACCGAGCCGTACGCGTGCCAGTGCCCCGAGGGGCCGCGCTTGATGAGTTCGAGGCCCATTTGTTCCCCCCTGACCGGATGCTTTCAAGGTAGGCGGCGAAATCCGCCTCTGTCAAAAAGAGCTGGCGACCGTTGGCCCTCGCCGCTCCGATCTCGCGGAGCTTACGCCGAAACGCCCGCTCGCTGATATTGACCGGGAGTAGCGCGAGCGCCTCGCGCACGGTGTAGAACTTCATGCGTCGGCCTCATCTTCGATCAGCTCGGCATCGGGGAACGCGAGTTGTAGCCGCTTCGCGGCCTGGACCGCCTCATTCACGCGGCGGATCGTTGCCTCATTGGCCTTGATCCATTCCAGGGTACGGAGGACGGCGCCGAGGCCGGCTTGCCGTTGCGCGGCTTCATCCATGGTCATGGCGTTTTTAGCGATGAGGCTCGTATAGGACTTGGAACGCGCCTCGAGCTCGCGCCGGACCTCTGCGATTTGCTGGTCAATGCCTATTGTGCTCATTCGGCCGTCTCCCGCATGACCCGCATGGCTGCCTCGATTAACGGATCGATGGTGATCAGGGCCGTCCCAATCATCACGTAGTTATGGCCGGTTGCTATGTGGCTGGCGTGGTCGCGCCTCCCGGCCTCATGCAGCGCGGCGATAAACGATCTGCGGAGTTCTTCGCGCACGATCTGATCGCTTGCCATTGGCTATCCTTTCTGCCCGCCGGCGCCAGGAAGCGGCCCCGGCAACCGGCGGGCTTCTCTGCTGAGATTAAGCTGCGGCCGCGTTCGCGTTGTAGATGCTGTCACGGTGCGCCCGGCGCTTGTCACGCAACTCGGATCGGTGCTTGTCCGTAAGCCTCGGCGCGTGGGCAAGAACCCACTTGTCCCACGCCGCGATCGTGGCGAGGCTGTCGGCCGCATAGAGCTCATCCAGGCACTTCTGCAGGATGCTGGCCGACTGCGCTTCAATCGGGTTCTGCGGGGCCGCTGGCGCCGTTCTGGTGGCGGCCGGGGCTGACATAGCCGGCTGAGTGCGGGGCGGCTGCGTGGCTGCCGTGGCGCGTTGGCTGATGCTCTGCGGAGCCGGCGTAGGGGCGGGCGGGGCAGGGGCGCGGACGGGAGCCGGGGCCGCCGCCGAAACCTCAACCGGGCCATCGCTGACCGCGGCCTGTTCCTTATCGTAAAGTGCAAGGCCCATGGGATTGCCGAACGTCATCAGGGCGCGCTTGCGGGCGTCCGTCTCGCTTTCTTTTATTGCTTTCTCGTGGCACTGCCCCGGATCGTTGTCGATGCCGTGGCCGGCGCCGACGCCTTCGCGAACAATGGTCCGATCCCCGGCAAACACCGTGACGCGAACCCGCGCCACGTAGCTCACCTGATGCTTGCCATTGCGCGGGCCGTCATAGGTCACGCGAAGGTCAACCGTCTCGCTTGTCCAGCCGTCGAAGCCGAAGATGCGGTTAGCCTCCGCGATGACGTGCCAGCCCTCGAGGTAAGAGAGGGACCGACCCGCTTGCGAGCGGCTCTTGACGTGCGCCCGGTTCAGATCGGCGGACAGGTAAGTGATTTGCTGCTGTGTGAAACCCATTATGCGGCCCTCCCGGCTGCCTGTTTCTTCTCCTTCCAACGCCGATAACGAATGTGCTGCATCGTCTTGCCAGTCGCCTCGGCAAGCTGGCGGATCGAGAGCCCGCCATATTCATCCCGCGGCTTGCTCAAGCTGCGAGTGTCACGGTTCCTGACTTGCTGTGTTTGGGTAGCCCACCGGACATTGCCCGGCTCATATCCGCGATCATTGTCTATGCGGTCGATCGACATGTCTGGACTTGGACGCGGCCCGACATGCTCTAGGAACGCCGCGAAGTCGTCGCGCCACTCCGCGCAGATCGTTATGCCTCGACCGCCGTACCGATGATAAAAAGTGCTGTTCGGGTTCAAGCAACGCTGTTTGATGCCGCCCCAAATCTTGTACTCAGCGCGGTGCGTCTTCGTGTACCCGTGCTTCGTTATGCTCTCTAGGGCTGCCTCCCGCATACGGCAGCCACACGACACGACGTTGCCCTTGCGTAGATGACGCCCGTCAATGTCCTTCCGCGTGCCGCACTGGCAGACGCAAAGCCACATGGTTTGCCTGTTCCGGGTGGGCGCCCGGTCAATGACCGTGAGGCGCCCGAACACCCTGCCGATGAAATTTACGAGGGCTGTCATCCGCCAAACCCCCACTGCTTCTGCCTCCAACCGGGGAGCCGCTGCAGGCGGTATCCCAGGGGAGCAAGACATTCGTTCATCGTCTTGCGGAACTCGGCTTCCGATACGCTCCGGCAATAAGCCGTGATCTCGTCTTGCAGCCGGTACTCGTCTAAGCCCTCGGGTGCTTGCTCGAGCTCGGGCGCAAGCTGTTCCTCGGGAAGCTGCGCATTCGGCAGCGGGGCCGGATATGCGTCGAGCTGTTCGCGGAGCGGCTTCAAGTACATGCTGCAGGACTTGCGACCCTCGGCAATCTCCCGCTCATAGAAGGCGGCGAGCTTTT
>Ga0208147_1000239_pt1 | contig 20190 bp, 42 predicted proteins | sample DEB3_08_DNA_FD_184520 | JGI IMG/M metagenome (GOLD analysis project Ga0208147, IMG submission 184520) | Aqueous microbial communities from the Delaware River and Bay under freshwater to marine salinity gradient to study organic matter... | ecosystem: Environmental > Aquatic > Marine > Coastal ... | reverse complement strand
CGTGATCGTGATGCGCGTAAAGTCGACAACCAGATTTTGGAAAACTCCGATGACATGGTCAATCAAGCGGATCGCATCCGCGCTGCTAACCCTCTCCAGCCTGACGGTTCTGGTGAGCTGCGGGACGACACGCCCGGTTACAACTACCGTGACTAAGACGGCGGTGACGCCTGACGCTCAGTGCGGCGTCTATCAGCCAATCCTCATGTCTCATGATGATCAGCTAACGCGGGAAACCAAGAAGGCGATCGTGGATCACAACACGATTTACTTCTGCATGTGCCCTGCGAAGCGCCCGCCCGACTTCGATCTGAGCGTGTGCAGGGCTTAGGCCCATCTTCTGTAGTCGGCGTCCCACACCTCAAGCTGCGTGTGTTTTTCCTTCGCGGGGCGGCGGTTCAGCCGATCGCGCTCGTTCCAAGCTTCAACCTTGGTTGCGAACTTACGACTTTCGTCTACGGCGATTGTATAATCCGGCTTGTACGTGCGGGAAGTGAAGGGCCGAAGTTCGAACGGCTTGGCGCTGCGGACTAGGCGCTCTGCAGTGTCCCGCGATACCCCGGTACCCGCACACGCGGGGCACTGGCTTTTCGTCTCCGTGATAACCCATGGGATCGGGTCAGACGGCTTGGCGTCAGCAGGCATTGGCGGAAGCTTTGCCGATTGATGCGTGATCTGGCCCCAGCCTTTGCAGCGGTCACAATCGCGGAGCGGGTCAGGGTGAAGGTGTCGGGCTCCCGGATAGTCGTGGCCCCAGATGATCGGCTGCGGCCCGCCCTCCGCATCGTTGTCGATGAACAAGCTGTAGGCCGGTTTCGTCGTGTCTCCGACCTGCTCTGGCGTGCGCTCGCCTAGATATTCGATGCCTGTCTTTTTCATTCTCGGAATCTACCCCCAGCAGCCTTTGCTTTCAACAAGGAGACGTGACTATGTCTGACGGTATTCTGAACCTCACCCCCGACAACCGGAAAGCGATCTGGCGCACGTCCAGAATGCTGCTCTGGTCGTTGCTCGCCACGCTCTCTGTCGGCATCCTGTTCGGGATCAACCCGTTCAACTTCTGGGATTCGCCGGGACATATCGTGATGGTGCTCGGGTTTTGGATCTGTATCTACCATTTGCTCGAGGGCGTCCGGCGCCGCTCCTAGCCTCTCTCTCCCAGCCATGGTCCTTGGGGCTGTGGCTGGGGTTAGGCTTCGAACGGGTCAACGGCGTGTGGCTTCTTGCCTGCGCGATAGTCGATCCACCATTGAGCAGGGTCTTCCGCGAACGTTGGATCGAAGTGAGGCCCGTGATACATTCCGTTCGCCTCCATGTAGGCTTCGCGATCAGTCTTTGACATGGCGGCGAGCTTGCTATGAGTGGCGTCGAGATGGCCAGCGACCGCGCGATCGATTGCATCACCCAAGAACTTTTCAAACGCGTCGCTCATCTCTCTTCCTTTCCACTTGCATCCTCTCCAGCAGGACGGCTCTCCGGGGCCGTCCTGTAGGTCTACTCGTGCTTGGCCAGCGCATGACTTGCGGGCTTGGTTCGCTCATGGGCGGCCGAATTTTAAGACAAAGCGCCCATGTTCTGATAGCTCGGGTTTTGGCGCATCCCAAACAGCGAGACCGCGTTGCATCAGGCAACGAAGCGTAACGGGCTTGCAATTAAACCGTCCCTGCGAAAGTTCAGTCATCGCCCGCCGCTGCGCTTCGGTGATTGAGTGCCACAGATTGCGAGCATGGCTCACGCCGGTCCTGATATCCTTCATGTTCCGGTCAAACTCCGCGACCGCGTCGGGTCCGCTTTCTGCAATGATTGCTCGGACGCGAGCGTTGCGCTTCAACATCTCACCTTCGATGGCGTGCAGAAAATTCGGATTAGCTTCCGGCGTCATCTCTCTACCTTCCACTAGTGTTGGTCGGCGCGCTTCCAGCTTCGTCCGCAATGTGCGATGCTGCCTCCCTCAGCCGGTAGCTGATAAGCCCATTGCCGCTGTTGTCAGCAACTATGGCGATTGTAATTCTTGGATCGTCTAGGGCGTAGAATTTGCCGTCGATCACTACCATTGGCGCGATTACTTTCGACATCTCAAATCATACCCCGATTTCTTGCGGCCTAGAATCCCAAAACGCCAACAGGCGATGATCGAACAGACCCCCTAAACCCCATCCCTCTCATCCGTCTCCCTGCTTCTGAAGCTGGCGACGGCAGGGCGGAATCCAGGTGAACTTGGTTTCCCGCGATCCGCGCAGCCAGACCAGCCATGTGTAGGACGTGGCGGTTGAGGCTGTCGGATCATGCCGCCCCTTGACCATCGGCACGCGCTCAACGAACTGGGCGATGATAGCTGGCGGATGCGGCTTGAACAGCGTTTCATAGCGCTCCACGCCCTCAAGGAAGGCAGAGCGGACCAGCAGGGCATAGCCCTTGTGCGGCCCAATCTCCCGGCATCGTTCCGCGAACTGGGCGGCGAGTCGGAATGGCGGGTTCGTGACTATCCAGTCCGGGCAGGCGATCTCCGGGTCAGGGAAAAGGAAGTCGGCCTGAACGGGCGTGTTGCAGCCCCAGCTCGCAGCGTCTTCCCAACCGTAGTCGTGAATATCCGAGGCCCAGACCTCGCCAGCGTATTCAGCTAGCGGCCTTGCCATGTACCCGCGATTGCAGGCAGGCTCCCATACGACATCAGCAAAGCCCAGCGTGAAGTCCGGCTCATGTCTGAGCACATGCTCAATCAGCGCCCTCGTAGCCCAAGGCGGCGTAGGGAAGTCATCCAGACTATCGTGAGCCTCATGGCGCTGTTGCATTACAGCGTGGCTTTTATTCTGCGCCATTCAGCTCCTCCGTGAATAGGAAGTGGGGGTCATGTCTTGGCCGCTTTCTTTGCGCTTCCGTTCCCGAATTGCATTCTCAGCAATCCGCAGGCTGGCGGGCGGCTGGTATGGGATGTCCCCGCGCAGCTTGTGCTTTGGCACAATCCGGACTGTCGTTCGCCTGGAACGGGCAGCCTTGTCGCAGACCGTGTAAACAACCTTACGGGCCATCTCGGGCTCGCAGGTGAACCATTCCCCGCGGTGATGGAACGGCATCAGCAAGCGGTGACAGTACGCTTCGGCTAACTTGGCGTGACCTTCTGGGATGAAGTAGGCGGCGATCATTCTGATCGGATGGGGTGAGGATCCGGAAAGTGACCCAAGACGTTTTGCCGGATTCAGAGCAATGCCGACTTTGACGAAGGGTTCGCTCACAGCGACGTAAAGCGCCGTCTCCAGCCCGCGATCTTCATTGCGCAGATAGCCTCCGCACTTGAAGGCGACGTCACTGTAGTCGAAGCGGACCGTAGGTGGGACTACCTCAGATGCAGCGCCTTGAATCTCTGTAGCGGGAGAAAAGTCCCACCCATCAGCTAGCGCCTTGTTATCTGAAAATTCTGGCAGGGGCGGAGGCTCTGCCACCTGCAAAAGCTGATCCTGTTTCACTTGGATTTTTTCCTTGCTCGCGTCCCACTTTTTGCCATGCTTTCAACCGGTGGGACACTCTGTTCGCCAAAAAGTCCGTGCATGGCGTCCGTCGCCATCCGCTTGTTTGAGGCGGCACGGGTATAGACTTCAGCCTGTTGCAGGGTCTTGTCGCCCAAAGCGGCCATGATCTGCGGCGAGGTGTATCCAGCCTCAGCCATGCGCGCCGCCGTGGCCTTCCTCAGCCCGTGGAACGAACAGTGCGGGATCCCGGCTTCGGCGCAGCGATCGGCAAACCAGTTGCCGAACCCCTTCTTTGAAAACGGCATGCCCTTGGACGTCTCGAGCCAGGTGAAGCCCTTCCCCTTGCAGGCTTTCAGGGCTTCCAGCAGCGGCGGGACCAGCGGGTGTTCAACCCATACCGGCGCCCGCTCCCGGTTCTTCTCCTGCTGATAGGCCAGCACGTTGCCGCGGACACTGCGGGGGCCGATCTTCACGGCGTCTGAGCGTCTGGCGAGCGTGTAGAGGCCAATTGCGTAGGCCGTGCGGGCCATCGTGCCCAGCGGGTGACGCTTCTCATAGGCGAGGCATTCCGCCAGCGTCCACGAGTGGAAGCCGGGGGTCTTCGGCTTCGGCGCCTGTATGCCTATCGTCGGATCCGCCTTCACCAGCTCGGCATCGAGGGCGAAGCGATAGACGTCCCGCAGGGCTGCGAGGAACTTCCGCGCCCGGGATCCGCCCTTACCCTCGGCCCGGCGCGACTTTACGCCATCACGGATTGCCTTCGGGGTGATCAGGGCGGGCAGGTGGCCAATCTTCCCCTTCATCTCGTCCAGTTGGCGCCGGCGCTCGACCTGCGTGTATTCCTTGTTCAGCTTGGCGAATTCCGGGGACTGGTAATACTGCTCGACCAGCCAGCCGAACGTGCCTTTCTTGGATTCGATGATCCGGATCCGCTCGGGCGCCTTGTAGGATCCACGCCGCACGTCCCAATAGAACTTGGCGAATTCCTCGGTGTCAGGCTTCAGCTCTGACGGGACTCGGATTTTTGGCTTTCCGGGGATGCGGATATAGCGCCGGGTGTTCCCATGCCGATCCTTGTCCTCGATCAGGTAGAGCAGCTTCTCGATCCCAACCATGACGCCCCTCATAGTTTGACGCCCTCATAGGCATCTTCGGGACTCGGCTCGTCAACCTTGGGCGGCCGGGGATCCGCTGGCCGCGCGCCCATGATAGCCGCCTCTAGCGCAGCGACAGACCAGAACAGGCGTCGGCTGACCTGTGAGCGGAACGGCGCCGGAAGCTCGCCCGCCTCCACCATGCGATCGAACACAGCCGGGGAGACGCCAACCGCAGCGGCGGCTTCCTCCCGGTTGAGGCTGATCCTGGTGTTGAGAGACAGGGCCGCTCCGCTCATCACCCCTCCTGACCGGGGTTGGGATTTGAGTTGGTCTGTTCGTTCATCACCGGCTGAGCCGCTTCACCGGGGTACGCAAACGAGTCGAACATGGCGGTCCAGATTTCACTCGGCCCTGCGATGACCTCATAGAAAATGTCGGGGCCGTGTTCGGCAATGCCTCGCTCGACTTCATAGAGCGTTGGCTTCATGTTGTTCGCCACAACCCACATCGCGTCGGTAGGTTCGCGCGGCATCAGCTTGAAGCCCCGACCTGCCTCTGCCTCTAGGAAGGCAGCGATGGCGGCGCGGGCGAGTGGCATCAGCAGATCGCGGCTTCTCTCAAAATCGAGAAACTTGTGGTCCGCAATCGCCCTCGCAGCGGCTTCTATGCTCTTGTCTGTTGTCATAGCGGATGCTTTCGCGAGTCCGCGCCGCGCCCACATCGGCCATCGTCTGCGCACTTGAACGCATGCGGGCAGTCGCCAGCGCGGCGGCATCGATCGATTTGGTTATTACGGCGCAGCTTTCCATCGATAGCGGCGTCTCCGGTTGATTGCTCATGATCGCATCCGGCCATCTCCAAGATGTCCTGCCAATCTTCGCGTGATACAGATCCAAGTCCTTCACTCATGCTTTCCTCGTCTGAAACGTATTCCTCGATTGCAACTTGCGTTTCGCCCATGTGAAATTCACGGGCTGCGGGATCTTGCGGCTTCCCTTCAGCTTCGATCCGTTCTCTTTCCGGCGCTTCACTTGCCCGGAATCTCCACGAACCCGTCGCCAGTGTCCGATGACGGCCTGGTCCTTCTTCGTCTTGGCCTTGGCGCACGGCTTGTTGAGCAAGGCGCGGTTCTCGATGTGGTCGCAGCGGTCTGCCGGTAGCGTCTCGCGCGGGACCATGTGCTCATCGATGCACTCAGGGTCCAGAGGGGCGCCACAGCCACAGCCGCAGAGCAGCTTCTGGCGGATGACGATCTGGAGGATCTGAACGCGCGTCAGGGCCTTGCGCGGGCCGGGCTTGTTCAGCTCGGGCTTTCGGTCCTTGGCGAAGGGGAGAGAGCCGTCGCTCATTTGTCCAAGCCCCACTGCCTGAGAAACTGACGCGCGCGGTTGACTGGCTCCATGTCGCGGTCAAACCTGCGGCGCTGCACAGGATGCAGGTCCGTCACAGTTCCGCCGCCTGCGAGGAAGCGCCCGACCACTTCGCTCTCAAGCTCGAATGAGAGTTCGCGAACAAGCATGACAAGGCGGTCCTGAAGCGTCGGGTCCGTCATGCAGCCCCCCGCTTAAATCCTGGCGCCAGATACTCCGTCATCGCGTCCGCAAGCTGATCCTCAGTCACGCACAGCACCTCGCAGACGAAGCGTTCCGTGCGTCGGTTGAGATCGGTCCACTGGATATCATCCAGCGCATTGCCTTTGACCGTGGCTGGCGTTTGTCTGATCGACCATTGCCCGTTGCGGTATTCCTGCGCCTGATCGACATGGCCCACGCTGAGCTTGATCGAATCCGCACAGGCTTCCTTCGATGCAAACAGGTCGGTGTTATCCAGCACGAGCTGAACCATGCCGTACCAGTAGCGGCGATGCGGGTTCTCGCGCACGGAGGCGAACTTGCCCCGGATGGTGGAGCCTAGCTTCCACGCCTTGACGCCTTCGCGGCATTCATCATCCGCAGGCTCCAGACCGCGCAGGGTGCGTCGAAAGAGCAGCTCGATCGCCATTACAGCACCCGCTCCTCAACGATCTCCACCCCCGGGATCTCAATCGCTGCGCCCTTGGCGTGACGGATATCCGCATCCGCCAGCTTCTGAAGGCAGGCGCGAAGCTCGCCGCTGTTGAGATAGTGCTGGGCCAGCTTGCCCCAGTCCGTGACCTTGGCGCTGCGCTTGGTGCGCAGGCTGGTTGCGTTGAACCCGCCAGCGGCTGAGGAGACGCGCGAGGCGGCGGATACCTGAAGCTCCGCAACCTTGGCCTCTGCGGCTACAGCCGCCACGTCCACGGTCGGAGCAGTCGCAGCGAGGAACGGATCATCCTCCGGTTCTTCCTGAGCCTTGCGGGCGGCTTCCTCAGCTTCACGCAGCGCGCGGGCTTTCTCGTCAGCGATGCGACGGGCTTCGCGCTCGCGGGCATCGAGGAAGGCGGCAAGCTTGCGCTTCATGGCCTTGACCACGTCATCGCAGGCTTCGATCAGGGGCTTGTAGGCGCCATCGATCTTGCGACCAGCTTCAAGGTGCGGACGCTTTTCCTCGTCCCGCTTGGCGTCGATTTCCTTCGCCAGCTTGCCGCCGTATCCGATGTGATCACGGATTAGCTGGGCATTGTCATCCGTGACCTCGGCAAACTTCTCCGCGTCGGCCTTGAAGCGCGCCAGCGTTTCCTTGTAGGCCTCGACGTGCGAGCCCGAGTTATGACCCATGTCAGCGGGCATCGGCAAATTCCTCTTCGGCTTCAGCGGCAACGCGCTCGTTGTGGAGCAGGCCTTCCATCAGTTCCTGGTACTGCTTGCGGATTTCCGCCTGCCAGTCTTTCGGCTGAAGCTTGACGCGCTCGGCGTTCATCTTGCCCCAGTCCTTGAGGTCCTTGCTGGACGTGACCCGGCGCATCTCCTCGACCATGAGGCCGAAGTCAGGGCGCGCATTGCTCTTGCTGAGCGTCTGGACCGGAGCGGAGGTTGACGGAGGTTGCTCCTCCGCTCCGGTCGCCTGCTGGGTCTTCGAACGGGGGGAAGGGTTCGAAGGACCCGCATTCGCTTTGATGCTGTCATGTGTCGTCGCGTCGGCGTCATTGTCGCCTTCGGTCGGAATGCAGAAGGTCTGCATCGCCATGTACTTGTAGGCTGCGCTCATGGCCTTGTTGGTGGCCTTGTCGCCGCTGTCCATGGCCTCGCCCCAGGTTGAGGCGACATGCTTGGAACCGTCCGTGGCGCAGATGATGTCGAACTCGACGTGGACGACGACATAGAAGAGGACGCTCTCGCGCGTGTTGCCGCGCCCATCGTCCTTCATGCTCACCCGCTCGCTTTTCTCGCGCGACAGAACACGGGGAACGATGATAAGGTGATGCTTGGCAAGGATCGGGGCCAGAGCGTTGTAGACGTCATCGATCCCGCGGAAGTTGTACTTCTGCTGATCGTTGCGGCGGTCCTTCGCGATACCTTCGCGGCCTACGTCTTCCATCACGGCAGCAATCGCTGCGTAGACGGCAGGGAGCGGGTTCAATCCATCGGCCATCAGTTCTTCCTTCCAAAGATGATCCCCGACAGTCCCATCAGCAAAGCTGCAACAACCAGAGCAGGAAGGACCATCAAGAGGGCGGTGATTAAGCGTTCGAATTGATCTGCGGAGAGCATCAGGGCTGCTCCACTTTGGCGAGGGCTGCTTTGATCTTCGCGCACAGTTCGGGATACAAACCCGACTGCTCAAGCGGCTCGTGAATGCCGCCGGTGTAGATCAGCTCGGGCTCGGCAAGCACAGCCTTCAGCGCCTCCAGAAGATCAGGCGCCGCTGCTATGAGGCGGGCATTTGCGGCGGCGCGCTCTTCGTCGTAAGGTCTGTATGCGTGGTCTTCCTCGCGGCAGAAGAAAAGGTCCGCAACGCCATCGTGCTCGCTTGTGATGCGCCAGCAGTCAGAGCGAGCCTCACGCTCGTAGCAATCCCATGGACCCGGCGTATGCTTCGCTTCCATCACAGCACCCCTCCCCTCGGATTCTGCTTCAACATCGCGTCCAGATCCCGGTGAAGCTGCTCCAGTTCTTCAGCCCGCTTCTCAGAGCGGATGACTGCTAGACGGAATGCTGCGAGGCTTTCAGAGACGGGGCACACAGCCTTGCGGCGGGGGAATTGCACAACGTTGGACATCAGGAAGCCTTCGAGGTTCGGCGGGTGCGGCCGCGGCAGATGTGAGAAATCATCGATGGGTCGACGTTGAAGCTCCGAGCGACTTCTGATTGCAGTTTCCCCGCAAGAACCATCGCTCGGATATTTGCGTGGTCCGCTTGCGTTAGCTTTCCCAAGCGCGTCGCTCCAGGCATGGGCGACGGGTCCACGGCGCGCTCTATTGAGACGCCATGGTTCAAGCGATTAAGGACGGTTCTGTAGTTCAGACCTTTGCGCCTGCAATACTCCGACAGAATTATCCTGTCGGGACCATCGGAAACCCAAATGCTGCAAGAGCGGTTGGCCGTAGAGATTTCTCGCGTTGTCCAACGGCAGTTTCCGGGCTCGTAATTTCCATCGTTATCAATCCGATCAAGAACATAGCCTCTTGGACGAGGCCCCATGTCCCGCGCGAAATGAAGAAATGAAGCTTCCCAGCGTGCGCACACTTTGATCCCCCTGCCGCCGTAGCGGTCGAAGCTGGGGTCATTCGTTTTGCGGCAGCGCTGCAACATTTGCCTCCACACGTAGCGGAGCCGGTCCCGTTCGATGCGTGCAGCGGAGATGTCGTCGCCCATCACCCAGCCCTCGCCAAATCCCGCCGAAAGTCCGCAGCCTCTTCCGCTTGTTCAGCGCGGAGAAAGTCGACGTAGGCTCCCCAAGCGTCTTCAGCAGCGTTGGTGATTTCCCTGCGTCTCGCTTCGCCCACCATCTGCTTGACGGCGAGCATTGCTGTGGCTTCGAACAGCTTGCCGGAGTAGTATTCGGGGAAGCTCTGACGCAGCACCTGGATCGTTGCTTCGAAGGCATCCACTGGCTTTGTTGCGCCTTGCGCGTAGGCCAGTTCGATAGCGCGCCAGAGGTGTTCGCCTGCGTTTGCCGCGTCGATGCAGAGCATGTCGGCTTGGACTGAGGGGTTCATTGGTCGCGCTCCCAAGCTGCATCGCGAAGGTCATCCGCATCCGGCCCGTCATCTTCGTCGGGGTTCTCCATGATGTCGGTGATCCACTGGTCTTCTTCGGCTTCGTCCCAGTTGACCCGCTTGCCATCGACGCGAGCCTCAATAAGCTCGACCTCGCCGCCTTCGGCTGGGTGGCAATCTTCGGGAGGGCCATAGATCCGCGCCGGCACGAAGGGCGTCTGCGTGTATTTCACGACGACGCAGTCCTCGTTCTCGCGGTAGAATTTGCGGGTCCGAACGATCGCCATCACTGCGCCCTCGCTCTAACTGCAAAAGCCGCAGCCACAGGATTTGACCTGCTCGGAGCAGAGAGGTGTCCGCAGAGGTCGAAGCCCTCGGGGATCGGGTTGAGCAGCTTGTCGATCTTGCGAAGGTCAGAGACCTTGATCGCTGCAATATCGTTGTCAGCGAACCGCTTCATCGCCTTTGCGACGAACTCGCGGCATTGGTCGAGAAGTTCGGTTTCTTGCGCTTCCATGGCGCTACTCCTTCTCAGGTGAGACGGCGGAAAGGGCGGCGCGGGCTTTGCGAGCTTTGGCGTGACGCGCTTTCATCCAGGCGCTTCGCTCTGCCCGCTGGGCGTCGGTCAAGTTCAGCTTGTGCCCGCGCTTCGGTGTGCGCTCGGCATTCGTGATCTTGGTGTGTTCTGCGTGGCTGATGAGCTGAAGGTTTTCGATAGCGTTGTTCAGCTTGTTCCCGTCGATGTGGTGGACGTCCTCAGTTGGCAGAAGCTGACGACCAACATGCCGCTCCATGACCAGCCGGTGATGCTTCATCCGGCGCTCGCCTTCAGGGGTGCGGACGCGGCCTTCCAGATAGCCACGGCCGTTTACCCACCAGACTTCCGGCTTTTTGTTTCGTCCGCCGTTCTTGGTGCGCGCGCAGGGGCGAGAGCAATAGTTGCTTGATGCCTTGCGGGGCTGGAAGCTGGCGCCACAATGAGCGCAGTTCTTATCGGCATGCTTCCGGTTGCGACGGCCCCATGCGTCTAGGAGCTCGTTAGATTGAGGTTGGTTAGCGGGAGGCATTGACTGCCTCCACAATCGTGCGAGCCTCTTCGTCGCCAGCGGCGGCCCTCTTTGCGATGTATGAAAACATCGTAGGGCTGGCGGCGATCAGGCGGGCGTTGGCCTCACATTCAGAGTTAGTGACGCCGTTGATGTGCTCAGCAGAGTGGACGTAAGCGATCTGACCGCGATACTTGCCCGTGGGGGCGACATCGACGTCGAACCATCTGAAGGCGCCTGTCTCCGGATCGGCAACGCAGGTCGCGAACCACGGCCCCGGCGTGAAGCCTTGTCCCGCCTGCGTGCGTACACCAGCCGGTGACGTTTCATCCGGTTTGGATTGAATATCGCTCGCCATCTTCATCTCCGAACTGGTTGGATTAGGCTGCGTTGAGGCCGAAAGCCGCGTTCAGTTCCTCACGCCGCACGACGGGGAGCAGACGCGGCACATGCTTTGGGATGAAGGGGATGACCTCCGGCCAGACTTCCGCGAGGCGGCTTGTCGTCGTGACGCTGCTGAGGACGCCTTTGGCCTTGGCCTCCAGCTCCTTGCGCGCCTCTTTGATCGCCGCCTTCTCATCGAGGAAGGCGCGGATCGCGAGGCCGATTTCGCTGCGGGCTTCGTACTGGAATGTCCGCTTGTGGCTGGTCAGGATGCGCTTATTCTCTCGCGACTTGCCTTGCACCGGAGGGCCGAAGTAGAGGCGGGGCCAGTCGCCGCCGACGTTGACTTCCATGCGCTCAGTCGTCGGAAGCCAGCCATCGGGAAGCGCCTCCATCTTCCGTCGATCGGAGGGGCTGAACTGGTTCTGGTAGACGCGGAGAGCGAGGCGATATTCGGCCTTGTCATGAGCCTCCTCACGCTTCGCCAGCGAGTTCCGGATCAGCGCTTCCATGATCTGGTCGCGCATTTCCTCAGTCAGCCGAACCGACTGGACCTTCTCTGCCGCCTTCGCTTTCGTCTCGCTTCCCATGTAGTCCTCCAAGGCGTTGTGCCGATGGAGCAGTCATACGCGGAGTATTATGGCCCGTCAATACCCTCAGTATGATTTTTTCAAAAAACTTTGGCGAGGGGCGAATCTCCATGCTGCGGGCATGAGGGCTTTACGGGTGCGGATCGGGTCCTGTCCGGCGGTTGGGCAATAGTCCGCTTTCCGCGTCATCCCCCCGCCCGGTAGGGCTAGGCCGCGGAACCTGGGATCGCATTCTTCAAGCCCGGTATACACGCGCCTGCCCGTCTCGTGGGCCAGTCGATCCCCCGGACGGTGAGCCGTCCACATGGGCGTTGCTGACGCGTCTATCCCTCAGCCCATGCGCGGGCAGTCGGGCGGCCGGAAATCCCTCTCGGGCAAAGCTCCCGCCGGGCACATCGACGCTTTGGGGACGGGAGCGACGCAAACCGGGGGCGGCACATCAAACCGGTTGCGAAAATGCGTGCAATGCTCTAAGTATGAATACGCAAATGCACGGATGTGACCGCATCCGATAGAGGCCGGGACGCCACCAGCGACCGGCCTCACGTGCATTCATACTCGGAGAATGATTGAGGCGCAACTCGCCTGTCAGCGAGCCTTGGTCTGCTGCGCCTTGAACTTCGCGAAATCGACCACTTCGCGCTTGGTCTTTTCATCGGCCATCGTGCCCATGAACTTCAAGACCTCAGCCGCGTCGGGATCTGCGGCGCCGCCAGCACTCATCGGACCTATGCCGGCCACCAGCCAGTCGCGCGTCACTTTCAGGATGCGGCAATAGTCGTCCAGCGTCTCGAGGGTGATCGAGCGCGTGCCGTTCTCATTGTGCTGGATGGTCGCGACCGAAAGGGCCATACGCTCCGCGAGCTGTTCCCGGCTGAGCTTTCGCTCCTTCCGAGCCCGCTTCAGACGCTCCCCGACTTCCGCATGTGTAACCATCCCCCGGCACTCGCACACAAAATCATTCTCGTGGTATTGACGGCGTTAATACTGCGAGTATGATGCGCGCATGATGACAGTTCGCAGCCTCATTTCACAGTGGCCAAAGCCATCAATGGCGGAGTTTTCGCGCGACCTGGATGTGAGCTGGGCGACCGCTCACCAGTGGCGCCTGCGGGAGTATATCCCGGCCGAGTATTGGGCGCGCATCGTCGAGAAGGCGAAAGAGCGCAAGATCAAGGGCGTAACGGTTGCGCTCCTGACCGACCTCGCCGCCAAACGCGCCCCCAAAGCCAAGCCGCCCGAAGGCCGCATCACCGCGAGGGCTGGCTGATATGTCAGGCGCTTTCACGACCTCGAGGCAGGGCGGCGACGTAGGCTTCAGCGTCTCCGCGCCGCATGGTTTCCTCAGCCGCTTGAGCATCGCCCAAAGCAGTTATGAAGACTGTGCGAGGCAGAACGCATTTCCAGACAAGCGACGGCTCGCCGTTTACGCCGGTCGAGAAGAATTCAACTCGGACGTGACTTCTGTCGACCAGCGTAATTCGCGGCGGAAGGTCGATGAATTCGCACATTTCCCCAGCCCCGGTATGGTGAATAGGATTTCTGTCCTATCGATAACCCTGCAATTTTTCAAAATCCAGTCCCTTGCCCAAACATTGTGCGCCACCGCACAGACAGTTGACAAGTTGTCGCACGGGGCAGGCCGAGTAATCCACAAGCATGTTGCTGGTAAGCCCTCGCTTTCTAGGCGAGCCGAACTAGCCGCCTCAGGGCCATCCCCTGCCTCCATGAATGCAGGGAGGGGGCTGTGAGCGCATTCCGCAAAGAGCAGATCGGAGATGCAACCCTGTATCTGGGGGATTGCCGCGAAATCCTGCCGACGCTTGAGCGCGTCAATGCGGTTGTGACGGACCCGCCTTATGGCGTGAACTGTGATACCAATTCAACGCGGTTTTCAGGCGGGGTCCGAACCGCGACAAAGCGACGAATTGGGCGGGACTACGGTGCGCCGATCATCGGTGATGATAAGCCGTTCGACGCTTCTGTCCTACCGTCTTGCAGCCAAATGATCATTTGGGGCTGGAACAACTTCGCGTCGTCATTGCCTCGCGGCGCAGCGCTCGTCTGGATCAAGACCGCTGACGCTGGCTTCGGCACATTTATGAGCGATGCGGAGATCGCGTGGTTCAGCAAAGGCCACGGAGTGTATTGCTTTCGCGACCTTACGAACAAGGCCGAGGCGGCTCACCGTGTTCACCCGACGCAAAAGCCCCTGCCGCTCATGCAATGGTGCATCGAGAAAACGACCGGGACCATCCTCGACCCCTTCATGGGCTCTGGCACCACAGGCGTTGCCGCTCTGAAGCTAGGCCGCAAGTTCATCGGCATCGAGATCGAGCCCAAGTATTTCGACATCGCCTGCAAGCGCATCGAGGAAGCCTGGAAGCAACCCCGCCTTTTCGAGGAGCCCAAGCCCAAACCCGAGCAGCTTTCCCTTCTAAGCGAAGGAGAAGCCGCATGACCCCCCATTCCCCATTCGAGCTGCCCAACCTCCAAACCCTCAGCTCGAACGCCGTCCGGCAAGTTCCCCCAGACCCGCGCCCCACGCGGAGCCGGACGGCGAGCCTTCACAGCACCGCCTGAACGAAAAACGGCCGGAGCGTTGAGAGCGCCCCGGCCGTCGAAGTCACTGACAATCAAACCGGACAACGGAACTGTCCATGTCGAATGCCAGCCAAGCCCTTATACGCACAGAACATGCCGAAGTTGCGGCAGAACTGCTGACCGCAGCGCGTCAGCGGTTGGCGTATGACGCAGATTCCGGACAGCTAACAATTCTGAAAGGACGCTCGAAGGGGCCAATCACGCGCTTAAACGCCGGCGGGTATTTAACGGTATGTTTGCTGGGGAAAAAACGTCAGGCGCACCGAATTGCCTGGCTGATGCATTATGGGCGTCTTCCGGCAGGCGACCTGGATCACATCGACAGGGATCGCACGAATAATCGCATATCCAACCTGCGCGAAGTATCTCGCGAAGAAAACGCAAGAAATCGGGGGCCGTGGCGCTCCAACTCGTCCGGGTACAAAGGCGTTTCGTTCCACCAAAATACCGGCCGGTTCTGCGCCGAAATTATGGTGAGCAAGCGAAGGATCAACCTTGGCGTCTTCGCTGAAGCAAGACAGGCGGCCCTAGCCTATGACGAAGCCGCGATCCGATATCACGGCGAAAAAGCCTGCACAAACGCCATGCTTGGTCTGCTGCCTCATCTCGAAGCGAGGGCAGCATGAGCCCTCCAACCCTATCGCAAGAACTGCGCCAGAAAAACGGCGGCGCTGCAGATCAATACGCAGCGCAGGCGAACGTTCCGCAGAAGCTCCGCGTCCTCGACCTCTTCAGCGGCATCGGAGGCTTCAGCCTCGGCCTGGAGCGCACCCAAGGCTTTGAAACGGTTGCATTCTGCGAAATCGACCCGTTCTGCCGGCGCGTGCTGGCCAAGCACTGGCCCAACGTCCGCTGCTTTGAAGATGTCACCAGGTTAAGGGGCGAAGATGTCGGACCAGTTGATGTTATTTGCGGAGGATTTCCCTGCCAAGACGTTTCTTCGATGGGGCAGCGCGCCGGCCTTGCCGGCGAGAGAAGTGGTTTGTGGAGTCACTTTGCTCGACTTATTGGCGAGGTACGACCGCGCCTCGTCATCGTGGAAAACGTTGCAGCTCTGCTGGGTCTCGGGTTCGGAGACGTTCTCGGAGACTTGGCCTCGATCGGGTACGATGCGGAGTGGCACTGTATTCCGGCGGGCTACGTTGGCGCTCCCCACGAGCGAGACCGTGTCTGGATTATTGCCTACCCCAAGGAAGAGCAGAGGTTTCACGAATCCTACTTTGGGCAAGCCGCGCAACGACTGCGTGACGACTGCAATTTCTGGCGAACCAATCCTTGGCCTGAGGCCGCATCCCCAGTTTGTCGAGTGGATGATGGGGTTCCCTTCCGGGTGGAGCGAACCGAAGCCCTCGGAAACGCCGTAGTCCCTCAAATCCCCGAGCTGATCGGCCGCGCCATCCTCGAAGCGAGGGCGAGCGCATGACCACCACCCTCCAAACCCAACGCGAAATCCCCGGAACAGAAGCCGCAAAGCTTCTCCAGCGCCTTTCCAACCTCCCAAGGGTTCCAGCAAGCGCAAAGAACACGGTTAGAGGCTCGCGTGAGCAGGGGGTGCGGTCGTGAGCCTTCCCTATTACCCGATGTACCCGCGGGATTTCTTCGAGGGCACCCAGGAGATGAGCCTGGAGCAGAAGGGCGCGTACATCATGGTGTTGAACCTGATGTACACGCGCGGCGGCCCTATCAGCGATGAGGCTGGGTACATCTCCCGCTATGTCGGCTGCTCTATTCGCAAGTGGAAACAGGTTCGCGACGAGCTGGTCGCGATGGGGAAAATCCACGTTCAAGACGGGATGATCTCGAATTCTCGCGCAGATGAAGTCATCGAAAAGCAGAGATCATATCAAGATCAACAGGCCGAAAATCGTTCAGGAAAGAACAAAAACAAGGCGGTAGAAAAACGACCGTCCACATATACAGAACCAGAACCAGAAGAAGTTAGTCGTGTTGTGTTTGCGCGAGGCGAGCTTTCGGATGTCACGGAAGCTGACCTGAACGAACTCGAAGCGAACTGTCGAAAGTGGGCGAACGGTTCCTTGGCCGAGAGAGCGGGACCGCTCGTGCTTGGCCCAATCATTCGCCTTCTCAAGCCAAACGGCGGAACGCCATGCACGATGGCGGACGTTCGACAGGGCATCACCCAAGCCGCCGCCAGCCTGCACAAACGCGGCGAGCGCGTCAGCAGCCTGAATTATTTCGAAAAGCCAATCCTTGCGGCGCGTGACGAGCGCCTGCGTCCGAATCCAGAACCGGAGATCCACCATGAACGAGCTGGTCAAGGCCAGGGCGGCGTCCGTAGCCGTAATGCCAACGGCGGTTCTCGAACAGGACCCCGATACAAACACGGAGGCAATGGTCTCGTCGCTGGCCTCGCACTCCTGCAAAGTCACGCTGAAGCACAGGATGCTGTTCCCGACAGACCCGAAGACTGGCGAAATGACCGGGTGGCGTGAGGTGGTGGATCGCGCCGAAGTCGCCACCGCCAAGACCACGGATATCGTTAGCTGTCAGCGGGTGGTTGCTGATGCGCTGGCGCCGGCAAGCGACCGGGACATTGCGCTTTGGCTGGCCGAGCTATCAACAATTTCCGTAAGGCGATCGGAGAGCGCGGAAGAGGGCGCGCTTGCAATCACGGCCTACACGCGACGGCTCAGGGCTTACCCCGGAGATATCGTCCGCGACACGCTTCAAAGCTGGACGGGCAAGTGGTTCCCGACATGGGGAGAGCTGAAGGAAATCCTTGATACGCGGTCAGGCCCGCGCCGGGAAATCCAGAACGCCATCACAGCTGAAGCTGCCTCCGCTCTGAAAGACACGGGCGACAAGCGCCTGCCTCGCGCCGTCCAGAACATGCAGCCCGAAGACAAGCTGGAATGGCTGCGCTGGGAAGCGCGCCGCGCTGCACGAACCGACCCTGATTGGTCGAAGGAACTTAACGAGCAGATCGAAGACCTGGAGGCGGAATTGCGCCGCCCGAAAGCACAGGAGGCTTAATTGTTCGACGGGCTGGGAACCACGAAGCCGCAGACGGCAAAGTCAATTCAACTCGAGTTCTGCGAAAAGTACGGGATCACGCTGGAGGAGATGCTGGGCAAGTGCCGCCAGAAGCGGCTGGCTGTCCCTCGCCAAGAGGCAATGGCGGCGGTCAGGACGCGGCTGGGCTGGTCCTATCCCCGCATCGGCCGGCTGTTCCGCAAGGACCACACGACCGTTCTGTGGGCCTGCCGGAAATACGGGATCGAGGCCAATCCACAGGCGTCCCTAATTGCTGCACAGGCAGCTCAAAAACGAAACCTGTTGATCAAGCTGGTGGAGGCTTCGCTGTGACAAAGCCAAACGCCGTGCTCGCCCTGAAGCCAGAAGACCGCCCGCGCGGCGCCGACAAAACCCCGCGCGTCAAGGCTGCGGACCTGGCCCGGTACAAGAGCGAGGATGATATCCAGATCGAAGTCGCCCGCTGGCTCGACCATCGCCTGCCGGCCGATTGGCGCTGGTACCATCCCCCTAATGGCGGCTGGCGCAAGAAGTCCACGGCAGGCCGCCTCAAGGCCATGGGCGTCAAGGCTGGCGTGCCCGACTGCGTGATCCTGCGGCCCAACGGATCGCCCATCTACATCGAGCTGAAGTCATTCGGCGGCGTCCTATCGCCTGCCCAGAAGGACTTCCGCGACTGGTGCAACGCCACGCACCAGCCCTATGTCGTCGCCCGCTCTGTGGGTGAGGTCGAAGTTGCGCTCAAGGACTTCCTGCTTCGGAGGGCAGCATGAGCAAACCCTCCAAAGGCTATCACTGGCGTTACGTGATCGAGAAGCCTGACCCGTTCAAGCCAGCCAAGATGGTCAATCACTTCTGCCACCAGATGAGCATTCAAGGCGGCGAGCTTGTCCGCTGCATGGCAGAGACCGAGGGCCATACCTACTGCCCGGAATGCACGGCGAAGCGTGAGCGCGTGCCCACGGGCCGCCGCTACATGAAATACTGGGGGGTCGCATGATGTGCGACCGCTGCGCCGAACTGGAAGAAGAAATCCGCCAGCTCAAGGCCGAGCTTTACAATAAAACGTGGGAGCCGCCGCCAGAGCTGAACCTGACGCGGATGCAAACCGCCGTCTTGTGCGCCTTGATGCGTGGAGGCGATCGCCCGCTGTCCAAGGAGTTCCTGGTCGAAGCGACACGCTCGCCGTTCTGCAAGAAGGACGATCCCGAGCCGAAGCTGATCGACACGGTGATCTGCAAGATGCGCGAGCGGCTTCGCCCGCATGGCCTCTGGATCGAGACGGTTCATGGCCGTGGTTACCGCCTCTCCCCAGCCACCCGCACCCGTCTCACCAACTGGACCCCCACTCAATCCGCTGAAGCGGCATAAGGAGATTTGAACCATGGCACTGATTGATGAACTGAACTCCGCTCGCATCAGGCTGATTGAGATGCGAGCCCTCAAAAAGCACGCGATCAACGACGCCATCGAGGCGATGCGGTGTATCGACAGCGAAATCGCAGAGCATGACCTCGCCATTGCCGCGCTTCAGCCCGGTGAAGTCACGATAACCGTCAGCAATGACGAGCCAGACCCCGCTGACCAGCCAGCCCTGACAGACGCAGAGTTCGAGGCGCTGGAACCGTTCAGCGACGATCCCGTCGAAATCATCTCCGACCTGACCGGCGACCCTGCGGTCGAGCCTGAAAGCGGCCTGCATGGCGAGCCAATCGACGCCGCTCCCGAAGCGCAAATCCTCCGCGAACACGTCCCGCTTGACGCCCCCGTCATCGAGGACGGCGCCGGCGAGCAATTCGCCCTGATCCAAGGCGAACCTGTGCAGATCGTGAGCGAGGAGCCCAAGCTTCCCCACGAGCCCCACGAGGAAAACCCCGACGCTAGCTTCTGGGGCAAGGCTCTCGCCAAGGAATCGGAGGAACGCGAGCAAGCCCGGTCCCTCATGCAGAAGCTGTTCGGCGCGAAGGAGCCCGCCGATGCGTAGCAAGAGGCCGTGGAAGAAGCACGCGCGCATTGACCGTGTCGAGTACAACTCTGGCGATATCCAGTTCGTGGCGTGCCCTTTCACCAAGACACAGGCAGAGGCGAAGCAACTCGCCAAAACCTTCGAAAGCCTGACGGATGCCGAAGCGCATCTTGATGCGTGGTGGAAAGAATTTTGGCCGAAACAGGTGAAGTCTCGGAGGACAGCATGAGACGCCTCTGCCTCACCCTCTCAGCATGGACGGCCATACTCGCAACCGTCGCCTATTTCCGTCCAGCTCTGCTCAACGAGCTTAACCTCCTGCTTGTCGCAGTGTGCTGGGCTATCGCGGCGATGATGCTGCACATGCTCGCCTCAGCTGGAGAAAAGCGATGATCGGCTGGATCGTCATTGGAGGCCTCGTTCTCGTCGGCGTCCCGCTCGGGCTCTGGCTGTATTTCCGCAACAAGTCGAGCGGGGTGTGAGATGAAAAACCTCCTCCGCAAATGGGGCCTGGACTGGGTCGATGTCACGATCATCGCGGCTCTGATCATCGTTACCGCGCTGGTGTTCGTCCCGTGGGAGAGGTGGTTCCAATGACCTCCCGAAGCCTCCCCCACATAGCAGCCTACCTCGCACTTGCTCTCACAATCTCAATCATCGCTTTCGCGTAAAAGGAGCTGGAACACATGTCGGGGGCTATCAAGTTCTACGCGCTGCGTGTTCTGGCCCAGCGGGAGAGGATGGTTCAGAACATCCTCCGCTATGACGGGCTCACGGCCTTCATCAAGACGGAGCAGAGGCTTCGCCGGAAGACCAAGAAAGACCCGGTCAGGAAGCCCATGCCGTACTGCGCCGCGCCATCTTACGTGTTTGTAGGATTGCCGGTCACGCCGCTACCTGGGACTGACGGCGACAACCCGTGGTCGCTGGTCCGCAAGCTGCACCTGATCCGGTCTGTCGTCTCC
>Ga0208147_1000236_pt1 | contig 20272 bp, 29 predicted proteins | sample DEB3_08_DNA_FD_184520 | JGI IMG/M metagenome (GOLD analysis project Ga0208147, IMG submission 184520) | Aqueous microbial communities from the Delaware River and Bay under freshwater to marine salinity gradient to study organic matter... | ecosystem: Environmental > Aquatic > Marine > Coastal ... | reverse complement strand
GTGTGAAGTGTCTGACTATGTGTTTTCTGACTTCAACTATGGTCAGCAAGCCAAGGTTTATGGTGTCCTAAATATCGAATACTTCGAGGTCACTTGGTTCTATCCGTCTAGTGCTTCTTCGGAATGCAACAGGTACGTCACCTGGAATTACCGTGAGAATACTTGGACTATTGGAACCTTGGCGCGTACCACGGGCGTTTCTGCTGGTGTGTTCCAGTACCCAATTATGTTTGATCCATCTGGCTATGTGTATGACCATGAGGTCGGGTACAACTATGATGGCGCCACGCCATACGCGGAGACAGGGCCGATTGAGTTTGGTAATGGCGACAGGATAATGGTGGCGCGTCAAATTGTGCCGGATGAGAAAAACCAGGGTGAGGTTTCTGTTTCATTCAAAACCCGGTTTGCGCCAGAAGGGGTAGAAAGCACCTTCGGTCCTTATACCATTTCATCCCAGTATGTGGATGCTCGGTTTAGTGGGCGCCAGGTCAGCTTCAAGGTGCAGGGGGTTGAATTGGGTGATTGGCGAGTTGGTAACTTCCGCTTAGAAGCGGTGCCAGGAAGTAAACGATGAGGCTTCCACCATCCCCCGAAAGTTATACCCGTGATGCAGACCAGACCATGAGGTCTATGCTTCAGCAAGCGAACGATCAAAACCACAAGCGGTTGAGAGATGTGGAGATTTCGCCGGGCCGGTTGATAATCAAATCGCCCAACGGAACGCGGTGGAGCATTGAAGTGGATAACTCCGGCAACGTATCGGCCACATCGCTATGAACCAATTTGATGCAGAGTTCGAGCGGTGTTCTAAGTGGTTGCAGGATGCTTTGGATTACGCTGGGAATAGCCATGAGCTTTCTGATGTAAAGCAAGGTATTCAGGAGGGTCGGTTCACATTTTGGCCAGCGCCTGATGGCGCCATTGTGACCGAGATTATAGAATATCCTGCTTTTCGGGTTCTCCATGCTTGGTTGGTTGGTGGCGAATTAGCCCAGATTGTCGATATGATCCCATCATTGGATGCTTTTGGGCGTTCTTTGGGGTGTTCTAAATTAACAGGATGCGGGCGCCAAGGGTGGGTTCGTGCTTTGAAAGAACATGGTTTCAAGGGTATAATGACCACGGTTTCTAAGGAGATTTCGCCATGAGTAAGGGCGGCGGTAAGCAGACCACCACTCAGGTCCAATCTGTTGATCCTGAGTTCAAGGAACGCGCCCTTGATGTGTATTCCCGCGCCCAGGCAGCGGCAGAGCAGGGATATACCCCTTACACTGGCGGGCAGGCTTATGAGGATTATGCCCGCCGCACTGTGGCTGGGCTGACCCCGACACAGGAAGCGGCGGCATATAATATTTATCGGGCTTCTACGCAGGCCCAAGAGCCTATTAACCAAGCCATGCGGATTACCCAGGGTGCCAGGCCTATGTTTGGCTCTGCTGAAGAGGCGTTTTACCGCCCTGACTTTGGTGAAGCCCAAGGTCTTGTTCGTGGTACTTCTGCCGTACCGGCTGTATCAGAAGCCCAGGCAGTTACGCGGGGCGCCTTGCGCCCCTCTGAATACGCTGAAGCCCAGCAATATGCCCGCATGGGGGCTGGTTATCAGCCGGGCACCATTGCTGGTGGTATGGGGGCTTACACCAATCCTTATGAAAGCCAAGTGGTTGAAACGGCGCTTGGGGATATTGAGCGCAGTCGTCAGTTGGCGGTTCAGCAAGGGGCGGCGCAAGCCACTAGGGCGCGGGCTTATGGTGGTTCCCGCCAGGCTTTGACTGAGGCGGAAACCAACCGGGCGGCTATGGAACAAGCGGCCCGTACCTCTGCCCAGTTGCGGGCGCAAGGTTTTGAGACAGCGGGCCGTATGGCGGCGCAAGATGTTGGTTTCGGGCTGCAAGGCGCCCAGCAGCGGCTATCCGCTGCCCAGCAACTTGGAGCGCTTACGCAAGCGGCGCAGGGCGGCCAGCTTGCGGGCGCCGGCCAGATTGGTCAGCTTGGTATTGCTGGAACGCAATCTGAAGTTGGTCGCGCTAATGCCTTGGCTGGTTATCAGCAGGCGCAAGCGCAATTGGCGCTTCAGGAAGCCCAGCAGAGGGCGGCTATGGCGCAGGCTACTTCAGCGGCTGATCTGGCGCGTGGTGGTCAATTGGCGCAACTTGGGCTTAGTGGGCAGCAGGCGGCTACCACTGGCGCGCAAGCAGCGTTCAATGCCCAGGAAGCGATTCGCCAAGTTCAGCAACAGCGCATGACGGCGGCAGAAGAAGAGTTTACGCGGCAGCAAGCTGAACCGTACCGCGATCTTCAAACACTTCAACAGGCTCTTGGGTTCTTCCCAAATCCAATGACTACAAGTTCAACGCAACGCCAGACGCTTGGCCCGTTAGATATTATTTCCCGCCTTGGCGGTACAGCAGCTTCTGGCGCGCAGTCTTACTACTTGTTGTGCTGGGTCGCCCGCGCTGTTTATGGTGTAGAAAATCCGCGCTGGCTGATGTTCCGCGAATGGCTTCTGGAAGATGCGCCAAAGTGGTTTGTGCGTCTTTATATCCGCCATGGTGCCGCGTTTGCGGATTGGCTTGAAGGTAAAGATAGCCTGAAGGCGATGATCCGGCGCTTGATGGATGGGCGTATTGCTAAGAAATTTGGAGGCTAAATCATGAATTTTGATCAGGCTCTAAATTATTTCGGCGGGTTGCTGGGGTTTAATAGCAATCCCCAAATGCCTCCTTCTGGGCCAGAATACTATGCAGAAGCGGCGGCTGCTGGCGCCGCGACTAATCCGCCCCCTGTCCCGCGCCCTGATCCTTTTGCCCGTTTCTCGCCAGAGCAGCGCCAGGCTCTTGGTTATGCGTCTTTGATTGACACATTCGGCGCAGCAGCGGGGCGCCCTACTGGCGCAGCGTCAGGTTTGATGCAGACGTTTGATCTTACTTCTGGTCGGCCCCAGAGCGGCGGTTTACCGCAAATGGCGCCGCAACAGCAGGCGGCGCAAGCGCCCCAGCCCATGCAGATTCAAGCGCCGCCAATGCGCCCGATGCCTCAAATGCAGGCACCGCAAATCCAAATTGGAATGCCCCCGCGTCGGGGTGTTAATCCGCTGTTCTTAGGGGGTTGAGATGGGTGAGACGTTTTCTGGCGCAAGGCCAATAACTGAATTAAGCCGCGATGAATTGGCGCAATACCTTGGCGCATTGCGGTTTGGTCCTGGGCCTGCCGGGATTCGTTCTCCTTATTCTGAAGAAGAATTGCGTGGGCAACTTGATTTGCTGACACAACAGCAACGAGCAATGCTTGATGTTGGAACGGCTAATCGCCCATTCCTTGGTATGGAAGGCGATCTGCCTGGCTCGCTGGCTGTACCCCCGGCGCCGGGGGTATATAGCCCTGGCATGGGGCTTCTAACGCCACAGCAACCACCAGCCCCCGCGCAGCCTGCTGCGCCATTGCCCCCGGTTCAGGAAAGGCAAGTGCGGCCAGCGGCAGAAGTGGTTTCGGTCCCGCGTTTTGTGGAGACACAACCGCAACCACAAGCGCAACCGGCGCCAGTTGCAGCACCTCCTCCTGCTGCGAGGCAGTCGGAAAGGGACATTGGTAATACCCTGATGGGCTTGGCGGCGATCCAAGATGCGTTCGCTATTCTTGGTGGGCGTCAACCAACTGCCTTGGCGCAGATGGCGCCAGTTGCCCAGCAACGCTCACAACAGCAGGCCCTTAACCAAATCCTGGCGGCACGTTCTGGCGGCGCTTTGACGCCACAACAAGCCACCATTCTTGGGCAAGCGGTGCAGCAGGCTGGCGTGACTGCTGGAACACAAGTGGCGGCGGCGCCAGGTCAGGCGCCAGCCGGTGGCGGGTTTACTCCGCGCGGTTTGGCGATCAATACGCGGCTTGAAAGTGGCGGTCAGGCTGATGCCCGTAATCCTCTTTCCACTGCCATGGGCGCTAATCAGTTCATTGAAAGCACTTGGTTAGAGTTCGCGCGGGCTAATCCTGAGTTGTTCCAAAATATGAACCGAGAGCAAATCTTAGCGCGCCGGGCTGATGTTGATTTGAGCGCCCAGGCTACGCAATGGAATGCCCGGCGCAATTCTGAAATCTTGCAAAACGCCAATCTGCCTGTGAATGATGCGACACTTGGCATGGCGCATATGTTTGGCGCCGCTGGTGCCCGCCAGCTTTTGCAGGCTGATGTTGGCTCCCGAATGGAAGATGTTGTTGGCGCTGATGTGCTTCGCGCCAATCCAAATCTTGCGGGCCGCACGGTTGGGCAAGTTGTCCAAGGTTTTGTGCAGAACTATGGCTTACCACAAGCGCAACAGGCACCGCTTACGCCAGCGCAGGCGCAGATTGCTGGCGCCCCTGGCGGAGGTGCCTCGCTCCGCCGCCAAGTTGAGATCACGCCAGAACTTGCAGCCACTTTACGGGCAATGCCTGCGCCGGATGCTTTTCGGTTACTGGCGCAGCTTGATTTGCAAAGCCAGCAGCGTGGAACCCGCATACTCTCTGCGACAGAAGCGCGGGCGGTGCTTGGTGAAGCGGCTGATCCGAATAAGGTCTATCAGGTTGGCGCTGAAGGCGGGATTACCGTGGTGCCTGGAACCCGCGAAAGCGAAGAACCCACACGCCAGCAGCGTGTGGCGCTTGAAGGTGAACTGCGTACCCAGTTTGGCGCGCAAAAGCCGGTGCAAGAGTTCTTGCAGATGGGGCCGCAAATCCGCGCAATCCGTGATGGCGTTGCGCGTGAAACGCCAAGCCGCCTGAATGACATTAACCTCACCTTCGCCTTTGCAAAGATGTTGGACCCGACTTCTGTGGTGCGTGAAAACGAAGCCGGGCAGATTGTCGCCAGTGCCAGTGTCATGGATCGGCTTGGTGGCTTTATCGCCCGCCTGAATGGTGGCGCCGCCTTCTCGCCAGAACTTCGCGCCCAACTGCTGCGCGAAGCCGAAAGCCGCTATTCATCTGCCCGTGAAGCTTATGACGTTGAGGCGGATGCTTACCGCGATTTGGCGCGCGGGTATGGCGTGGAACCAGCCCGCGTAATCCCACCGCGCCGCGATCTGCCAGAGGCGCGGCCTATTCCGGGCACTCGCGAGGCGCAAGCAGGCGGCGCCATTTCTGAAGCCCAGCGTCCTGCCGCCATTGCTGATCTAACTGCGCGCGTACAAAGCGGCGCCGTATCGGTTCAAGCGGCGCGCGATATAGCCCGGCAACTCGGTATCCCTAACGCTGAAAGGCTGTTTCAATGAGTGATAGCGTTTCCGCCCTTATTGATCGGCTGATTGCCCAAAATACCCGCCGCCAACAGGCAGCGGGTGCGGTGTTGCCAGGCGGCTTGGCTACGGCTTTGCAGGGCGCCACTTTCGGCACTGGCGAAGAGGCTACCGCTGCGCTGCGTTCCTTGTTTGGGGGCACTTCATATGAAGAAGCCCTGGCGCAAGAGCGGGCGAACATCGCCCAATATCGTGAGCAAAACCCGGTTCGCGCGGCTGCTTTTGAAGTGGCTGGTGCTATCCCCACAACTGTTGGTGCGGCACTTCTAACGCCAGCCACAGGCGGCGCTTCTGGCGCGGCAGCAGCGGCTAATGTGGCGCGTATGGGTGGAACTCTCGCCAGGGCCGCACAAGGCGCCAGGGCAGGCGCTACGGCTGGTGGCGTCACTGGTGCGCTGGAAGGCTTTGGCACGGGCGAAGGTGGCGTGGGTGAGCGCCTTTCCGGCGCGGCTGGTGGCGCTGTTCTTGGCGCCGGTCTTGGGGGCGTTGTTGGTGGTGTGGCTCCTGCCATCGCTGACCGGGCGCGGGCTACATACGGCGCCCTGCGCGGTGGTACGCCAGAAGCTGAGCGGCGCTTGGCTGCTACAATGCCTATCGATGCGGCGCAGGCTGAACTACTCGCGGCCAGGCAGGCGGGTAACATTATGCCCGGCCAACCGGTGACACTGGCGGAACGGTTTGGCGAAACGGGGATGACCGCCGCCGAAGCCTTGGCGCAAGCGCCGGGCACTACCCGCGAACTAGCGGCAGAAGTATTGCGCCCCCGCACGGGGCAGCAAACACCCCGTATCGAGGCTGGCTTGCGTGTTGCTTTTGGTGATGTTGAGGACGCGGCTGAACGGGCGCGGGCGATTCGCGCCAATATGTCTGGCGAAATCAGCCCGGTTTATGAGCGGGCTTTCGCGTCTGCCAGGACACCAACAACAGGCGAACTTGCTGTTTTGCGTTATGTGAACCCATCCGCCTTGAAAGAGGCTAGTGAAATCGCCAGAAGCCGCACTGGTGCGCCGCTGGATATACGGATGAAAGATGGTCAGTTGGTCATCCCGTCCAATATCACGGCTTATGACTTGCACCAGATTAAGCTTGGTGTGGATGATTATATCACCAAGAACTCTAACCAGATTACTGGTGCGCTTACGCCTTCAGCCCGCGCGGCTATTGAACCTCGGAATAAGATTGTTGAACTAATCGACGATCTAACCAAGGTGAATGGCACCAGCCTTTATGCTCAGGCGCGGAATGAATGGGCGGATCAATCGGCACTTTTGAAAGCTCAGCAAGTTGGGTTGAATATCTTTAAGCCTAGCACCAATCCACGCGAGTTGCGTGAACAGTTGAAATCCATGGGCGATGCCGAAAAGCGCGAGTTTGCCACTGGTGTTGTGCAGGCGATCCGTGACCGTATCGCTGGGATGCAAACTGGCAGGGATGCCGCGCGCAATATCATAGGCACTCAAAAACAGCGCGATTTGCTACGGGCTGCGATGGATGCGGTTTATCCTGATCCGAAGGACGCGGAAGCCCGTTTCAAGATGCTGACTGGTTTTTTGGAGCGCGAAACAACTATGAAGGGGTTTGAAGGGCAAGTTCTTGGTGGTAGTGCAACCGCCAGGCGTTTGCTTGGTCAATCCCTGGTGGAAACTGGTGGTTTGACCGGCGCCGGGTTTGGGGCGGGGCAGCTTGGTCTGGTTGAACCGACTACGGGTGTCGCGCTTGGCGCCTTGGCTGGCGGGGCGCGGGCGTTGCGTTCCGCAACCGGCGCGCGGGCGCAGGATGTGATGGGGCGCCAGTTGCTTAGTGTCGATCCTGAAGAGCAAATGCGCTTATTGACGCGCTTAGGGCAAGTTCGCCAACAAGAAATGGCGGCACAGGCCAGGCGTGATGTGACATACCCATCAGCGGCTGGCGCCTTTGCGGGGCAGTTGTCTGGGCTTCTTCAGTAAGGACCATCATGGTAGCCAAAACTGACCGAGACGCCATCAAGGCGGCTTATGAAGCGGTAGCAAAGCACGGCTCCGTGATGGCTGCTGCGAAAGAGAACGGGCTACCGTATGAGACAATGCGTAGCCGCTACCAGCGCGCCATGCAGTTGTACAACAAGCCAGACATTCGCAGTTCAGCCCGCAGCCTGGCGCGCGAGCCGATCAGCAAGCCTTGGTCTGAGACGGAGGAACACAACAGCGCCCTGGTGATGGAGGTTCCCGCCATCAAGGATGGTGTGGGAATAGTCTTTTCGGACTGCCACTGGCGGTCATTATCGCAACCGCGAAGCTTGTCACATGAAGCCCTTTTGATTCTAGCCCGGCACATACAGCCGGGCTTTTTGTTTTGTAATGGCGATGCCTTGGACATGGGTTCTGTTTCCCGCCATCCGCCGATGATGTGGGCAGACAATCAGAAGCCAAATGTGGCGGAAGAACTCGCAGCCGGGCAAACACACTTACGGGAGTTAAGGGAAGCCGCTGGCGATCCCACTTGTTACTGGATCAGGGGCAACCATGATGACCGTTACGATAAATATCTTGCTGCCCATGCTGCCGCTTTTGAAGGTATGGGTGCCTTTAGTCTTCAGGATCAGTTTATAGATTGGCCTATGACCTACCGGCTCGATGTTGGTGATGTGTCTTTCGTCCACCGCTACCACGGCGGGGTTCACGCGGGCTACAACAACGCCATGAAGGCCGGGCGATCCATCATCAGCGGCGATACTCACGCGCTGGATGTGCGCCCCCTAAACCACTGGTCCAAGCGTATCTATGGCGTTCAGACGGGGATGCTGGGCGATCCTAATTGGCCACAGTTCAATTATAGATTGGGCATCCCAGGACACCAACAGCAGGGCTTCGTAGTCCTAACTTGGCGCGATGGCGCCCTGGCACCGCCAGAGACTTGCGAGGTGGTGGACGGCGCCGCATGGTTCCGGGGCCAGGTGATTTGCGGGCGTGTACGGATCAAAGCCGGACGGGGGTAAACCATGCGCCGTATCAAAATTGTCGATTCGGATGCGCCAGGGGAACACCATGAGGTGTCCTTTGCCGAAGCGGCCCAGCAGATGATCGCAACAGCCCTGGCGGATGGTGCGGTGGCAATCATGGTGGTTTGGGAAACCCCAGCGGGCTACAAGTATGCAGCAGTTCCCTACTCCCATGCGGTGCTGCGCGGGCTGTCGGATCAAGCCTATTCAGAACTCTGGATTAAGCCTGAAGAATCGGAGGATGATTGATGTTTGCGGCCCTGCTGCCTGTACTGGCGCCGATTCTTGGGGATGTGATCCGCCGCCTTGTCCCTGATCAGGGCGAGCAGGGGCGAATTGAGGCTGAACTATCCATCGCCCTGATGCAACGCGCCCAGGAGATCGAGACTGCCGCTGCTGATATTGTGAAGACGGAGGCGGCTTCGGAACACTGGCTAACCGCCACCTGGCGCCCGGTGGTTATGCTAGTGCTTACTTCATTGATTGTAGCCCGGTGGCTTGGGTATAGCGCCCCAGGTATCTCAGAAGCGGAGGCGCTGAAGCTATGGTCTATCGTGGAGATTGGCTTGGGCGGTTACGTCATTGGGCGTTCAGCCGAAAAGATAGCCCCAGTGATGGCGGAGGCAATGAAGCGCCGGTAGATCGTTTTCTACCATGCCTGAAGATTATTCTACACCACGAGGGGGGCTGGTCGGACCATGTAAAAGATTCTGGCGGCGCCACTATGCGGGGTGTTACTCTAGCAACTTACCAGACGTTCCTTGGCCGCAAAGCCACCAAAGACGAACTCAGGAGAATCAGCGATGGCGAGTTGGAAGCGATTTATCGAAGTTATTACTGGGAGCCTGCTGCTTGTGGTAGGATGCCTAGTGGCGTTGATCTGGTTGTCTTTGATATGGCCGTTAACGCAGGCGTTAAACGCGCTGTCCGCATATTGCAAGAAAGTGTGGCTTGTGCAGCGGATGGAATCGTGGGGCCGCAAACTTTGGCGGCGGTGGCGAAACAAGACCCACTACATCTGATCCGCCAGTATTCAGATGGGCGCCGGGCTTTTTACCAAGGGCTTGGCGCTTACGTCACATTCGGCAGGGGATGGCTTCGCCGTGTCGATGAGGTGGAAGCCGAAGCCATCAAAGGAGCGAAGAAATGAAACCGACTAAGGCTGACAAGAAGATTTCCAAGGTGATGCGCGAATATGGCGCGGGCAAGCTGCACTCTGGCAGCAAGAAAGGCCCGGTGGTGAAATCCGAAAAGCAGGCTATGGCCATTGCGCTTTCTGAGGCTGGTAAATCGCGCAAGAAGTGATTATACTTTGCTTGTCGGGTATCTCCCCCCGGCAGGGTAGTTTCCTCTTGCGACAAACTCAAACCCCGGCCTAGCGCCGGGGTTCTTTTTTGTGACCACTATTGCCATATCCGCCAGGTTCGTATGGTGTGTCTGCCGGCCGGTGGCTTTTGCATCTGATGCACCGTCTGTTGTGCGGTCCTTCTGACCAGAACATTTCTCCGCATGACAGGCACTTTCGCTCTTTATCGAAGACGTTCTCATACTTGGTGGAATGGTGGGTTTTATTCCACCATCGCTTCACTGTCTCGGTATCCACCTCAAAATGCGCGGCGATCTGGTGGAAGGTTTCGCCGCGTTGCAGGGCTTCACCAATATACTTCTCCCGCGCCCTTCTCACTTCTGGATGAATGGCGCGGCCAGGTCCGTAGCGTAAAGGGGCGCGGGGTTTGGTCATTCCTTTTCTCCCAGCGCCGCGCGGGCATTGTCGTAGGCAGCAAGGGGTCGTGCGCTTGCCGGGTAATCTTCCAAATCATTCAGCAGCCATTGCAGCGCCGCCCGCAACGTATCTCGCTCCGCCACCAATGAGATCACGGTATTGACCGCTTCATGGTGGGAAGTGACAGCTAAATTTAAAGTTGCCCGCAGCTTTTCGATTTCGTCGGCGGCTTCATTGCATATTTTATCTGCATCAGCATGATCATAAATATCTGCTGTTCGCAGCCGTTCCACAATGTCGCTCATTCCTTTTCTCCCAGCGCCTCACGCGCCTTCTTTACTGGTTCCATGTCTCGATCAAACCTACGCATCTCATCTGGGTAGATGTGCTGACTGCCACGGAATCTGTCTGTTATTTCATCCTCTAGGTCATCGGCACATTCTTTGAGGATTGATCTTAGCGTTCCGTTCTCTGCGAGAAGGAGGATCAACTCGGCTTTCATTCGAGTGACTTCCGCCGTGGTGCTGCTGGTGTCGGATGCCTCTATCTGCATTGCTGTCTCTCCATCTCTTGCTTTACTGCTATTCTCACTTGAGTCCTGAGATTGAGTGCCGCTCTTTTATCTGACGGCGAATTGCTCAGGCTTGTCACAAAACCATTATCAACACGTTGAACCCAATGCCACCCATCCCGCTCCGGGTTCAGCGGCACCCCAGGCTCGCCGGGCCATCCGTTGTCACTCATTCCTTTTCTCCCAGCGCCGCGCGGGCAGCGTATTTTATAGCGCCATGTGACGGCGGATAATCCGCTTCACAATCCTCTGCGATAGCGCGCAGCGCCGCCCGCAGCTTTTCGTTCTCCGCTTGGATCAGCCGCCCAATCGCAGCCGCCGCTTCTGCGCCGAGCGTCAGCCCGGTGGCTGCGTAGATTTTATCTGCGATGTTGATCATTCTACCCTCCAAACCGTACACCCGCGAGGGGTGCTGCGAACTGTAAACTGCTTTGGCGCCAGAGCGCGGTTAAACCGCGACACCATTGAGAAAACAGAAGCCGGTTTCACGGCGTCCGCTGAAATACGGAAGCTTTGTCCCACCGACAGCTTGGCCGCTGGATACTTGCTAGACCCCTTTGGTCTGCCCCGCTTTGCCGGTGGCGGGATCGGCTTATCGTCACTAATCTGAATCTTCATCTGTCCATGTCCCCTTAATTTGGTTTTTCACTGCGCTGATTGCTTGCCACAGAACCCGGTCTTGGTCGGAGAGTCGCACCCATACGTCCCAGTTTGACCGCAAGGCATCGAACTCCTGTGGCTTGTTGTTCGCCTTGATCAAAGCCCGCTTCATTAGTCCTTCCTCCGCCATCAACATGGCGGTATTCAGCAGGCGCATTCTTTCCCTTTGTTGAGGCGTCACGACTATAAACTCCATTGGTTCCGACGACGTACCTATAGCCTTCTTCCTGTAGCCACTTCGCCGCCGCTTTGATGCTGGCGAAGGCGGCGAGAGGGCGCCAGGCCGGTTGGCTGATGTCATCCACCTCCACAAACAGGTCTGTTTGTGACGGGATGTTGCTGGTCATTTTGACCGACACGCGCACGGTGTTCATGGGCCAGGCTCCCCACTCGCCGTTGCAATGCCTGCCGCCTTCTGGCGGGCTTCGGCTTCTGCCTCCATAAGTTCCCACTTCAACTCATCCCGCACCTTGGCAAGACTGTCATAGGAACCATTCGAGAAACAGAAATCATCCGCATACTGAATGCGGACCAGTTCGTTCTCCGCTATCGCCAGCTTGGCGCGCAGGGTTTCTAGGTCGATCAATTCATGTCCTCCTTCACAAGATGTTGAATGGCATCCATCAGCAAATCTGCTGACCGCTTTGCGACGCTGTTCTCTGTTCCGTGGTCCGTAACATCATAGATGAAACAAGCCAGAGCCATGGTGGCAGCGAATATGACGTCACTCACATTTTCGCCGTTGCCAAGCTTAAAGATTGCGCGCTTCATTTTCTCTGACACCTCAGACAGGTGTTCCGCTTTTGCGTCGCTCATGCGCCAGCCATCGCGAACAGAATGATGAGCAGCAACAAGAAGGCGGCGAAGCCAAGGCCCTGCAAGATTGCCAGTATCCACCAGGCGGCGGAGCGATGTTTCAAGTATTGCATGATAGTTCCCCTTGCGGCTTGATTGCCTAACATGACGATAAACCCACGCAGAAAATAACGTCAAGGGAAAAAATACGCTTGACACGAATTTTTTTCACGCCTAGGGTTTCAATCATGGATCACCTCCCTTACCGAAAGCTGCTTCAGCAGAACGGCTACACGCTGCGCGATCTAGCCGAAGCGGCTGGCGTATCAACCGCAACCGCCAGCCGGTGGCTTATCTGGCTGACCTATCGCGGTGAATATGGGGGTATTGCGCCGCCTATCGTGCGGCTGATACCAGTGATCAGAATGTGTAGCACCCTAGAGGTGCCAATGAACGAGATTTGGGCGCATATCTGTACCGGACACCGGGACGGACATCTGCCCGAAAAGGCTGCGCGCGATGGTACCTAGCCTCCCAACCATTGCGCGCCCGGAAGCCTGGCGCGACTACTACGAACCCGCGACGGGCTTCCGGTTAAATCCGCACGGTGCGGATACCTCCGCCAGCACTTTCAATATCCCCTCCCGAACTGTGCTGGCGGGGGTCTAACCGTGAGAACCTGTATCACCATCCCCATCGAACCTGTCGCCAAGGGGCGCCCCCGATTCGGCAAGCACGGCGCCTATACGCCAGCCAAGACCCGGAAGGCAGAGGAAACAATCAGGGCATTTATTTCCCCATATGATTCCTTTGGCTCCGTGCCGGTCTGTGTAGATGTCATGGTCCTGATGCCCATTCCCAAATCCTGGCCAAAGAAAAAGCAGGAAGCGGCGCTTGCGGGCGATCTGGAACACACAGGCAAGCCCGATCTGGACAACCTGGCAAAGCTGGTTCTGGATGCCGCCAACGGCATCCTGTGGGACGACGATAGCCAGATCATCAAGCTGCACCTTAGCAAGATGTACTCGGGCAAGCCCGGCTACATCCTCATCATCGAGGCAAACCCGTGACCCAAGACCCCTTCGCAACGCATGGCATTGGCCATTTATCGGCTTCCAGCCTGAACACCTACGCGGCGCAGCCAGCCGCCTGGGCCATGTCCTACCTGTTGAAACGGCGCCTGCCGGTGGGGGCTTCGGCCCATCGCGGCACCGCCATTGAGGCAGGCGTATCGGCTGGGCTGTTCAATCCAGAAAAGCCGGTGGATGATTGCATTGCTATCGCCCTGGCTGAATATGACCGCTTAACAGCACTCTCAAGTGATCCCCGGCGGGAAGCCCAGCGTAAAGTGGTACAAGACACTGTGCCTGTAGCCCTCACAGAACTCCGCCAGTATGGCGTCCCGACGGCGCCAGAAGAGGGCCAGCACCAGCACCGCATCAGCAAGCCGCTGGGCGAGGGCCTGCCCGATCTGGTGGGGTATCTGGATTTCTACTGGCAGGAACACGGGTTGGTTTTGGACTTGAAGACCACTGAGCGGGTGCCGGGGCAGATCAGTAGCAGCCATGCCAGACAGGGCAGTGGGTACGTTGTCCATACAAACCAAATCTGTCGATTCGCGTATTGCAGCCCGAAGAAGGTGGCGGTGTATCAGCTTGAAAATGTCGCTGATCACTGGGCACATCTTCAGGCTATTGCCAACCGGCTGCGCCGGTTCCTGGCGATCTCGGCGGATAAGAATGAATTGATCAGTTTGCTGGTGCCGGATGTAGATAGTTTCTACTGGTCCGATCCCGCAGCAGAAGCAGCCCGTAAGGAAATCTACGGGATGTAAGCAGCAAGCGCCACGCTGCCGAAATGTGGCGCATTTCTAGATATATGGAGCATTCAAATGGGTTTAGGTCTTTCTTACGGTGGGAGCGAAACCGCGAGCGGTGATTTCCTGCCCCTGGTTAACTACAACGCTAAGGCCGGGCGGCTGAAGTATAGCCAGCGCGTGGAGCTGAATGGGCGCTGGGAAAAGCAGGAAGAAGATGTTTCCTTCCAACAGCCAGCCTTCGTCGCAGACCTGGAAAATATCCAGGTTGGATGGCTGTTCTTTAAGGCAGGCATGGCACCGGTAAGGTCGCTTGTGAAGATCGGTCACCCTCTGCCGCCCTGCCCGGTTGGTGATTACGGGGTCGATGAACGCGGCAACGCCGCCAAGCCTAAGCAGGGCTTCGCCTTACGGGTGCTGGATGGCAACCGGACTGTGCGGGAGTTCTCTTCCAATGCTGCCGCTGTTCTGGGCGCGATTGACACCCTGCACTCCCAATACGAAGCTGCCCCCGAGAAAGCCCAAGGGCTGCTGCCGGTGGTTCAGTTCCAGGGCGCAACGGAGGTGAAGGGCAAGCATGGTTCAAATTATACGCCGAACTTCGCGATCATTAAGTGGGTACCGCGTCCGGCAGAACTGCCTGCGCCTGGACCGGTTAGCGCGCAAAGTGTGGCAACACCTGTCGCCCAGAGCGCGGCTCCGCTACCTCCGCCAACGCCGCAAGCTGTTAAACCCCTACCGTTCTAATGAGGGTTAAGCACCCCCGCGACATCACCTGTGCGAACTGTCAGTGGTATGTGCCCGCTGACAGTCGATCGGGTGAATGCCGCCTTACACCATCACACTCCGGCTACCGCTGGGTAATGATGAAGCCTCACGATTGGTGTAGCCAGGCCAAAGAAGCCAAGGCAAAGCCAGAGATGGAAGAATAACAAACAGGGCGGCAATTAAACGATTGCCGCCTTTCCTTTCGCAAGAGAACGAGGAAACAATGTGCATCCCACTCAAAGACCCAGAGTACCCGCCACACAGCGAATATCCGGGGAAGCAGCCATGTCACTGACCGCACCTAGCCTATCAGCGCCCGCCAAAGAATGGGCGCTATATTACCTACGGCGCGGGTGGTCCGTGGTGCCGGTCAGACGGGGCGAGAAGATACCCGCCATTCCCTGGCACCAGTTCCAAAACCGACGCGCCACGGAAGCCGAGATTCAAGATTGGTTCGCCGATCCCACCATGGGGGTCGGGATCGTGACCGGCGCCATCAGTAATCTCACTGTGGCGGATTTCGATGGCGACATAGGCGCCGCTACCGAACAGGACATCCTGCCCCGACTCGGAGCCGGACCCGTTGCCCTGACCGGGGGCGGCGGGTGCCACAGGTTCTTTTCCCATCCTGGGAAGAAGGTTCCCACCAGAAAAGGCATCCTGCCGGGCATGGATATCCGGGGAGATGGCGGCTTTATCGTCGCGCCACCTTCGGTCCACGCCAGCGGGCGCCAGTACTCTTGGGACGTTGACGCCCATGTAGATGATCTTGGGCTACCGAGCCTGACCGAATCGATGGTGGAATTGATCTGCCAGGATGTGATCCATGGGACAGGTTCTGTAAGCCCTGTAACCCATGCAGCGGGGCCGCTGGGCTTGCCCGGCCAGATCACCGACGGGCGCGAGCAGTATATGCGGAACACCATTCTGGCGGTAGTCTCAGACTTATACCGACAACTTGGGCGCATCCCCACCGAAGAAGAAGTGGTGGCGGAAGGCTGGCCACAGTACGCCAGCAAAGTGGATTTCTCGCGGCCAGGTCGCGGGGAAGCCGAGTTCAGGATGAAGGTGAGATACACCCTGGATCGGGCAGCACGGGGGATTATCAAGCTGGAAGCACCGAAGCCCCAGGCGCCCGCCACACAGGCGCCCAGCGCCACCACAGAGGGCCAGAAAGCCCTCTGGCATGACCAGGGCGCCTTTGCCGGGGGCGAGATACCCAAGCGGCCCTGGCTGGTGCAAGGCTACCTACTGCGCGGCGCAGTCACGGTTCTCAGTGGACAAGGCGCCGGGGGCAAATCGTCCATGGTGGTTGGTTGGACACTAGCCGGGGCGCAAGGCAAACCCTTTGGCGCCTTCAGGCCAGAAACACCACTCACCATCATTAACTACAATGTCGAAGACGACAAAGATGAGCAGCGCCGCCGGTACGCCGCCGCCATCAAAGCCCAGGCCGCTGACGGGGGCGCTATGCAGCGCATCATCAGGTGCGGTCCATACAATGTAGGGACACTGTTCGCCCGCGACCCTCACACGGGGCAGCTAAACACCACACAAGCCATGGAAGAACTAGAGCGCCACTGTATGGAGAACCAAGCAGACCTACTGGTCTGTGACCCACTAGCCGAACTCCACGACAGCGAAGAAAACGACAATACCGCCATGCGCCAAGTGGTCGCGGCCTTCCGGTCACTGGCGCAGCGGCTGGATATGGCGGTGCTGATCCTGCACCATGACCGCAAAGGCACCAGTACGCCAGGCGACATGGACCGGGTTCGCGGGGCTTCCTCAATTAGCGGGGCAGTCCGGGTCATGCTGACACTAACCACCATGACGGCAGAAGAAGCAGGCACCTTCGGTATCCAGGCAGAAGAACGCCGGTCCTACTTACGCATAGACAGCGCCAAATCTAACTACGCGCCCGCCCAGGAAGCCGAGTGGTACAAGTTGACCGCCATCGAGATCGAGAACGGCGAGATCATAGCCGCCGCCCTCCCCTGGACGCCGCCAGGCGTTTTTGGGGCACTCAGTATGGCAGACTGCGTGGGTATCCTGGAAACCCTTCAGCGGGGCTTCATGGAGGAAGGCAAGCGGTTCGCCTTCGCAGCAGACCCAAAAGCCAAAAAAGGGGTGGCGTGGGAAGTGCTGACAAACACCGGCAAAGCCACCAAAGAGCAGGCCAAGAACATCCTGAAGACCTGGGAAGACGAGGGAACTATAGTCAAAGAACTAGGCCCATCACCATCAAGCAGGCATCCAAGGGACAACTATAGCGTGTGTCATGAGCGGCTAGCGCAGATAAAATTAGCTGCACCAAAACCCATTATTGAGGATTTTTGAGGGTGTGCAACTTGGTGTTGGAAAACACCATTTTGCTGCACAAGTTGGACACATTTTTTGTGTGCAGCAACAAAAAGTCCCTAGGCAGGGGATTATCTGCACGCGCAGTTGCTTAAGCACAGCAACTGCACGCGCAGAATAAGATAATCCACTGCTGACCTAGGGACTTGGCGCTTGTAGCACCACAACTAGTAGGGGATGAAGTAATGGCGAATGAAGATATATTAGCCCCGCTGACAGAGGCGAATGGCGAATGGGTATGGCGATCTCGGATGGCGGGTGCGCTGGATACACTGGTGGCGGGGCTGGAAAGAGAATGGGGGTTCGATAGGCTTCCGTTGCTGGTGTCCACGGCGACAAGGGAGCGGTTCCAGGCGGCAGAGGATATGCACCGGCAGGCGACAATGGCGGGTGAGGATATGGCGGAACTGGACGCCATGATGATGCGCGCCTGGCGGGCACTGGAAGCGGAAGCTCGGGCTGGCGGGTATGAACCGCTTCCGGGGCCGCTGTTAACCGTACAGGCGGATGAGGCGGAACGGGGCACCATCTGCATCTGTCAGGATGACACCCATGCCCAAGCGATCCTGGCGCGGGCTAAGGCGGAAGGGTGGAACGCGGAGGCTTGGACGGTGGAGGAGGTGGGGCGGGTTCTGAAAGGGGCTTCACCTATCGCGGAAATCAAGGCTGCATTTCCGAAGGCGAAGGTGGTAAGACGGGGGCAATTGATCGAGGACGAAATCCCGATCTAATGTTGAGCATGAGCCGGGCATTCGAGGCAGCACGCATAGACTTCGGGCCGGATATTCAGGAAGGCTGTACGCTGGTGAGCGATAGGTATTGGGCGCCAGACGCTATGCTGGCGAGGGGTATGATTAGCGAGGCGCTGTATGCCGCTGCAAAGCGGCTACGGGATGATTATTATGCGGGGCAGGCTGGGAGGCTTGGGGCGCGTGAGGCGTTTGCACGGGCTTCTAGGGCGGTTGGGACTACCGCTATGCCTGCGCTGGCTTGGACGGTCCTCAGTCACGGCACGGTGACGGGCTGGGCTGAGTGTAAGGGGATTGAGGTGGCTAAGGCGGCTGGCCAGGTGGTGCAGGCGCTGGAACGATTGAACCGATTTTATGGAGCGAAAGCGTGAAAAAATTTTGGCCTGCTGAAAAAATTGAAATGCGGCAGTTGGATAAGTTGATCCCTTACGCACGCAATTCCCGTACCCATTCGGATACCCAGGTGGCGCAAATAGCGGCATCCATAAAAGAATGGGGGTGGACCACTCCAATTCTGGTGGATGAGGAAGGGACGATCATTGCGGGGCATGGGCGCACCTTGGCCGCTAGGAAATTAGGGCTGGCTGAAGTGCCTGTGATGGTGGCAAGGGGATGGAGCGAAGCCCAGAAGAAGGCTTATGTCATAGCCGACAATCAATTAGCCATGAATGCAGGCTGGGACACCGAATTACTTGCGGTTGAATTGAAAGAGTTAGGAGAGCTTGGGTTTGAATTAGACCTAATTGGCTTTGATGATAAAGCCTTAGCGAATTTCCTTAATGATGAAACAGAAGGACTGACTGACGCGGATGAAGTGCCTGAAGCGCCAGCCGATCCGGTTAGCGTGCTGGGCGATGTGTGGGTGCTGGGCAAGCACCGGATCATCTGCGGCTCGTCCACGGAGGCGGATGTGGTGGGCAAGCTGCTGGGGGATGTGAAGCCGCACCTAATGGTGACGGACCCCCCTTATGGGGTGGAGTATGATGCTAGTTGGCGTAACGACGCATTGTCTGGAAAGCCGAAAGCAGACGGAAAAATCGGCGGTGGTGGCCGGGCAATAGGTAAGGTCGAAAACGACGATAAAGCCGATTGGCGCGAGGCCTGGGCTCTTTTCCCTGGAGATGTGGCCTACGTTTGGCACGCAGGGAATATGGCGCATGTAGTGGCGGAAAGTCTGCTGGCTTGCGATTTCGGGATTAGGGCGCAGATCATTTGGGGCAAGAGCCAGTTCGTGATTGGTAGGGGCGATTATCACCCTCAACACGAGCCCTGCTGGTACGCCGTCCGAAAAAACAAGAAGGGTCACTATGACGGCGGTCGCAAGCAATCGACCCTCTGGCAAATTGAAAAGCCGCGAAAATCCGAAACCGGGCATTCGACCCAGAAGCCGGTCGAGTGCATGAAGCGCCCTATTGAGAATAACAGCAGCCCAGGGCAGGCCGTTTATGAACCGTTCTCTGGGTCTGGGACAACCATCATTGCCGGTGAAATGACAAGCCGCAGCGTTTATGCTGTCGAGCTGAATCCGGCGTATGTCGATGTGGCGGTAAAGCGGTGGCAGGACTTCACGGGGCAGAAAGCTATATTAGAAGGCTCGGGTAAAACCTTTGATGAGATAGGGGGCGAAAGGCATGGAAGCCGTTGAGAAAAAGAAAAGGGGGCGCCCAAAGTTAGAAATAACAGACAAGGATAAACAACAGGTTTCGGTGCTGGCCGGGCTGGGTTTAACGCGAGACCAAATAGCTCTGGTTATGGGGATGTCGGATGAGAGTGTCGGTAAGTATTTCCGTAGGGAATTAGAGGAAGGGGTGGCGAAAGCGAACGCTAAGGTGGCGCAGAATCTATTTTCGATTGCTACAAGCCGAGAGCAAGGAAGCGTTGCAGCAGCTATTTTTTGGATGAAAAGTAGGGCAAGATGGCGTGAAACGACACATATTGAGCATTTACACGCTGCTGACGAAAACTACGTTGATGCCTTGAGAATGGTAGCAAATAGGATGCGTCCGACCCAAAACGACCCTTTGATTGGCGGTATAAAGCCAGCGGGGCGCGTGATCGACGTAAGCGATCAGGCCAGCCAGGACGCAGCGGTTGCCCGGAAACTAGCCAAAGATGGGCAAAAAGCGGCAGAAATCTTAGGTATATCGTCCGTGAGCGATGATGATGACAATCAAAAGAAATCAAAGGGTTAGTATAGATTTTTACATAATGCACCTTATGCGGTTCCGGGGTTTTGGGCGCCTTGGGGGCCTTGGGGGCCTGGACCCCGGCCCCACCCCCCCCCTTAAAAATCCGAGGGGGGGGGCGGGCTGGTGGCAATATATGTATGCTTACCCCCCCCCTGGGACCCTGGGTAAAAACAACCCTGGGTCCCTTACCCCCGATGATTTTTTTTGATAGAGTCCTTTTTTGATGGCATCCCTTCCTTCCAAGCAACCCAAGCGCCCCCCTTCTGCCGGGGGTAATGGGTTGCCTATGTCTGGCGCCCCGCCGCAAAAGGAAGCCTTTAATGCTGCTGCCCAAGCTGAAGTAATTGAGCGTTTGGCCCGCGACCCGGTTCTGTTCGTCGAATCAATGCTTGG
>Ga0208147_1000235_pt1 | contig 20278 bp, 40 predicted proteins | sample DEB3_08_DNA_FD_184520 | JGI IMG/M metagenome (GOLD analysis project Ga0208147, IMG submission 184520) | Aqueous microbial communities from the Delaware River and Bay under freshwater to marine salinity gradient to study organic matter... | ecosystem: Environmental > Aquatic > Marine > Coastal ... | reverse complement strand
GTCTTTATTTCTTTACTGGGAACCAAGGGCCAAAATGACCGGGCAACCAAAACCGACAAAAAAGACACAAAAACGAGCAGAACCGCGCGAAATCTCGGGGAATCTGGAAGCGATCGACGAAATGATCGCGGCTCTCAAAGCGGCCGGACGGCTCGAGCGCGTGGACGCGGCTCGTGTGCAGATCGCCCGCCGGCTCGCTCGAGCGGTGGACGAGAATCCCGAAAATGTAGGACTATGGCAACAATACCGCGCTGCAGAGGCGGTCCTCAGAGAGGTTACGGAAAATGACGATGACGGCCTCGCCGATCTCTTCCAAGCTTTCGACGCCGCGGTACGCGACGCCGAGAACCCCAAGCCGGGCAAGCCGCGGCGCTGAAATTGCCGCGGTCGCGCAGATCCTCGGGAAGCCGCTCCTCCCGTGGCAGAGGCTTGTCGCCGATGTCGCCGGCGAAGTCCTCGACGATGGACGTCCCGCGTATCGGAGTGTGGTTCTCCAAGTCCCTCGGCAGGCTGGCAAGACGTCTCTCATGTTGGCTTTTATGGCGCATCGGGCGCTCCGATGGGGAATACCTCAGAACGTGGTCTATACCGCTCAGACAGGTTTCCACGCCCGGGACAAGTTCCGTAACGATCACGTCCCGATTCTGCAAGCCTCAAAACTTGGGCCGCTCATTGACCGAGTGTTTATGGGCGCCGGCCTCGAAGCGATCGTCTTTAAGAACGGCTCACGGATACTTCCCCTCGGGTCGACGGCTTCAGCGATGCACGGAAAAACCCTAGACCTCGTTGTTATCGACGAGGCCCGTTTCGACAAGACCGCCGACCGGGAAGCCGGAGCGCTCCCGGCTATGGCAACCCGCGACGACGCCCAGCTCTTTATCATCTCCACCGCTGGGGATGTTGAGTCCACGTTCTTTCGCCAAAAGGTCGAACAAGGCCGATCCGCAGTCGAGGAAGGCCGAACGACCGACATCGCCTATATCGAATGGTCCGCCGGGGACGACGACCTCGACGACCCGGCGACGTGGTGGGATATGCACCCGGCGCTCGGGCATCTCATCACCGAGGACACGATCCGTCACGCGAAAGCGACCCTGTCGCCTGACCAATTCGCCCAAGAGTACGGCAACCGGTGGAGCGCCGCCTCCGAGACCCTCATCGACCCGAAGGCGTGGCAGAAGATCCAAGACCGCAAGGCCGCCCCCGAGGGTGACCTTTCGTTCTGCCTCGACGTCGCCCTCGACCGGTCACGGGCAACTATCGCGGTCGCGGACAAGGCTGGCCGCGTCGAGATCATCGACTCCCGAGACGGCGTCGGCTGGGTAGGCGCCCGCTGTCAGCAGCTTTCCCGCCGCTACCGCCGCCCGATTGTCGTCGACGGCTACGGCCCGGCCGGTGTTCTCCTCGAGCCGCTCGAGGCGCTCGGGGTGCAGGTCGTCAAGTACGTTCTCCGCGACGTCGTCGCCGCGGTCTCATTGTTCTACGACGCGATCCACGCCGGGACACTCAAGGTACGCCCGAACGAAGGTCTCGACTCCGCGGCCGCAGGCGTACGCAAGAAAGTTCTCGGCGGCGCTTGGCTTTGGGCGCGTACCGACGTCGAGCTGGACATTACGCCGCTTTTCGCGGCGACGATTGCTTGGCATCACGCCACGCAAAAGAAACCCGAACCCGTGAAAAGGAGCTTCGCCTACTAATGCGCTATTACCTCACTATGCAGATCCTCGGGACTACGCTTGTCAGCGTGGCGCTTCTTCTCGTCTCTGTCCCGCTCGGGATCGGTTTCGCCGGCGTCGCCATGACGTTATTCGGAATCGCTCTCGAAAGAACCTCGCCGAATGCTTAACCGCCTCCTCACGCGCCAAAAGGTAACCACCCCCTCCGGCGCGTCGGTCGACTCCTACGGCCGCATCTCCCGCTACCCGACCGACACTTGGGCCGGCACCTACGTTGACACCTTCTCGGCGATTTCTGTCCCCGGAGTGTGGCGAGCAGTAACGCTTATCTCGGACGCGATCGGCGGCCTCCCTTTGCAGGCGTACCGCAACGGGCAACCAATAGACACCCCTCCGATCCTGTCACGTCCCAATCCGCCCGAAACTCGGATGGAAACAATCTCGGCGGCGGTCGCGACGTGCATCATTCATGGCAACTACGTCGCGATTCTCGGACCACTCGGACCGAACGGATACCCCGAAACGATCTACCCGGTCAACCCGGAGCGCGTCACATTCCGCACTCACGAAGGACGCCGCCAATACATCATCGACTCAATCGTCTTCGATCAGTCGGAAATCATGCACGTTAAAGGCTTCTCGCTCCCGGGGGAGCATGTCGGACTCGGTATCCTCTCCGCGCAACGCCAAGGGCTAGGCGCGTCTATCGCGATTCACGAATACACCGCCCGATACTTCTCCGGCGGAACGACGCCGTCGGTAGCGCTCATCACCGAGAACCCAGACCTCACGCAAGAAGACGCCGACCTCATGAAGCAGAAATGGCTCATGGCATACGGCGGCCGTAGCCGCGAGCCGGTCGTGCTGGGGAATACGAAGGTTCAGGTCGTGCAGGACAACGCGACAGAGTCGCAGCTCACCGAGCAGAAACAATTCGATCTGACCGAAGTCGCGAACATGCTCGGCATCCCCGGCTACTACCTCGGCGCACCGAACACCTCGCGCACCTACTCAAACGTCGAGCAAGAGCAGCTACAGCTTCTCCGCTTTACGCTTCTTCCGTGGATGATCCGCTTCGAGCAGGCTTTCTCCGATCTACTACCACGCGGACAAGTTGCGAAGTTCAACGTCGACGCATTCCTCCGCGCCGACACACTCACCCGCTACCAAGCCCACCAGATCGCCCTACAGTCCGGCTTCCTGTCGCTCGACGAGGTACGCCGACTCGAAGACCTTATGCCGATGGAAGGCGACCAGCTCGACGCCGGCCCGTTAGAAGTAGACCCGAGCGAGGAGAGTTTCGCCGATGACTGAAGTCCGCGCCTACGACATCGACCTCGAGGTACGCCGCACCGCGACCGAGCGGATCGTCGCCGGGATCGTCGTCCCCTACAACGTCGAGCAGCGCATTAATCGAAGCCTGACCGAAGTATTCCTGCCTGGTGCGTTTCAGGCCGTGACACGCGCCGCGCACCGCGTAAAGCTCCTCACGCAACACGACGCGAGCCAGCTCCCCGCCGGCCGCGGTCAACTTCTCCGCGAAGAATCCCGCGGACTGTACGGCGAGTTCTATATCTCTAAGACGCAACGCGGCGACGAACTCCTCGAGCTTGTCGCCGATGGTGCGGTCGATCAGTTCTCCGTCGGTTTCGTTCCGCTGAAAGATAACCGTAGGCAGGACGGCGTCGTCGAGCGTGTCCGCGCCCACCTCGCAGAGGTAAGCCTCGTAACGTTCGGCGCTTACGGCGAGAAAGCCCTCGTCGAATCCGTCAGGCAGGAATCCGAAACCCCGAACCTCGACGCGGTCCGCGCACTCCTAAAGGATCTAGCCCAATGATCGGACAGCAGCACACGGTCACAACGTCGCCGACGCTCGTCGTCGACTCAGACTCAACTAATCGGACGATCGTCCTCCATGCGATCGGTAACGGGACGATCTACCTCGGCGGGTCCAACGTCACCTCGTCGACAGGTTTCTACCTTGACAAGGCGGCCGGCCCGGTCGTAATGCAACTCCCACCCGGCGAGAAACTTTACGGCGTCGTAGTGACCGGAACCGATGTCCTTTCTACCCTTCTTCCTGACGCCTAATGCCTTGGCATATCGAGGTCGACAACCCCGGATGCTCCGGGTACGCCGTCGTTAAAGACGCGAACGGCGAAGTCGAAGGCTGTCACCGCACAAGAACACAAGCCGAACGGCAACTCGCCGCGCTGAACATCGCCGAAGCCGAAGCCCGCTCCCCCTACTCGCCGACGCAAGCCATGAGAGAAGAAGCCGCTCGCGGTCTCACATGGCGCGAAGAGTACGGCCGCGGCGGGACCGCGATCGGCGTCGCCCGCGCCCGAGACATCTCTAACGGCCGCGAACTCCCCCTCAAGACAGTCGCCCGCATGGTCTCCTATTTCGCTCGTCACGAGATCGACAAGCAGGGCCAAGGCTGGAGCCCCGGCGAGGACGGCTACCCGTCGGCTGGTCGTATCGCATGGGCGCTCTGGGGCGGAGACCCGGGGCGGTCGTGGGCGGAGGAGATCCTCGCGGCCGAAGAGCTGGAGGACGAAGAGGAAGACGAAATGGAAGACGACGAGGAAGACGTGGAGGAGGACCGCGCCCTCGCCTTCCCGCGTCGCCGACAGATCGAGGAAATACTCGCAGATCTTCGCGCCCGACGTTATTCTTAAAGCAGCGGCACCCCGCACGAGACACCCCGCGCATGGCGGCACCTCTCCAGAACGGCACCCCGAAACCCTAAAATAGCCCTTCTTTTACTGGAGAAAAAACATGAACGCCTTCCTCGCCAAGCTGCAGGAGCAGCGCAGCGCAAAGACTGGCCTCATCGACGCGACCCTGAACCGGGCCGTCGAAGAAGCCCGCGACATCACCGAAATCGAACTCGCGAACATTCAGGCTTTGAAGCTCGAGGTCGAGAAGCTCGACGAGCGCATCGGTCAGATCGCAGACATCGAAAGCCGCAACGCCGCTAACGCGGAAATCGCAGCCAAGCTCGAAGCAGCCTCCCCGGTCGAAACCCGCACCGGCGGCTACAAGGTCACCTCGGAGGAGGCCACCTACCACGAGCGCTCGGCGAACGACTTCCTCGCCGACGCCATCGCCGCCGAGTTCGGCGGATCGTACGACGCCCGCGACCGCATCGCCCGCTACCAGAACGAAGTCCGCCTCGAGAAGCGCGACTCTGGCTCGAGCAACTTCGCCGGCCTCGTGATCCCGCAGTACCTCGTGAACCAGTTCGCGCCGCTCCGCCGTGCGGGACGCCCGACGCTGGACATCTCGACGAACGCCGCGCTCCCCGCTCAGGGTATGACGGTCAACATCGGCCGCCTCACCACGGGCATCACGAGCTACGTTCAGGCTTCGGAGAACACCGCACCGACCGAATCGTCCCCGGATGACACGCTCCTCACCGTGAACGTCAACACCGTCGCCTCGATGTTCGACATCTCGAAGCAGGCCGTCCTCCGTGGCACCGGCGTCGAGACCCAGCTCCTCGGAGACGCGATCCGCTCCTACCAGACGAAGCTCGACGGCCTCGCCGTTAACGGCTCCGGCTCGAGCGGCGAACACCGCGGAATCCTGAACACCTCGGGTATCGGCTCAACGACCTACACCGACGCCTCCCCGACGTGGGCAGAGTTCTTCCCGAAGCTCGTGGAAAGCATCTCGGACATCTCGAGCGACTTCTTCGGACACGCGACCCACATTGTCGCCCACCCGACGCTCATCGGATGCTGGCTCCGCGCCCTCGACACCACTAACCGGCCGATCTTTAACGCGACCGCGGGCAACCCCTTTAACGCCCCCGGCACGTTCGACCGCCCCGGCTACGACCTCGGCGGCCTGCAGATCCTCGGTATCCCGGTCGTCGCAGACGCGAACGTCCCGACGAACCTCGGCTCCGGCACGAACGAGACCGCGGTCATCGTCGGCGACTTCCGCGAGAGCTACATCTGGGAGGACAACGGCGGCACCCCGCTGTACGTCCGCTTCGAGCAGCCCGACGGCAACATCGCCATTCGTACCGTCGTCTTCGGCTTCTCGGCGTACACCGCCGGCAAGTACCCGACGGCGTTCTCGGCGATCACCGGCACCGGCCTTATCACCGCGAACTGGGCCTAACCCCTGCCTAGTGTCCCGGGTCGTGCAGGGCGACCCGGGACTCTGACGCCATGCTGACCGACGCGATCATCCGAGCCTATAAAGCAGAGTTAGAGGGATACCTCCGACGCGGTCTGGCCGACCGTGCGGAGCAGGTCGTCGCGCAGTTAGTCGCTCTGGGGTGCGAGGAGTTCCTTTCGACAAAGTCCTCCTCGGCTCTGCCACCCCAGAGCGGCGCCACCCCTAAGAAGAAACCTGCGACGAGGAAGGCGCCCAAGAAGTGACGATTACGAACGGCTACGTCACCCTTAACGACCTCAAGGGCTACCTCGATATTCCGCTCGCCGACACAACCGAGGACAGCCTCCTCGAGCAGATCGTCGAAGCCGCGTCCCGTTCGATCGACAGGATCGCCGGACGGCGCTTCTATCTCGACTCTGTAGCGTCCGCCCGCTACTACCGCACGACCGACGCCTACTCGTGCATGGTCGACGACATCGGCTCCACGACCGATCTAGCGGTCGCTCTCGACACGTCAGGCGGCGGAACGTATTCCACGACCGCCGTCTATAACACCGACTTCATCGTCGAGCCTCTGAACGCCGCCGCGTTCGGCCGCCCGTGGACACTCCTAACGATGGTCGGCTCGTACCTTTTCCCGTACCCGTGGAACTTCCGTCCCGGTGTCCGCGTCACCGCCCGCTGGGGGTGGCCGACCGTCCCCGACGACATTGTCGAAGCCTGCCTCATTCTTTCCGCGGATCTCTACAAGCGGAAGAGCAGCGTCGGCGGAGTCCTCGGCCTGTCCGAAATGGGCGCTATCCGCATGAGTCCCCTCGGCCGTGACATCGCCGCGATGGTCCGCGCCTACCGGCGCGAGGTTCTCGGTTGAGCGCCAACATCTCCACACTCCGAGCGAACGCGGCCACACTTCTCGACACGATTACCGCGATCCGCAAGGTCTACGACTACATCCCCGACACCGCACCGCCCACCCCGTGCGGCATTGTCGGGAACGTGTCGGTCGTCTGGGATGAATCCATGCAACGCGGCCTCGACTCGTACAGCTTCGAGATATATGCGGTCGTGTCGCGCATGTCGGAACGATCCGGGCAAGACGAACTCGACGCCCTTCTCGCAGGCTCCGGCGCTGGGTCCGTAAAAGCAGCCCTCGAAGGCGGCTCCCCGGTGCGCTCCCTGAATGGCGCGGTCTCTACCGTGAGAGTCACGACCGCTACACCGATCTCAATTACTATGGGAGGCGTAGACTTTTTCGCCTACAGATACGAGGTCGAAGCTTATGGCTAACTACAAAGTCGTGTCGGAACTTGTAGCCGGGAAGAACCCCGGCGACACAATCACCGACCAAGAACTCGAAGGGTGCAACATCGACGCACTCATCGAGGCCGGCCACATCGTCGGCGAAACCAAGTCAACCAAGGCCGAAAAGGAGTAACCCGTGGCCGTATTTGTCCTCACCGACGCCAGCCTTACCGTTAACAGCGTCTCGCTCAGCTCATACGTCACATCCGTGACCCTCAACTATGAGAAAGATTCTGTCGAAGTTACCGCGATGGGAGCAACCGGACACAAGTTCACCGGTGGCCTTCAGAACATTTCGCTCGACGTGACCTTTAATCAGGACTTCGCCGCTTCGCAGGTTGCGGCAACCCTCGACGCGCTCGTCGGTTCCACCACGACCGTCGTCGTCAAGCCCACCTCGGCCGCGGTCAGCGCCACGAACCCGAGCTATACCATCACCGACGCTTTCCTCGCAGCGACGCAGCCCGTCGCGGGCGCGACAGGCGACCTCGCCTCAATGTCAGTCACGTTCACGGGCGGCTCGCTCGTCAAGGCCACGTCGTAACCGATGCTCCTAGTGACCGTCCGGCAGAGGGACGGTCGCGAGGGAACCTTCCCGGTGTGGCCGAGCGTCGAGTACGCCTTCGAGACAGACCCGGAGACCCCGCGATCGTTCTCCGATATTTGGAACGACGACGCCCCTAAGTCGTGGCACTACCGGCTTGCCTACTATGCCGCTCTAAAATCTGGGGCGGTAGAACTAGGCGACGTGTTCGAGAAGTGGATCGACAAGGTCGTCTCAATCAACTACGCCCGGGGAGACCACGCGGGAAACCCTATCGAGGCGGCGGAGCCGCCGACCTCTACGCCCTCCTCGCCTTAAAGACAGGTATCGCCCCGATGGATCTCCTCGAAACCCCGCCCCAGATCCTCGACTCAATGATCCGCTTCCTCCTCGGCACCGCCGCGGCCGAACGGAAAAGCGACTGGGAACGCCTAAACCAAGAGGTCCTCTAATGGCCCAGACTGGCACCTACGGTTTCCGCCTTGAGAAAGGGCGCCCCGGTCAAGTCAAGATCGAAGGGCTACGCGAAGTCAACAAAGCGCTCCGCGACCTGTCAGACGACACGAAAAACGAAATGAAAGAGACGCACCTCGCCGCGGCCCGCGTCGTTCTACCCGAAGCGCAACGCCTCGCGCCGTTCCGCACCGGGCAACTCTCCCGCTCCCTCGTCGCGACCGCAACCCGCACCGGCGGCCGCATCACCTCCAAGGCGACACCCTATGCGGGGCCGATCCATTTCGGTTGGCCGTCACGAAGCATCCGACCCCAGCCTTTCGTCTACGAGGCGCTCGACCCGCGACGCGACGAAGTAATCGAGATCTACGCTAAACGCATGAATCAACTTATAGAGAAGTACGGCATCGCCGCGGATAGATCCGGCAACGTCTTCGCAGGGAATTAGGCTCTAGTTATGGCGCGTCAAAAGTCAATCTCTATCCCGATCACCGGGAACAATGCGCCGCTCAGGAAATCCCTCCGCGACTCCGAGAAGCAGCTAACCGCGTTCGGTAAAGCTCAGGCACAATGGGCGAAAGCCTCAAGCCTCGCCTACGCCGCGGTCGGCACCGCCGCTTTCCAATTCGGAGCCGACGCCGTTAAGGCGGCCATCGAGGACCAGAAAGCGCAGGCGCTCCTCGCCGACCAGCTCCGCAAGACCGTTGGCGCGAATAACGCGCTCATCGCATCGACCGAGTCCTACATCGAAACCCTCATGTTGGCGACCAACATCGGCGACGATCAGCTCCGCCCGGCGCTCGCGTCCCTTGTCCGTGTCACCGGCGACCTCACCAAAGCCCAGAACATTCTCGGTGTCGCCGTCGACCTGTCGATCGCATCCCAAAAAGATCTCGGGTCCGTCACCGCTGCACTCGGTAAAGCAGCGATGGGACAGACGACCGCCCTCTCGCGTCTCGGTGTCGGCCTCTCACAAACCACCCTCGCGGGCGGCGACTTTAACGCGATCCTGCGAGAGATCACCGCGAAGACAGGCGGCGCGGCCGCCGCCGCGATGGACACGACCGCCGGCAAAGTGCAGAACCTCGGCGTCCGTTTCGACGAACTTAAGGAGCAACTCGGCACCGAACTTCTCCCCGTGGTGGAGACCGTCGCCGACCGTCTCCTCGGCATCGCGGACGCAGTCCAAGCCGGGGACTATGTCAAAGCCGGGAAAGACGCCGGCTTCTCCGCAACCAAGTTCCTACAGTTCGCGACAGGTATCGACCTTGCCCGTAGCGCGATTGAGAAACTAAACCCGTTCGCAGACGAAGCCGAGAAAAAGATCGTCGCGACCGGGACCGCCGCCGAGTTCTCAGCGGCGAAGTTCCGCATCCTCGACGAAGCCGCCGGCGACCTGACCTCCCGCTATGACGCTATGCGTATGAAAGGCGAGGACTACCAGAAATCGGTCCAAGACTTCCTCGACTCGAAAGCGCAAGAGCGTTACGCGGACATAGTCGCCGACTATCAGGCGAAGCAGGAGAAGGCGGCCGCGGCAACTGAGAAGGCGACGCAGAAGCAGCGCGAAGCGAAGAAAACGTATCAAGAGACGGCCCGCACCCTTCGCGAATCTCTTGGCGCGGCGCTCGAGGACTCCCGCGAGAAGCTGAAAGACGCGCAGGACGCCGCTAAAGAGTTCGGGGACTCGTTCGCGTACTCGTTTGGGGTGTCCCTCGCCGGTGCGTATGACACCGCTAACGAAGCCGAAGCAACTTACACCGACGCCCTCAAAGCCCGGAAGGACGCCTACGACGCGCTCGACGTGGCGAAGCAGGGGACAGACCTTAACGGCTATCTGAAAGCGCTGCAGGACGTTAAAGAGGCTGAGGAAGGGGTGACCGCGGCTCAGCAGGCGCGGGTAACCCCAGCGGCGGCGTTCGCCTCGCAGATCGCCGACGCGAAGACGTTTGGCTCGAACCTGAAGACGCTCGTCGGTCAAGGCTTGCAGCAGGCAGGGCTACAGCAGCTTCTTAACCTTGGGCCTACAGCTGGCGCCCAGATCACGAAGGACATCCTCGCAGGCACCGCCGGGATCAGTCTCGGCACCCTGAACGAATCCCTCGCAGATCTCGCGACCGTACAGGCGGGCTTGTCCGGCGGCATCACCGCCGCCCTCGCACCGACCGCCGCGATCTCGGCGGCCCAATCGCAGGTCGACGCGCTCTCTTCGGCGAGTATCGGCGCCCCCGGTGCCGGTCAGGGTTTCACGATCGTTATTAACACCGGCGTCGGCGACCCGGTCGCGATCGGTGCGCAAGTGAAAAGTGTTCTCCAATCGTATGACCAACGCGCCGGGAAGTTGACCGTGCAAGGTCCGAAAAAGAAGGGTAAGCGCTAATGCCGTCTGGTTTCCCCGGGTCGATTGACAATTTCACCGACCCGCTTTCTAATTCGTCGCTTTCGTCGCCTTCGCATAGCGGCCTGCATTCGGACGTGAACGACGCGATCGAGAAGATCGAAACGTATGCACTAGACCTTCCTCGCGGTCGCCGCGCTTCCGTAACTTCTACATCTACTCAATCAGTCGGCGGCGGCGCGGATCAGGATATTACAAGCCTCACCACGACCGTTAGTCTCGTTAATAATCGGGCATATCTGGCAATCGTTACCATTACTTGTAGTAACCCCGGAGCGGGTACAGGCGTTCTTAATTTTCGCGTAAATTACGGCGGCACAAATACGACCTACCAATCCATCGCTATCCCATCAACGAACACCGGTAACGTAACTTTCGTCGGAAACTTTTATTTCGTCGCGACCGCCACAGCATCAACGACCGTCAAAGTCACGGGCTATGCAATTTCGCAGGCCGTGGGCTTGTCCGGCGGCACGAATACCCATCGGCTTACCCTCCTCGATATTGGTCTCTAAACGCTAATGCCGATCGAATACAACCAGACCGGCGTCACCTACGACGCGGCCGCCTACACCTACAACGGCGACCCGTACATCTCGTCGATCTTCCCGGTCGTCGGTGTCTACATCGCTTTCGACGACGGCCCGTATGTCGCGTCGCCGGCATGGACCGAGGTCACGCAGTACGTCCGGTCGGTGTCGACTCGGCGCGGACGGGCGGACGACTTCGAGCAATTCGAGACCGGAACCGCCCAACTCGTTCTCGATAACCGGGCGCGTACCTTTGACCCGTTTTATACGTCGGGTCCGTACTATCTGAAACTCACCCCACGCCGACAGATCCGCGTCGTCGGGCAGATCGGCGGGACACTCTACGAAGTGTTCCGCGGCTACGTCGCCGGTTGGCCTGTCCAATGGTCCGAGGCTGGGTATGACTCGACGGTCACGATCCAAGCGTTCGACGCATTGGGTCTCATGGCTAACGAGACACTCCCGACCGACTGGGTCGGCTACTACACCGAAAGCCTGAACCCTCGCCGATACTGGAAATGTTCCGACTCCCAAGGCACTCAAACCCTCCGGGACTCGACGCTCGCACTCCCACCGATGAACCTCACCGGGGCCGCAACATCGCGCCTCTTTGAGACCGACCCGCTCGATAAAGGCCTAATTGGATCGTCCGCCTTTCTCCCGACCGCATGGAGCGCCCCGAACATTCGTCAGACCGGAACCGCAGTCAATACAACCGTAAGCCTTTGGTCCGCTTTTACCGTTCTCCCGAACGCCGTAACGATCGTCCCGATCTACTACACCTACCAAGGTCTCCTCATCGAGTTCGCGTACACGTTCTCAACCGGGCGCTACGAACTCACACTCGACAACCGCACCACAAACACCCGCTATGTCCTCCCGGCGGCACCTCAAAACGTCGGTCTACATTTCGTTTTCGCGGTCACCGCCAACCCCGGCGGCACCCCCACCGCGGTCATCTACCAAAGTGGCGCAGTCGTCACCCCCACAAGCACCACGACAAGCGCAAGCGGAGGCGTATTCGTCGAGGAGTTCGTGCTACTGAATAACCGGGTGCAAGAAGTCGCCGTATTCGACGGCATCCTCACCGCGGCCCAAGTGTCCACGCTCTACAACTACGGCGCGGCCCGGATAACCGAAACCACGTCGGCCCGAATGGACCGGCTCGTCGGCACCACCGACTTCCCGGCGGCCCTCGAAGCGTTCACCGCGTCCCCGGTCGCGACCGTCTCCGAAATCGGCTCCGGCCGAGGCGTCATCCCCGAAATGCAACTCGTCGCCGACTCCGAAGGCGGCGAACTCTACGTCTCCAAAGCCGGAGCTTTGACCACGACCTCCCGCTATGACGTCTTTAACGCGACCCGCTCCGCGAACGTCCAAGCCACCCTCACCGACACCGGTGTCGGCCTCCGCTACGGCCCCGACGTAACCATCGAATACGACGCCGACGCCCTCAAAAACGACGTCACCGTCACATTCTCCGGCGACGGCGAAGTAAACGCCTACTCCGACGCCGTCATCTCCGCCTACGGCGGAGCCTCGACCACGATCGAAACCCAACTCGCCGACCCCACCTCGGCGGCCCAACTCGCTACCCTCGAACTCGGCGTAGAAGGCTCCCTCGTCCCGCGCATCTCCCCGATTGACGTCTCCGTTAACACCGCCGCCGCCGACTGGCAAACGATCCTCGGGCTCGAACTTTTGGACCGTGTCACGTTTAAGCGCACCCCGAGCGTCGGGAACCAGTTCTCGCGGGATGCCCTCGTGAACGCGATCGAGCATCAGATCGAACCGGGCGTCTGGCGCACTCAACTGACGCTCTCCATGCGCTATACGTCGCCGCTTACTTGCGACGATGACGTTCTCGGCACCGTCGACTTTAACTATTGTGGATAGAAGGTAACTATGGCCACCCAATACACCGCCGGCATCGTTCAGGGACAGAAGTGGACCGCGGCTATCGCGAACCAGATCGGCGCGGCGTGGGAAACATGGACGCCTACCTATTCGGCATCGGGCGGCGGAGCATTTACGACAGTCACAACGACGATCGCTCGGTACGCGCAAATCCAAAAACTAGTTTTTGTCAACATAGACGCGACAGTGACAACGCTCGGAACCGCTTCGGGTTTCATGCAGTTTTCGTTACCAATCACCGCAAATAGGGCGCGACAAATGGGCGTGTTTCGCGAAATCGCAGTAATCGGCCAGATGGGAGCGATCGACAACCTCAACACGACGACCGCGGCTTTCATCTTGTACGCCGGTGGGAATACCGCCGTCGCAAACTATCGCAACGCCGGCACATTTATTTATGAGGCGGCCTAAATGAATCTCAACCGACTGGGCCTCACCGAGACCGAAAACACCGACATTTTGGCGGCCCGTATGCGTCTGCAACGCGACGCGAAACTTGCTGCCTCCGACTGGACGCAGACCGCCGACGCACCCGTCGACCGTGAAGCGTGGGCCGCGTACCGGCAAGCCCTACGCGACTTTCCCGCAACATGGGAACCGTCCGAGGTCTGCAACTTCCCGCTAGCACCCGGCGAAACCCAACCGATCGAAGAAACACCCGGCGAGCACAGCGCCTCCGACAATGTCGAGGAAGAAGGCTCCCAAAATGCTCCGATGGCAGATAGCAGCGGCGCTCCTAGTGATAACTAGCGTCCTCGTCGCCTGCACCGACATTTACCGCGACCCGTGCGGCTACGTCCGCCCGGACGCCGCACCCGCCACCACGTTCCGCACGAAGAACAAGGCGCTTGGCTGGTCCCCGCCGTCGAGCGTTGTCTACGACATCCAAGCACCCGCGACCGCGGCTAGAACAATGGGCCCGAAATGCGACTGACCGCTCCCCGCCGATACTCGGAACAAGAACTCAACGCCCGACTCCGTTTCTATATCGGTCTCACGTTGGCCGGGACGCTCGCGATCTCCGTAATCGTTGTCCTCTACGCGCTTCTCTTTGTGTCTCAACCGCAGGAGCAATCCCCGAACGACGCCGAGTTCTTCCGCATCCTCGGCCCGACCATCTCATTCCTCACCGGCACCCTCTCCGGTGTCATGATCGGCTCCGCGGGACGTCGAGGAGATAAAGACGGCGACGGCATCCCCGACGACGACAAAGGAGAAGCAAAGTGAACTACACCGGCAACACCGACCCGCGCGACGCCGCATGTCCCGGCACCCTGAAGCTTTACGACATCCTCACCCGCGGAAAAATGGGAATGACCCCGCTCGGAGTGTGGGCTAATCGCCCCATGAAAGGCTCGAACCCTCCCCGCTTGTCGGTCCACGCGACCGGCCGAGCGATGGACGTCGGCTACAAAGCCGACCGGGAGAAATGGGCGCACGACTTCGCCGACTGGCTCTCCAAAAACTATGAGGCTCTCGGGATCGAAGAGATCCACGACTACAGCTTCGGCGAATGGGGACGCGGCTTCCGATGCTCCCGTAAAGAACTCGGCGGGAAACCCGGCTGGAAGACATGGACCGCGACCGATAACGGCGGCTCAGGCTCCGGGTCGGGTCTCTGGCTTCACCTCGAGATCTCGCCGCGCATGGCGAAAGACCCGGGGAACTTGATCGCCGCGGCATGGAAGCAGCTCAACGCCTCCGATCCGCCGCCCCAGCCCTAGCGTTCCGAGTTCGGGCATAGTACGCTGTAGACCGCGGGCAACGCACCTTACCCGCACCCCATAGGGCTTGAGCCGCCCGGTAACGCCGTGACTGCCTCTAGGTTTTGGACTCGCCGTTGTGCAGCTGGGCGGCTCGCCTTTGTGGGACACCCGTTCACACCTCTACAGGCGGCCACGACGCCGCGCTTTCCAAGCGGCGCGGCTAGTGGCCTAATCAACGTGACGACAAAGACCTAATGCGGTGTGACTCCCCCCGCGCTTTGCTCTGTCGAGCCGGCCGCCGTTCTTCGTGTGAGACCTTCACCGTTCGCGTTTCTGCCGTTCGTACGCCGCTCGACCCCACGACAGGGTCGTCTACCCTCGTTCCCGAGTGTCGTGCCGCCCCATGCGACCGGGGTACCACCGCGAACTATCTCTAGGTTTTCTTCTCGTGGCGTTGTGCAGCTCCCATTATGCGCCGATTGAGGCGGCCTTGTCAACATCCGAACAAAGACTTGACATCGTGCCAATGTTCGGTTACCTTGACCTCATGCACAACGACACCAAGAAAGTCACCGGACCCGAACTCGCCGACTGCCCCGAAGATGGCGGCAAGTGGGCGCTCTACTGCGAACACTACGACGCAACCGGCGAACTCGTCGGATGCGGCATCGTGCAAGACACCAACAAGAAGCGCCTCGCGCCGTGGCGTAAAGAGAGCTTTACTTGGTGTTGCTACTGCCAAGAAGAGGCGAAGTAATGGATCGCGAAGCCCTTCTAAACCTCGCTGAGGTCTGGCACAACCCGCCAGAGCGCACCGTCTCAAAACTCCCCCGATACACGGGACCGCGAGACACGCCGAAGAACCAGCGCAAGCGCGAAAACTGCCGCGAGTGTGGCAACTACCACGAGTTCCCAGCGATACACCTCGACTACATGGGTCACGCCGACGTCACCCTCGCGCTCATCGGCTCCGACCCGCTCTGGACGTGGGAGCCGATCGCGTGGACCGCGGAAGGTTTACCCCATATCCGACAGGTCGGCGACCGGTTCGTCCTCTGGGGCCGTCTGACCGTTCACGGCGTCTCACGCCTCGCCGTCGGTACATGCTCAACCGACAAGTCGGACCCAGAGAAAGAACTCATCGGCGACCTCCTCCGTAATGGCGCCATGCGCTTCGGCATCGGGACAAGCCTCTGGTCAAAAGCCGAAGGCGACGACGACCCGGCACCGAAAGAAACGACCAAGACCGCTAAGACTGAGAAGTCGGCCCCGAAAACCGACCCGACCGCCGACTACGTCGACGCCTCAATGCTCAAATACCGCGCCAACAACCTCACCCCAGAGCAGAAGAAGCAGCTCCTCGAAGCATGGCCGCCGAAACTTTCCAAGCCGATCCCCGAACGGCTCCCCCCGACAGTCGCAGACGCCCTCGAAAAAGTCCTCAACGACATCGAGCATGGCACCCCACCAGCCGCCGTCACGGTCACCGTCGACCCGTGCGCAACGTGCGGCACCGCCACCGTCTGCCCCCTCGGAACGATCGGATACGACGACCCGAACTGTCGCCACTACAACCCCGAAGGAGAACAAGAATGAGCCTCATGGAACGGATCGCGATCGCCGGCATCTGCCTCGGCATCATCGCCGCGGCCGCCGTCATCGTCTGGGACATCATCACCACGCACGACCCGGAGGCGTTCTATGAATGACGACATCGTGACCCGACTACGGGAACTGACAAACCGTGTCAATAATGAAACCTTGAATCGGATACGGGCTACTAATCACGACCCAGAAACTTATCAATGGTTGAAAGATTACGAGACTGTCCGAGATGCTGCTGATGAGATTGAACGTCTACAGAAAGAACTTGAAACATACAAAAACTTGTATGCGGCCGAACTCATGGCGAAGGCGGTAGGTCGTGAATGACGACGCCGACATCTGGGAAGCGTTCGCCTCGACCCCTCCGGCCGTCGAGCCAGTCGCCAACCGGGACAACTCCCTGCAAGGCTTCCAACGCCGCCTCCTCGAGGAATGCGCCCAGAAACTAGAACTCGCAACCCTCGGCCTCGTCGAAGCCCGGGAGCAACTCGACGAGCTTCGCTCCCGCTACGAGGCCCTCTTCGACCGGGCGGCCACCGCCGAGCAGACGATCCGCGACACTCACGCCACCCTCTACCGCCTCGCCGCGACAAGCAATATCAGCGGCCTGTCGGAGACGATCACACTTCTTGAGGCGTGGATCGATGGGTAGACATCGGATTACATACGAGGTTGTTCGCCCTGAAAGGTGCAGCGCCTGCGACGAACTCATCGGCCAAGTGTCCAAGACCCGGGCTTGGCTTATGCCACCCGCCGAAAAGTGCGACAGGTGCGACGCCGAAATCGCCGCCCTCATGCTGAAAGCGTTCTACGACGACCTCCACGTCGTTCACGTCATGCGAGACCATGCCTAAAAACCAGTCCCTCGAGGCAACGATCCGCGACATCGACCGCCTCCTCGACTGGTATCAGCTACGACTCCGCGCCGACCGGCACCTCGACGCCCGAACCATCCTCCGCTACCGCGACGAAATCATCCGCCTAGAAACACTCCGCGCCCACCTACGCCGAAGGCTCTACCAATGACCGCAAGCAAACAAAAAGGCACCGCGTTCGAGCGACTCATCGCCGACCACCTCCGCCGCTACTGGCCCTACGCCGACCGCGCACCCCTCACCGGCAACAAGGACCGCGGCGACATCGCCGGCACCCCCGGCCTCGTGTGGGAACTCAAGAACGCTAAAACCCTCCGCCTCTCCGAATGGCTCGAAGAAGCCGAAACGGAACGCGACAACGCTCAAGCCGACCTCGGGATCCTCGTCGTGAAACGTCGCGGCCACGGACGCCCCGGCGACCAGTACGCAATCCTCACCCTCAACAACCTGATCGACCTACTCAAGGAGGCCGGCTACTAATGGACAAACTCCACTACTACCCCCGCACCGTCGAAGAAGTCCTTCGCGATCTCGCGGCATGGTCCGCGTACTGCACCCGCTACCCAGAACGAAAGAAGGACGGCGGCGTCCACATCTCCGAAGCCCTCATGCGCGACCTCTGCACCCGCATTCGGAACCTCGAGGCGGCCGCCAATGGCTGATGGAATGAAAAGTCCGCTAATGGTCTGGGAGATCTACGAGGAAGCTGTACGGCTATTCGGGCTGAATAAAGCCGTTTCGGATGAGTGCGGCGAAATCGTAATACGCCTTTCCGTCGGCGACATTGTCCGCGTCGAATACAAGACAAGAGGTACAAAAACTAAGGCCGCCAATGACTGACACTGACGAACGCGAACGCTGGCGCCTCGAAGCCGCCCTCGACAAAGCGAACCACGAACTCGCCGAAAACCACCTCATCCTCAACGCGCTCGACACCTACCTCTTCGCCGAACACCTCGGACACGCCACCGCCCCGCAAGCCCTCGAGCAGCTCCGAGCGATCTACTCCTCCATCATGCGCGACCGATACCCCGACCCGCGGCCATGACACTCACCGTCGGCTCCCTATTCTCCGGCATCGGCGGCCTCGACCTCGGCCTCGAACGCGCCGGGATGAAAGTCATCTGGCAATCCGAAATAGACCCATACGCGACCCGCGTCCTAGCAAAACATTGGCCCGAGGTGCCGAACCATGGAGACATCAAACGAATCGACTGGCGGAACATTGTTCGACCCGACGTTATATGCGGCGGATACCCATGCCAGCCCTTCAGCCTCGCCGGTGCGCGTAAAGGCGAAGAAGACCCGCGGCACCTCTGGCCGTGGGTACGAAAAGCCATACGCATTCTTAGACCCCGTTACGCAATCTTGGAAAATGTACGAGGACACCTGTCCCTTGGCGGAACTACCGTCCTTAGAGAAATTGCCGGCCTCGGGTATGACGCGGAGTGGCGTATTGTTTCTGCAGCCTCCGTGGGAGCCAATCACCGACGCGACCGAGTCTTCATTGTTGCATACCCCAACCGCCACAATGAGTCAGATGGCCCTAAGCATGAAATCGGGATGGTGGCCTACCCCGACGGCAGTTACCCGCCCGATGGAAGGCAACGTCCGCCTATATCGGGCGAAGATCGAAGCCGGCGAAATGACCGAAGAGGAGGCGACTCAGATCCTCGGGAAATCGCCATTCGAGGCTCAGGGCAAGATCCCCGCCATGTGGCCGACACCGAGAGCCGGGTCGATGTGCGGCGGGACGGGAGCAGCCGACAAGATCGAGGAGAGGTATTCGGACGGGACAATTACGAGCGAGGAACGTCAGGCTATGCGGGCTGGGAATGGTGGGAAACTGAACCCGACGTGGGTCGAGTGGCTAATGGGATTCCCCACCGGGTGGACAGACTTAAAGGACTCGGAAACGCCGTCGTTCCCCAAGTAGCCGAAGTAATCGGCCGTCTCGTCCTCCAACATTACGAAACGGTAACGGCATGAACCAGCCCACCCTCTTCGATACCCAACTATCCGACCTAGGTCCCACCCCCGCCGATAGGCTCACCCGTAGAGACGACCACGAGACCTCACGCCTCGCCGCAATCGCGGCTAGCAGGCGCTCACCCTCGCAAAGGAGCCTTGTATGGCAAACCCTCCTCAAACTCGGACAAGCAACCGACTACCAGATCGCGACCTCGGCCAACATCCTCCGCTCCTCAGCAGCGAAACGCCGCCAAGAACTCGTCGACGCCGGCCTCGTCGAAGACTCCGGACTACGACTCCCCACCGACACCGGCACCCTCGCCATCGTCTGGCAACCCTCATCCTCGCCGGTGTTCTAGCCATGCCCGCCACCGCCACCGCCCGCTACTACAACCCAGACGCGAAACCCTGCCGAGACCTCGCCCGCATCGCCCGCTCCGTCGGCTGGCCCGGACACGCCCTCGCAGACCTCCGCATAGTCGCCGGACGCGAGTCCCTATGCTCCAATCTCGCCTACAACCCTCGAGACCCCCACGGCGGCTCCTACTGCGCCATGCAGATAAACGGCTCCAATCGCGGCTACCTCATCCGTGAACGCATCATCCGCGCCGACATGGAAGAACTACGCGCCTCCCCAACCAAGTGCCTAAAGGCGGCCCTCGCCCTCTGGAAGCTCTACCGCTGGAGACCGTGGGCTGGAGCGTCTCATGCGTAAAGCCCAATACTCCGGACCATGGCGCACCATCCGAAAGCAGATACTCGAGCGCGACGGCTATACCTGCCAGATCCAAGCGAAGGGCTGCACCATCACCGCCAATCAGGTCGACCACATCGTCCCGGTCGCCAAGGGCGGCCCATGGTGGGAACCCGCCAACCTCCGCGCCGCCTGCCCACGATGCAACAATGGCCGCAACGCCGTCGCCACCCTGAAAGCAAGTCGAACATGGTAAACGAACCTCAGACCGTCACGCTCTACATGTTCTGCGGAACCTGCCGAGACACAACCGAACACCGCTACACCCTCGCCGAACGCCAACCCGGACAACGCCGCGCCTACACCGACTGCGCCTGCCAAGATTGCGGCACGAACGGCTACGAAGTCGGGCAACTATGAGCGGCCAGAACCTCATTGGCGGCCCCGTTTTTTCCGCCACGGAGCGTGGTCAC
>Ga0208147_1000234_pt1 | contig 20347 bp, 33 predicted proteins | sample DEB3_08_DNA_FD_184520 | JGI IMG/M metagenome (GOLD analysis project Ga0208147, IMG submission 184520) | Aqueous microbial communities from the Delaware River and Bay under freshwater to marine salinity gradient to study organic matter... | ecosystem: Environmental > Aquatic > Marine > Coastal ... | reverse complement strand
TTGACGAGTTAAAGATACAATAGGACCACGAGCACGAGAATGAGTCTTATCTTTAACCATGTGTTTTAGACGTTGATAGAATGTAGGACCCATAAAGATTTCAGCTTCCATCATTTCTCCAGTTTGACCATTATACAAAACTTCATTTCCATAAGGATGCATACCTAAACTAAGTAATTGTTCACGAATATTATCAACTTTCAAATGTGAATAAGGTGTTCCATCACCCAAAGCTCCTTTTTCACAACATACTTTACCATACATAGTTTCCATTAATTGTGCAATAGTCATACGAGAAGGAACAGCATGAGGATTCATTATTAGATCGGGTCGTAGCCCAGTAGCTGTAAAAGGCATATCTTCTTCATCTAAAATAATACCACAAGTACCTTTTTGTCCATGTCTAGATGAAAACTTATCACCAATTTCAGGGACACGTTCAGAAACAACACGAACTTTAATAAATGGATAACCATCAGAATTTTTATCTTGCCATACACCATCTACACGACATTCTTCGGCATTTTTATGAGTTGTTGAAGAATCACGATAAGTATATCCATTAGGATCAGATTTAATTGAAGTTACTTTTCCAATAACAATATCATTTTCTTTTATGAGAGAATTTATTACTGGAACACCTGAATCTGTAACACTAGAATAAGATGAAGATTTATATCCCCTTGTATTTTCACGACGAGGTTTTGTGAATTTCTCTTCTTTACCAGAAGCGATATTACGATGTTCTTCGTCTTTATAGATTGTATAATATAAAGTTCGAAATAATCCTCGGTTAATAGCACCTTTATTCAAAATAACTGAATCTTCTTGATTATAACCACCATAAATACCAATAGCTACCATAATATTATCACCTGATGGCATATCTTGAGTTTTCAAAACATTCATCATTCTTGTTTCTACAAATGGACGCATAGGACTACAAAGAATATAACCATTTTTATCTAAACGCTTCGCATAATTACGAGCAAAGATACCCATTGCTTGTTTTCCCATAGCAGATTGATAAGTATTACGAGGTGATTGATTATGATCGCTAAATGGAATACTACTTGCCATATGACCTAAAATCATAGTAGGATGAATTTCACAATGTGTATGAATTTTAGTAATTTCAGATGGAGTCATAGCAACACGAATAGTTTCAGTTTCACATGGATCAACAAATTCAATACATGAACGAACCCATTCATTCCATTCTTTTGAATTGGGCGCTGATAACAAAGAACCTTTTTCTACTCGAAATAAAGGACGAACAAATCTTCCACCATCAGATTCAATACTAATATTTTCATGTTGAATATTCCATGTAATTCCTGTATGAGGATGTAATTTGAAATTCTTTTTTGCTTGTTTTAGGTCATTAAATACTTTTACAGGATTAGAAGTATAAGCTACAATAACACCATTGACAATAATAGAACAATCTTTGAATGATTGACTAATATTTTCAATCCATTCGATATCCATAAAGGATTTCAAGATATCAAGAATTACAAGAGAAGGTGTATGTTGACTAATAGCTGAAAGCATACAAATAGATTTAACAATACCAACTGAATGACCTTCAGGTGTTTCTACAGGACATACATATCCCCATGAACTTCCATGTAATTTACGAGGTGCTAGTAACTTACCTGATTTTTCAACAGGTGTTTGAATTCGTCGTAAATGACTAATTGTTGCAGAATATGATAGCCTATTCAAAACTTGAGAAACACCAACTTTAGTTGCATTAGACATTGTAGAAGTTGTTCCAAGACCTTGAACTGTAAAATTACCTGTAGCCAAAGCTTGTTTTAATTTACCTTCAATTGTAGAAACTTTCAAGATTTTATATAAATTGTTTACATTCAGAATTTCTAATGGACGAGCAATACCTTTTTTCCAATTATCATTATTAACTTCATGAACGAATTTACTACGAATATCTTTACATACTTTTTGAAATAATTGACGAAATAAATGTGTTAGCAACGATCCAGTGCTTACAATACGTTTATTTGGATAAGCGTCACGATCATCAATATTTTGATATCCTTGTTCTGTCATAATAAGTTTACGAATCATTAACGCAGTTAAATAAACTTTGCGCGCTTCTAAAGTTTCACGAGGAGATTTATCATTACCAAATTTTACATGAGGTAAATATTCAGAATCAAGAAGAGATTTTACATATCCCTTTTTATCTTCTGATGCTGTTCCATATTGTAAATGATGAACTAGATAATTAATTGCATCATCTCGAGTATAAATACCAATATCCGCAGATTCTTTAAATGAAGCAGCAAGTAAATTAATAATTTTTTCATCCGTATCTTTTGCCCAAATTAAGTTTACAATATCTTCATCACATTCCATACCAAGAGCACGAAACATAACAATCAAAGGAATATCTTCACGAAATCGAGGAACACAGATAGTTAAAGGATAACCAAATCCATTAAATTTTGAATTCATCCGAATTTCAAGTTTTTTAGGTGGAGTTGTAAATGATTCATGTAAAGATTTCATTTCAGCAGAATATGTGAATTTAGCACCATTTTTCTTATTATGGAAAATCATAATACGATTATCAGCAACTTTTTCTTGTGATAAGATAGTTCTTTCAGAACCGTGAATAATAAAGTATCCAAATGGATCATATTGACATTCTCCAATTTCTTCTTTTGATAAAGGATAATCTTTCATAATACATAAAGATGATCCAAGCATAACAGGAATTTTACCGAGAGAAACACCTTCAAATACTTTTACATGTTCATCATATTCTAAGAATAAAGGAGAACGATATACACGAGCAGTAAATTTTACATCTACAAACATTTGTGCGGAATATGTAAAATTACGAACACGAGCATCTTGAGGAAACATAGGTTTGATTCTTCCAGATGCTTCTTGAATTCTAGGTTTCATATAAGTAACATTATCAAATGTTAGACGAAGTTCGTATTTATATTTTTTAGTTTCAAGGTCTTGTTCATGCCAAACAACTATGGGAGCAGTTGAAATAACAATCAAAGGAATTTTATTACGAATAAAATCTTCAAAAGATTCAAGCTGGTGCTCTACAAGTTTAGATACACCATCTTTTTGAAAATATGTTGTGATTGCGTTCCACTCCATTGGTAGTAATATTAAAAGTTTAATCCGTAAATCTATTGTATTCGTTTTTAAATAAGAAGATGATTAAAATTACAAAGGCTCCTGAAGAATCTAAAAAAACACCTAAAAACACTAAAACATACCCAAAGTCAAGCTTAAAAAAAACAAAAAAAATTATTCCTGTAAAAGATCCTGCAAAAGCTCCTCCACGTAAAAAAGGTTCTCGTAAATTTACAATGAGACTTAATTTAAGACCTACAAAAGTTAAAGATTTAAAACCTGAAGAAGTTGATAAAAAATTAGAAGAACTAAAAATGAAAAATATTCCTCCAGATCTTAAAAAAGATGTTGTAGAGAACGCTATAGTTGCTGGATTTGTTTCTTCTCCTTAATATTAAGATGACTAAATATTGGGGTCCATTAGGATGGATGACTTTACATTCTATTTCATTAAATTATCCTGATACACCTAGTGTAGAAGATAAACAAATTTTAATAAGGTTTATGGATAATTTTACTGAATCTATAACATGTCAATATTGTCAATCACATTTCAAAACAATCTTTCAAACTTATAAAGGATTATTTCCATCATGGAATTCAAGTAAATATGATTTATTTGTTTTTATTGCAAGAGCACATAATACAGTAAATAAACGATTAGATAAACCTTTAATTAGAACAGTTGCTCAATGTCTTGAAACTATAAAATCTAATACAAAAAACACTTCTTTAAGTGGATTTCGCCAAGCATATATTAACTATTTAATTTCTAATTGGTCTCGTGAATTAAGTGGTGAAGGAAGGTTAAAAATAGGTCATTCAAAACAATTACAAAAAATCAATAATGAATATTGGTCTTTTAGAGAAGTTGATATAGATTCTTTAAATTTTCCTGAAACAGATGTTTTATTTGATATCGAACAAAGATCTGTATTGCCAAAAGCTACAGGTGGATTACCTTCAATATATAAAGGTTCTTTACCAATTGTAGGATTTAGATTTTCAGGGGGGAAATTGAAGTTAGGGAACATGTAGGATTCCATGGTAAAGAAATTCTAGGTTTCATTTCCCACTCAAATTTTTTCATCCATGGATTTCTTGTATGAGTATAAGTTTCATCAGGAAACTTTACTACTTTTTTTGCCTTTCTTAAAGAAGATTTAGGCAAAATAAATTGTAATTGATTTATTACTGAAAAATTCAAAGGTTTTCTATCTAAGATTAAAGATTGAGGAAATTTAACAATATCTGTAATTAAAGGAGCATCTGAATAAGGATAATACCAATCCCAATTTGGTGGTGAACTTTTAGTGAAATATTCTAAAGTCCAACTAAATGTTTTCCAATACGCTTCAACTACCTTTTCCGAATTTATTACACCATCTAAAATATGTAAATAATATCTTTTATTGAAAAGATTATCTTTTCCAAGAATATATTTTTCTTCTGGGCGTTTACGTAATAAAATTCTTTCTTTTAAAATTTTTTGTTCTTCTAAAGCAACATAGTTCAAAAAAACCTTTCTTCCTTCATTTGTCAAAAGATTTGGTTTTTTAGATTTTTCATAAAATTGTAATGCACGATTATATCCATCTTCTCTTAATGAAAAAATACCTAGACTAGGCATAAAATCATTACCAAAACACATTATAGACAAAGCAATATATTGATAAATATCCATGGGTAATTTTGCAAATAATTTCCATATATCCATAATAGCAAATTCTTCTTTTTCTCCCATTTCTGAACTTTCTCTGAGTAAAAACATACCATTCTCTAATGATAATTTATGATGTTGAAGACAAATTAAAATTAAATCAGCATCCAATCCATAAATAGTTATTGTTTTATTTTTTTGAGAATGTTGAAGAAATTGAATAATTTTATGTTCACCTTCACCTGGTTCTTGTGTTCCTGATATAATTACTTGTGGAAATCTTGATTTCATAAATTGTTCTAATTCAAGCATATAAGGTGTCCCTGGAGATATTTGATTTCTATCAAAATTCCCAGAAACTTCTTTTTCACACATACGACGATAACGTTGTTGAACTATTTTAGCATATGGAACTAATCCATCAAATGCAACATAAATAATTTTTGCTTGACAATAATCATTTAAAATCATTTGAAATGCTTTTAAGATAGACTCAATCGGATTGTTTTCATCTAAGTATCTATGAATTAAACAGTTAAAATCAAAACATAAAATATCAGTTTGATGTTTTCCCTTTAAAGATCTTACTATTCCTCCATGTGTTTTAATTAATGTAGCAAAATAAAAAGGTATACCCATTACATATGTAAAGTTCCTAATATGAAAACTCTTACTAATAAAATAAAATGGATTGGTTATGGATTGGTTTAGGTGCGCTAGCTATTATAATGTTTATTGTAACAAATTACGCTAAAATAAAAGTTTCTGATGGAAAAGGATGTTCATCATGTCCAGGTAAAAATAATCAACGTGAGTTATAAGAATGTCCTGTATTATGGATAAAGGAGGTCGTAAAAGAAAAGTTACTATGCGTAATCGTGGAAAAACTAAAACTTCTAAGAAGAATCAAACAAAGAAAAAGTTTATGTAAATATAAATGGATGTTGTAAGTTTTCTTTTATCTGCAGTATTATTTTATGCGTTTGTTCCTGGTGTATTACTAAGACTTCCTCCTAAATCATCATTTAGAACTTCTTTAGTCGTTCATTCTCTATTATTCGCAGGTGCGTCCTCATTAGTAATGTGGTATTATTGGACCCAGATTCGTGAAAAATTTGGAAATCATGGTGCTGGATGCCCTGTATCCCATCTTCCTACGAATGCTAGTGTTGATAATTGTGTTCCTAATTGTCCTCCTGGTGGATGTGAAAGAGGAAAAGTTTACGGACAAACACCTACGTCTAAATAATGGATAAAGATATAAATACATTAGTTACAACTTGTGTAATATTTATACTCATAAGTATATGTTGTTATTTCGGAATTTATAAATATAGAACACAAGGCACATATTCTCAAGAAGAATTACTAGAGTTAGATTAATAATGGGAAAAAGAAAACGAACGCATAGAAAAAAATCTCGTAGATAAAATATAAAAATGTGGGCGTATCTTTTAGTTACTGCGTTAACTTTCTATCTTCTAGTACCTGGCGTCGTCCTCACTTTACCTCCTGGTGGTTCTCAACAAACTGTTCTTCTAGTCCATTCTGCCGTATTTGCCGTAGTACACTTACTAACACATAAATACGTATTCCGCAATTAAAAACGAATTAAACAAATTATTTTTAACCTGTTGTATGTTCTTAAATAATACATTCAACCTTAGAGGAATAGCAAATGCTTCGTCCTCTAATGAACAAATGGGTCCAACAGAAATATTTATTACGTTTATTATTATCTCTGCTTTATTCTGTTGTTGTTGTCTATGTATAATTTCTGGAATGAGACATAGTTTTAACTGAAAAACGGATTCAAATTTTAATTGTATTTAAGTAGATAAGATGAGCAGCAAAAGTAATCCTAACACAGTGGCAAATGTCCTCAGAAGTGTATCAAACTATCATACAGGCAACGGTGGAACGTTTTGGTGTCCTAAAGGTTCAATCCCTGATCTTGGATTCACTCTTCCTAGTCGCGTAAATCCTTCTTTGAGTAAGGCAGTAGCCGAACAACGAAATCCTAAACACAAGGACGATTGTAGAGTTCGTCAATGGAACTAATTGAAAACGGATTCTCAATTAATGAACGTTTGTAATCGTATAGCAAGAGATGGAAAAAACAAGTCAAGGCCTCAGTTATTCTCAGATTGAAGAGAATTCCAAATACAAACTAGATGGAAAAGTAATCTTTATTACGAATAAACATATTGCCCTAATTACTTCCGCAACTGATCCTGAATTTTCAGGTTCAGAAGAACGTATTATTTATTATTTTGTAGATAACAAAGAACTGTTATTTTCTTTTGCTCTGAAAGATGTGAATATTACTTATTAAACACTCTGAATAAACTCCCATCTCAAATAATCACATATTTTTTTCCATATTTGGTCATGAGCAATTAATCTATCACGAGATTTTAGTAAAGGAAAATAGACTTTATATTCATCTAATTCCAACAATTCAAAGAATTTAAAAAGTATATATGAATAAGAAAGAAAATTAGTGCGCTCATCAGGACAATATAATAAGAATGGTGCTTGTATTTCTTGAAACATAGTTCTGATCTTTTCTTCAATGGCAGGTGTGATTGTTGGTGGTGGATTTCCATTAAGTCTTGATAAGATATGGGCGGCATTACTATATTAAAAAACAGAATTGTTTAAGTTATAATTTGATATTATCAAATATGGGCTGTATATATAGAATATTAAATATCGTAAATGCTAAATCATATATAGGAATAATAAGAGATATATTTAAACACTCTGAATAAACTCCCATCTCAAATAATCACAAATTTTTTTCCATATTTGGTCATGAGCAATTAATCTATCACGAGATTTTAGTAAAGGAAAATATACCTTGTATTCATCTAATTCAAGTAATTCAAAAAATTTGAATAGTATATAAGAATAAGATAAAAAGTTAGTTCTTTCATCAGGACAATATAATAAGAACGGTGCTTGTATTTCTTGAAACATAGTTCTAATCTTTTCTTCAATGGCAGGTGTGATTGTTGGTGGTGGATTTCCATTCAAACGAGAAAGAATATGTGCTGCATGCTCGTAATATTTAGATTTATTCAGCTTCTTTAAAATCTCTCTTATATCTTTTTCACATAATTCTGCAATATTAACAATTCTTCGTTTTTTAACTTCCATAATAACTTCATTCATAACTTCATCTGGAATTAAAGTAGATTCTTTAGCTTGAAATTGATTCAGAATTTCATTTAAATGATTAATTTTTTTATAAGCATAATTATTTCTTTCTTTTGGTGTATCTCTAAAACTAGGATAATCACTAACAACAAGCATGTTTTCTTCTGAACCACATGTAGGACAAACTAAAATACCTTCTTCAGACAATTCTTCTCTTGCAATATTACATCTATCACAATGCTCTGTAGTCAAAGATTTTTGTTCAGGTTCATTAGAAAAATTTAATTTAAGTCTTGTTGTAAATTCATCAAGTAACTGTTTTTTAGATATTTTTGGTTGTGCGATAAAATTTTGTGGATTCAAGAATTTTACAAATGTATTTTGATCAGCAGGAGTAATTGATAAATTTTGTTGTTTTTCTGTGGAATCATAATATTTTAAAAATACATCAGCATTCTGCGTATAGTAATCTATTAAAGGATTTTCGGTTTGTAGTAATTTTTTAATAGATTTTAATTCTTCTTGTAGTTTTGTAGTATTAATAATTTCTTCTGTTGTAGATGAAATTCTTTCAAGTTCTTCTTCAATTTCTTTTTGTTTTTTCAATAGTTCTTCTTCACATAAAGAATTATTAAAAGAAGAAACTATATTTTTATGAATTGAATCAAGAGTTCCTGAAACTATATCATTAGATTTAGTTCGAGCAGTTTCACGAGATTTCTTTAATCTAAAAATATTAGAATCCATTTTAATTAGTTCTTCCTTAAAACTATTAAAATCCCTAATAACCCTAAAGCAATAAAAACAGGTAAATTAGATTCAGTTTTATTCGTAAAAGATTCTTTGCCAGCACATACAGAAGGATCAACTTTCGTACACAAAGATGTATTAAAATCAGGAGTTAAATCAGTATTTAAAAAATAACTTTGCGATCCATCAGAAGTTTGGCATGTATAACATTCACATGAAGGTGTTCCATCAGATATAAGAGAATTAAATAAGTAAAGTGGATTTAATCCACCAATATCTTCTAAAATACCAGTAATTAATCCAGAAGAAACATTATTTACATAATTATATCTTGGTTGAACTGAACCATCAGGAGCATTACATGTTCCACCAGTATTAACAAAAAATTGATTGCCTAATGGATCGCCATCAATTAAATCATCAACATATCTAACTATAGCAGAAGAATTTCTACCTAATTGACTAAAAGTTCCATCTGAACCAACACCTAAACTATCAGGTGTAGGAATATGATCTGAATAACTATAAGAAGGACCTGTAATATTTGTATCTACATTTGAAGATTTAGCATTTATATTTCCCCATAATGAATTTTTTGAAAGGTCTGCCATTATTTATTACTCTTATGTTTTTCTATATACGTAACAACTTGTTTTCTATATTCGATATTCATAAATACACACGGACGATTTATAACCATCGTTTTAATAGTAGATTCTAGATCGTAATCAAATTTCAAACATACATACATCAAAGAAAGAAAAGCGCTACGATTCATTCCTAATTGACAATGAACAAAGATTGTTCCATTATGTTCCTGCATATATGTGTTCATATATGTTTCAAATAATTTATACCAATCTGTAATATCTGAATTTTCATTATCGTAAGCTTCAATACAGCAATAATTATATGGATAAATAATTCTAAACCATGAAGGTGAAAATTCATCAAATGCACAATTCACAACATATTGAATATCATACTTTTCCATATTTTCAACAGTTAATTGATTTCCTGCTCCAACTATAATTCTTGGATGAATCCTTACTATTGGATCTGTCTTATAATCACTAGGTCGTCTATGTTCGTCCCACATATTCTATTATTGAAAAACGAATTCTTTATCCGTTTTTAAACTTGTATTATGGAGCGTAAAGATTTTCACAATACTCAACTACATTGGGCAACAATTCGACGGCGTGGAAAGGTAATCGCAACTGCTCGCAATACCATTGGTACGCGTGATCGTGGTTGTGGGTGGTCGGATTATTCATTACATGCCGAACGTGCAGTTGTGAAACTTCTAGGGGATCTTTCACAACTACATGGATGTACATTAGAAGTAGTTCGAGTTAATAGACAAGGAGAATATAGAAATTCAAAACCTTGTGCTGATTGTGAAAAGTTTCTTATAAAATGTATGAAAACTTGGGGACTTTTAAAAGTTGTTTATTCAACTGAAGAATCAAAACAAAGCACTTCCGAGTGTTCCAATTATATACGCTAAAAATACCGCAACACCACCTAGAATAGCTGCTCCCATATAAGTAGGTGAGCCTGCCGAATTAAAAGTATTGGGAATGTATTGTAAAATTAGAGAACGAGGAGTAGAAAGAGAAATTAAGATTGCTGCAAGAAAAAATCCTAAATAACCCATAAAATTTTTTACTGCCATTTTAGCTGTATGAAACATATGAGAATTACTTTGTAAGGTGGCAGCAGGTTTATGATTATTTACAACAGGGGCAATAAAAGGATCTCCTCCGCCTGTAACCATCGGTGCGAATGAAGGAGATTGAACTGGAGCATTTCCAAGAAGTTCACTTAAATCAGTTGCACCGTCCATCTTTATTTATCTTATAGTATTTAACATCGAACATCTTCCGCAATATATCTAAAACATTTATTATCAATCTTAACTATTTGCTTTTGAACTTCACCTAAAGACATAGACAATGTAGTTTTTGTTACAAACGGTTTATGAAATAACATAACAACTACACCCAATCCTATAAAAAATGAAAAGAAAGGTATATTTTTTTCATCTTTAAGAACCTTAATAATTTTTACAAGTATCATTTATTTTCAGATGCGACTAAATTAAGAGAGGTCGCTTCTTTTGTACAAGGAACTTCTTCTGTTTTAAATTTAACACATCCTTTACCAGTAAAATAAGTATCTTTATCACCTGGCGTAGGTAAATGCATATCCTTACGCGCAGGAGGAATAAAAACAGAAACAATTAAAAATCCAGTAAGAACACCTACAAAAATCCACTTTATCGATAACATTATTATTATGTATTAAATTTTCTACCAGAACATCCACAAATTGGTATATAAATTATTTGTTGATAATTTGGACTACAACCAACGGATGAAACAAGTTTATTTAATGATCCTTGTCTATTCGTTATTTGAACCTTTTTATCTTGTGATTCTGCTATAACTCTTAATTTTGCTGTATATCTTGCTGAACTCATTTATTTTGGAGCAGGAATAGTTATTTTAACTTTCTTTTTAATTTTAGGTATATAATTATCTTCTTTGGGTTCTTGAGATTTTAACTCGCTAAAAAGTTGCTTCGCTTCCTTTAAGGGAATATCCTTGTATACCATGTCCAATTTCAATTTGAGGAGTTTGTCCATAATCTACTATAGGAACATTTTTTACGGCATTATTCCATGTTCTTGGTTCAAATGGAATCTTTGTTAATTCTTGTTTTGGTTCAGTATCTTTTTTAGACCATAAAAAATATCCAAATGAACAAATAACTAATATTAAAATAACAACATTAAACCATTGTGAAAAAATAGATTGAGCAAAATGTTTTGCTCCTAAAAGACTATTTTCAATTTTTGATACGTTATCTTCAATTAAATGAAACATATTAATAAAGAATAAGAAATTAGGATGTCTTCTTCTAACACAATGATTTATGGTTTTTCTATTATAACAGCAGCAGTTCTTGGATTTGCGGCAATGTATGCTGCTGAAAAAATTTATCCTCTAAGTGGTGGCGGTGTTTCTCCTGCTCCTACTGCTCCTGCTCCTGCTACTGCTCCTGCTCCTGCTCCTGCTCCTGCTCCTGCTCCTGCTCCTGCTCCTGCTACTGCTACTGCTACTGCTACTGCTCCAAATTTACCACCTTTAAATGTTGGTCAAAATTTTGCTGGATGAGCACATGTAAACGGCCTTCAACATAGTGGTGGTTTTACATTTCCTACTCAACTTATAAATTCTAAACATTTCTCTTCTTGAAATTTTAAATCTTCCAATAATTTTTCAATATAAGGATTTATACATCCATGTTTACATATAAATACATCTTTTGTTCGTGTTGCGAATAAAAGACGTATGCATTCATATTGCTCTGTAGGTTTTAATTTACTAAAACATATATGTATTGGAATATCTTTGTAAATTAAATGTTCTCTAATAAGATCCATTATTAAATAGATGTGAGTTTCTGTGAATATGGATTTTGATGGAAAGCATTTAATAGAGAAGGTTCATTACGTTGGACATTAACATCTTGTTGTAAAGGTTCATTATATCTATAAGAACCCATATGTTGAGCACTCTTACTTGTAGCTACCATACCTGAATTAAATCTAGAAGCATCCGCTAAAACATCTTCATCTTTCTTTGTTTGAGTAGAATACATATCAGCACCAACTGAAAATCCGCTATTATTAGGACCCATACCATTCGGTCTTCCTTCTGCTGTTAATTTCATAAATTCTTGAAAAGGTTCTGTAAATGCACGAATATAAGATTCCATTACACCAGCATTAGCATTACCTGAACCCATGTAATCTACAGATGTAGTTTCACGAGCTTGTGATTTCATAGGTTGTTCAGCATATAATTTAGGAGCTGTCTGCGCTCCAACTGCCGTATTTGCTCTATCCATACCCAATAATCCAAATCTATCAGGTCTATTTTTCTTTACATCTGCTTGAATACCAGGGACGGTTACATTATTAGCACCTCTAACCATAGGAGGTTCATATGTTAGTTTAGGATTTGTAACAACTCTTAATTCGTCTGTTGTTCTAGGAAGAGCATATTCACGCATACCATCTTGTTGAAATCCACCTTTAGGAATATTTGTATAACCATCATTTACACCAGGACCAACTTGAACTTGGTCTATAGGAAAAACATTTTTCATATTCTGTCCTGTAACCATACGCGATTGCATAAAATCAGTTTCTATTTGATTACCAAATGGATTACCTGTTCCAGGTTTAGCGTCAAAAAATGATCTCACCTCGGTTTTTTGATGATATTCTTTACCTGCTCCTGTATGCATATCTAAAACATGATTTGTTGCCCCTGAATACATAGATTGAGTTTGATTTGCTCCAAAAAATGGAACTTCATTTGAATGACCTTTAGATTCTTGTGTATGAATGATATGATCTATATGTTCTTCTGTAGGACGACCTTGTAATTCACCACTTACAAAATTCTCTACAGGTTTTTCATCATTTTTAGCAACTAAATATCCAACTGCCCCTAATCCAATTAATAAAGCAAGTTCTACCATCTTTGTTATTACTTTTCCTTTTTAATTCTTGCTGAAATAGGCGGACGAGGAAAAAATGCTTGAGGTTTATGAAATAACCAATTCATTTTACGATGCGTTTGATCAGTTTCACTTGAAATTTTAGGTTGTATTACTGGAGCGAATGGAATTTCATTCTCGCCAGGAACATAAACTTTACGAGTTATAGGACTATCTAAAGAATAATTATTCATTTACTTAATTACTTTTTTTAATTTCTGTAGGAACGCCATGTGATTGTAAATTCCATTCAGACCAACCATCTCTATTAAATGGAGATACATTCATCTTCTTTATCATAGATTTGAATTTATTCACCATCTTTTGAAATTCATTTGTATCTGTTCCAGGTAAAGGTAAAGGTAATTTAATATTTGTATTTGAAGGTTTTACACCAAAACAATTTACTCCAAATTTAGTGGATGGATCGAAATAACCACCATTTACACCAGGACGACCACATCCTGTTCTTTGAGATTCATTTGCTTCCATTTGTAAAGCTTTCCATGTAGCATCTTGTGTAGGAAATAAAGCCATTCCACCTTGAGACCATCCATAACCACACCATTCTGCGCCAGTAGAATAAGCAGTTTGAATTTGGTCGTAACTAGCTAATTCTGAATCATATGCGGCACATACTGCTGCCGCTTCATCATATGTATAATCATTACCACTTACATAAAACACTTCAGGTTTTTGAATATTTTTTGCTGTCATTACAGGAACAGAAGGGGCAGGAACAGGTGTTTTTTCAAATAAACCTATATCAAGACCGCCATCTTTTATATCAACTTTTAAATATCCTAATTTTATAAAAACTTGATACAAAATATATCCTAAAACAAATATAACTAATACACTAATAATACTTTGAGTTGAAATAAAAACAAATAACCCTAAAACAACAACGCCAACTATTCCTATTAAAATCATTGTTCCAGAATCTATCATCCTTCCTTGTTAATTTTCTAGGCGATAATAAATTAAGAGTCGCATATTCGAACTAATAGGAAATTGTTTAGGACCATGTTCTATAATTCTTGTATCATCCAAGGTAAACCATGATGATCCTGGAGGAGGATTTCGACCATAAGACCACCAATGTCCACCATTCCAACAAGTTACACCTATCAAAGCATATTCTTTTTTATTTAAGCTTAGAATACTTGGATATTCAATACTACCAGGAACAGAATCTTTATGAAAAAGCATTATTTTAGGGAATGAACCAATAAGCTGTTGTTTTTCACATCCTTTATTAGAACATTTTTCACATTTCCAATCATCTATTACAAGAGTTTTTACAATTTCAGCAATACAATGAGTTAAAGAAAGATTATTATTTAAAGGTGTTACTTCAAATTCAATAACAGAATCTTCTTTTAAAGAATTAAAATCGCAGTTTTTACATTTTATGGAGTGTGCTACTTTAAATCTACAAAGGTTATCAAGAAAAGGTATTTTATCACATAAAAAAGTAAAAAGTTCATGTGAATCACCTGTTCCTCTTCCTGCAGGCATATTTGAATCATCTTTTTGTGATACTCTAATCGCTTCAAATAATTCTTTTAATCCAACTGAACCTTTAGAATTCCAAAGTTGATAAAGACATTGGTCAAACACATTATCTTTATCAAACTCATTATTTGAATATCTTTGTTGTAATTCAGGTATTCTAAATATTAATTGAAGACATGCATTAATCCAACAACTTCCACCAAAATTATTTAAAGGAAACATCTTTATTTAATGGAACTTAGAGAAATCTGTTAAAAAGGGTTGAGGAGGTCCTTCAGTTGGAAATGCCTTTTTTAAATCAGGATTAAATTGATAAGTATCATCGGAAGTATCATCGGATTGATGTTTACCAGTTGTATTATTATGTTTACTAGATGAATGTTTTGCTCCAGGAGGACCCTGATATTCAGGGCCATAAATATCAGGATATACACTTGATGCTGAATCTCCTCCATTTTTATTAGTTTTAGGTGGAGCAGGTTCAACTTTCGGAGCTTTTGGACCCATTATAGGTGCTTCTGATGCATAAGGTTTAGAAGGTTTTTTAGTTCCTTCAGATCCAAATGTCTTTAATGTAGAAATTAAATCTGAATTTGTCATATGTTCTCGAGAACTCCAAAATAAAAGAATTATTGCAACGATTACTAAAATAAGTTTCCACATATTTTATAAGATGTTAAGACGATATATTCCAGGAAAAGGATTTATTAATTTAGGTGTTAAAGATAACAAAGCAAAAATTATAAAAACGTATTCAACTATAAGTGGTATATGTCAATTAGGTTCTCAAAGTTGGAAATCACGTATTGGATGTTGTGAAACTATTTCTCATTGTTATTCATTGCCTAATTTAGACGGTGGAGAACCTAATTCATTCCAAACTTTTTCTATAGATGGTGGAAGGCCAACATCAATTCAAATATGTTTTATAGATGGAGGTAAAACCTAATATAAATATAATAAAATGTCTTATACGAAGATTCAACTTCGTAGAGGAACTCAGAGTGGATGGACTGGATCATCTCAACCATTGGCACAAGGGGAATTGGGTTATGCTACTGATACAGGACAAATAAGAATAGGTCAAGGACCTAATGGTTCATTATGGAAAGATTCTTTAGTTATTGGAGGAGGACCTCAAGGCGCTGTTGGAAATACTGGACCTGACGGAAAGACTGGACCTGATGGGAAAACTGGTCCTGACGGAAAGACTGGACCTGATGGGAAAACTGGATCTGATGGGAAAACTGGTCCTGACGGAAAGACTGGACCTGATGGGAAAACTGGTCCTGATGGAAATACTGGACCTGATGGAAAAACTGGACCTGATGGGAAAACTGGACCTACTGGTGATTTCATTGCTCGTGGGAATTATTTGACCGTTGATTCTGTATATGGTGATAATACACAAGCATTACTATCTCCTTCAACAACTGCTTTCAAAACTATTGGTGCGGCATTATCATACAGACTAGGAATAGTAGGAGACACATCTCAAAAAACTGTATTTGTATATCCTGGAACGTATTATGAATCTATTACAATTCCTCCTTATACTGCAATTAGAGGTTCATCAACACAAACTACTTTTATTTCTTTGACTGGTCCTACAGGTCCAACAACATTAGTTACAATGGGTCAACAAACTCGTATTGAAGATTTAACAATGACTTTATCTTCTTCTTCAAATACAGGTCCATTAACTGGTATTTTATTTCCCAATAATACATCAACTTCCGCAAAAGTTAGAACATGTGTAGCAAACGTTACTTATAATGGTGGTGGTCCGGAATGTCCTTTAATGTATGGCGTATTGGTTTCTGATACTACAACGCCAAAAACTTATTCTCCTGCTGATGCGATACGAGGAATAACAATTAACGTTTCATCCAATAGCACAGGACCTACAGGGCCATATGGTATTGATGTAATTGGAACATCATATTTTGGTGTTCGTGATTCAAATATTTATTGTACAGGTCCTACTGGACCCAATGGACCTAATGGTATTGCTACAAATAATACTGGATGTTTTTCTACTTATAAACATTGCTCTATTGCAGGTTCGTTATATGATCTTATACAACAACAAAGTCCTACTGGAACATCAACCATTCAATTAACTGCAACAGATTTAATTAATGCAAATGCTAATGGAAATGGATTTACTGTTAATACAGAACCAGCACATTTATATTTTTGTTTAGGTTCACAAATAAGTTATACCGGTAGTGGATCAGAAGTTCCTACTCCTACTGGAACATATTATTTACATGCTGGAACAAATCCTGCTAATTTTTCAGGTGGTATTGTAGGATATCCTTTTGTTCAAAGAGTTATTGTGTTTGAAGGATTAGTAACAACAACTCAAGGATTAACTGGTGCACAAGGTGTTAGTGTAAACTTTTATAAATCATCAAGTTCTAATGTATTAGGAACACTATTCGCAGGACCTTTAGTAATTGATTCTACAACTCCAGTTGCTAAATTCCAAAATAAATCTGCTACATTTAATCCTTTAACTGATTACTTACAAGTTCTATGTGGTGTTACTGGAGCAAACTTAACAGCAGGAAATGATGTTCTTGTTGGTGTAGGGTTATATTAATTTATTTTAATGTAAATAAATATAAAGTTTGATTTAGATCTGATAAAATTTCATCACGAATATTTAATAAGTCTGTATCTGCAGATTTATTTAATAATTTAGGTAATGAAGTAGAAAGCCATTTAATATATTGCTTTAATAAGGCAGTAGCTTCTTTATCATGAAAATTTCTTAGTTTTATAGATGAACTAGTAGAGAATTTAGGACGACCATATTTTCCAATATAAACTTCAACAAATTTATCAATATTTGTATCTAAATTAGTAACTAATTCATCTGTAGCTTTATGACGAGGAAATGAAAGAGTTTCCCAGTGATAAAGTTTTACTTGATCACGTAAAGTCATCATTGCAACAATAAGTTGTGAAGACATTTCTTTTATATTTAACTTTGAGAATTATAATGAACTTAAATATTATTGGGATATCTGTAATCTCAATAGTATTTTTATTTCTTGGTTATTTTGTTTGGAATTCACCAAATCCAAAACTTATTCCATCAGTTCCAGGATTTTTAGTAGCAATAGATACTGGAAAAACGCATCATATACAATCTAAAACTGGCGACGCATCTATGAACACAGAATTAAAACGTAGAAGAGCAATTCAAACTGTTGGAAAACAAAAACATAAATTCAATGCTCTGTTAGGATCTGCAAGTGGCGTAATAGAAACATACTTTATTACTGGAATTTGTTCTTGTCCTAAGTTTATATGCCCTCCTAATTTAGATATTATTTTTGATGGTGGCGGTGCATATGATGAATATTGCCCTATTCATGGAAATAATAATTATGACGCAGGTGGATCTAATACAAATGTATGTAATATTCCACTCAGACCCGATATTATTTTTTCTGGAGGTGGGGTGTCGGATGATTATTGTCCGATTGAAGGTACAGATAAATATGATGGAGGAATGGCTCAAACAAGAGTATGTGATATTTAATAAATGGCATGCCCTCCTAGCAATGTTAAGTTTCAATTAAGAAGAGATACATATACGAATTGGCGTACGACCAATCCTGTATTAGCAAATGGAGAACCTGGTTATGAAACTGATACAAATAGGTTAAAAATTGGTAACGGGTATACACGTTGGAATGATTTACAATATTTAGACAGAGGTGAAGGTGTTGAGGGACCAAAAGGAGATACTGGTCCTACTGGATCTACTGGTCCTACTGGTCCTACTGGTTCTATTGGATCTACTGGATCTACTGGTCCTACTGGTCCTACTGGATCTACTGGTCCTACTGGTTCTACTGGTTCTACTGGTTCTACTGGTTCTACTGGTTCTACTGGTTCTACTGGTTCTACTGGTTCTACTGGTTCTACTGGTTCTACTGGTTCTACTGGTTCTACTGGTTCTACTGGTCCTACTGGATCTACTGGTCCTACTGGATCTACTGGTTCTACTGGTTCTACTGGTCCTACTGGATCTACTGGTTCTACTGGTTCTACTGGTTCTACTGGTCCTACTGGTTCTACTGGTTCTACTGGTTCTACTGGTCCTACTGGTTCTACTGGTCCTACTGGTTCAATAGGATTGGGTAAGCCTGGAAAAAGAGGTTATATCGGATATGGAGAAAGAGGTCCGCAGGGACCAAAGGGTAAGCAGGGAGAAGAAGGTCCTCGAGGACATATGGGAGAACAAGGAGAAAAGGGAGAAAAGGGAGAAAGAGGAGAACGAGGAGAAAAGGGAGAACAAGGAGAACAAGGAGAACAAGGAGAAGAAGGAAAGAACGGAACACGTATTTTTATACTTGATTTTCAAGAAAATATTATTACTTCAGAAGAAATATTTTTCTTAATACATTCAAAGTATAACACTACTCCTAAATATTTTGATATTTTAATAAATTTAAACAATTCTACAATTTATGAATTTATTTTCTTGCATTATTAATATAAAAAAATGGCTGAAGATAATGATATGGATTACGATAATAAAAGACGCTACATCGTAAGAGGACCAAGAGGATATGATGGATGCAAAGGCGATAAAGGTGAAGATGGACGTAAAGGTGATCAAGGTATCCAAGGATCCAAAGGTGATAGAGGTGATGCGGGACCTCAGGGGCCTCCGGGCATCGAGGGGCGTCCAGGTCCACCTGGTCCACCTGGTCCACCTGGTCCACCTGGTAATCCTTCATTTTTTGGTGGACATGGATATGGTCATGGCCATGGTCGTGAAACGTGTAGGGAAGGTGAACGAGGACCACCTGGTATCCAAGGATACAAAGGTGATAAAGGTGATCAGGGTCCTAAAGGTGATATTGGTTCTACTGGTTCTACTGGTCCTAAAGGTGATATTGGTTCTACTGGTCCTAAAGGTGATATTGGTTCTACTGGTTCTACTGGTTCTACTGGTCTTAAAGGTGATACTGGTCCTACTGGATCTACTGGTCCTAAAGGTGATATTGGTTCTACTGGTTCTACTGGTCTTAAAGGTGATACTGGTTCTACTGGTCCTACTGGTCTTAAAGGTGATAGTGCAAGAATAAGATGGTTAGGCGAGTGGAATTCAGGTATTAGATATGAAGCAAATGACGGTGTTATTTTTGATGGAAGAGCATATGTAGCTGGTAAATTTAATGTTAGTTCTTCATTAAATAGTCCCATATCAGATCAAGGATTATTAATTTGGGGTTTAATTTCCTCAAATGCCGCTACTGGTTCTACTGGTGCTACTGGTTCTACTGGTGCTACTGGTCCTACTGGAGTTGGTGCTCAATTAAATTGGACCGGAAGATGGGATGAAAATGTTACTTACAAAAAGAATGATGCAGTTTATTTCAGAGGAAGAGCTTATGTTTCTACGGAAACTGAAAATCTAAATAATGTACCTGATTTATCAGTAGATTCTCCTCTAAATACGTGGGCACTATTAATTACTAATCCTGCTGATGGTCCTACTGGTTCTACTGGTCCTACTGGTCGTACTGG
>Ga0208147_1000232_pt1 | contig 20511 bp, 27 predicted proteins | sample DEB3_08_DNA_FD_184520 | JGI IMG/M metagenome (GOLD analysis project Ga0208147, IMG submission 184520) | Aqueous microbial communities from the Delaware River and Bay under freshwater to marine salinity gradient to study organic matter... | ecosystem: Environmental > Aquatic > Marine > Coastal ... | reverse complement strand
TCAAAACTTCCTATTCACCAACAGGAAGTTGATGGCAAGAAGGTTCAGTGGTTCGCCGCCACAAAAGTCAAAAAGTTATTAAACTTTAAGGAAAAAGGCCGGATCAAGCCGATTACGGTTTCAGCTCAAAAAATTCTAACGTCCGGTTTTGGCAACGAAAACCTTAAACTAATCTAATAAAAAAAATGAAAATCTCATTCTACAGGCTAGCAAGAAACACCCCAAGTGGTAGCGAAAAGGTCTGGACGGCAAAAATTTCCTACGCAAGACTTCGCCTAATAAAAAGGGCCGCTAGGAAAGGTCAAAGAATTTATAACCTACCTAAACCAATTTTTACTGGTTCCAATATGGATATTCCAATAAATCCTTGGGAGTTTATGATTGCGGATAAAGGGTTTGTTAAGATTTCGAGCCCTTGGTGGAATGTTCAAAAGGAACTTATATATTAAGCCATTAGTGACGTATTACAAAGTTAATAAATAGGTAAAACGTCAGATTTGGCGCTTGACAAGGTTTAAACAACTTGGTATAGTTTTATCACGGTTCGGAATTCAACTTTAAAAAACAAACTTATGAAGAAATTCTTTTCAAATATCGGTTTGACTGTTGACGGCGCGGCGCTGGAAGCGATGGGGATTTTGTTGCTGATGGGCGGCTGGATTTTAGTGGTGATGATGTAATCAAGGAAGCTGGAAAATCAAAAAAAACTTAATAAAGTTATGAATCCCTTAAATTCTACTACGAAATTCGTTAATCTGACACCCCATAAAATCACGGTAGTCAACGAAGCGGGCGAGACGGTTTTGGAAGTTGCGCCGTCCGGTCAAGTGGCTCGCGTGGCTATTAGTAAAGTTATTAGTAAAGTTGAGGTAGGCAAGATCGGAGTAATCCCAATTTACAATATCGTAAAAGGAGATGTGGTGGGAATGCCGGAAGAGGTCGAAGGAGAGATCTATATCGTGTCGGGGATGGTCCGAGAGGCTATTTATGGGAAACCTTATGTCGTTTCACCTGGAGAATTGGTTAGGAATAAGGAAGGGCAGCCGATTGGCTGTTTAGGATTCTTCCAATAATTTGTGGGTAGGGGAACCAAGCCGGGGCTACGTTAAATCGTGGCTCCGGTTTTTTTATGTACTGATTTTCTCAAGAATGTTTAGATTCTTAGAATGGTATAAGGTTTTAGAAACACTTTTCCATAAAAACAAAGACATTTTTAGTAAACTGAGGCCCCAAAATTAGATAACCTGATAACTAAGAGCAGTAAGAGTAGAAAACGAATAAACTAGGCGCGAAAAATGGATAGAGATCGGTGGCTGAATGAAGGGTTTTGGGCGCTAAAAGAAGAGGGATGGCGGGCTGAGTGAGGTTCTGTAAGTTCTTGATTATTAAGTATTTAAACTATTCGGTTTGAATATTTAATAGTTTTAAAACTGAAAAATGGTTGTGTGGATAATTGTTTGTATAAGAATCGGTTCTGTATTAGAGATTGTATATAGAGTAATAGATAGAGAGGATAATAGGAATAGAATAGATAGAGATTAGAAGAAATAGGATTTGGAAGATTTTGGAAGATTTTGAGAGAAAATGGAAGAAAGTGAGAGAAAGTGGTGGCAAAAGTCAATTTCTCTTGTAAAAACGCCTAAATCTGTATAAAAATCGCCAATATGTATAAAAATAGCCAACTTTTTTAACAGAAATGCAAGAAACAACTGTCTCTTTTTGACCATACTGTATAAAAATAGCCAATCTGTATAAAAAACAACAGTTCCCTAGCGTCATTCCTGAGCGCCAAAAACCACTTATCGCACACAAAAAAGGCGTGTAAGCTTATTTCGTGCCAACTTGAACTTTATTTTTTTTCTGCATTTTGTATGTTTTGACACTGATTTGTATGGTTTTGCATAGATGTTATATCAATGATGTATCATTCCGCATAGGTGTTATATCAATCAAAATAGGAGTAAAAAGCTAAAAAGGCCTAAAACTCCAATAAAACCGCATAAAACAGGCTTGGCGGGCTAATTACACTTTCTTTATTTTCGATCCTCAAAACACCTAAAAAACACCAAAAGTATTGTTTTTCACTGGCTTAAATACCAATAATAAGCTTTTCGACTAGTAAAGTAAGGAAATATATAGGATGAATAAGGAATAACTGATCTACGCGCCAAACCTAACAATGTTTAACAAATAACAACAATTAGCCCCAAAAACACCATCAGTGCCTAAATAACTTTAAAAACTCAATAAACATTAAGGTTTTGAAGGTTCGGCGGCACTTGACAAGGTTTCGTGGTTTGATATACTTTTATTTATGGGGTGGCCTAGCGTCATCCTACGAGCCTGAAAAGACTTACGAAGTAACGTCACGCGAGAATTTATTCGAGCCTAGCGTCATTCCTGGAGGCGGAAAAACAACTTGCGCCAAAAAGGCCAGCGTCAGTCCTGGGCGCTGAAAAACATTTTTGGTAACACACCAGGATATGCAGCACACGCATACGCGCACGCACGCGAGGCCGCGCCCCAGGTCAAATGGCGGGGCTCCAGGTCAATTGGCGCGATTTTTTTGAAAGTCCTAAAGTTTTCCAGGGTGGGTTATAGATTGGGACCGAGCTGAGGGCGGGCGCTGAGGGACCGGGGAGAATGAATCACGACAAGGTTTGTGATATTTAAGAATCCTTAAGTTTTGGCGCGGGTAACCCATAGACAATCCTTATATGGTACGAATCGAATCCCTAGGCTTGAAAGATTCTTAAAACCTTTTTGAAGTTAGCACTAGACAAAGCCCCACAACCTGCTAGGATCTTAATTGTCGGGGGGAGAAAAACCCCGAGCGGAAGAAAAACAACAAACAAAACACAAACAGAGTTATGAAAACAAACGAAACCACCACCACCACCACCCCGAAGGCCGTTAAATCGTCCCTCAAACTCAAGGAAGTCCCTTTTGCTCTATTAAACCTAAATCAAGACAACCGAGCGGGACAAGGCATCGACTTGGGCCACGTCGCGGCTCTTCGCGCCAGTTTCCAAGCTTCGGGTCGCTCGAATCAAATCATCCCGGTTTGTGAAGCCCCCGAGGGTAAATATGACGTGCTTGATCACCACCACTACGTTTGGGCTAGTCACGAGGAGGGCTTCGATACTTTCCACTGTGAAATCCACCCTCCCATGAACAAGTTCGCTCGCAAGGCGTTTGCCGTTAATCTCAACACCCACAAGAGGGCGTCCTACCTAGAGCGGGGCAATCTCATTCTTGAGGGGTGCGGCAAAAACCGGATGCCCCAGAAAGCGTTCCTTTACTTGTTCCCCGACTCTGAAGAGAAGTCGGCCCTTTCACAGATCTCAAACACCCTTGCAATCTGGCGTATGGCCCCACAAAGGCTCATTTCGGCCCTATCGGCTGGGCAATTGGCGGACGGAGAGTTTGACGGGCTGGTTAAGAAGTACAGTGAGAAGAAAGCGCCAGAGGCGAACATTCCAGAGGAGATTTACGCTGAGATTGAGTCTCGTGAAAAGGGAACAAAGTGGGTGAAGATTAGTGCTCTATTGGCCCCCAAGCCCACCCCCGCCCCTGCCCCCACCACCCCAACAGAACCCAAAGCGCCAGAAGCGCCAGCCGTGGAAAATGCGCCAGCCGAAAACAATGGTGAAGCTTCTCCCGCCCCCTCCGTCCCTACAACCCCCACCACGCAAGAGGCACCCCCAGCCTCCGTCGTCTCTATCAGCCCCACAGATGAAAAGGTCACAAGCGCCAAGCCCAACCCCACCGAAAGCCTAGCGCCAATCACGAGCGCAACTGCCCCAGATTTGAACCGTATCGAAGCCGATAGGATCATTAACCTTGATTCGTTGGAGAAAAGTGTGGGTGCGATGCTAGCCTTACCATCCGGTTTCGAGAGGTGTTTTGATATAACCCTAAAGGAGCTTGGCGAGCTTTACACTGTAGACAAGGTAAACGCCGAAATTGAAAGGCAAGACCCGCCCGCAAGCGACGAAGAGCTTGCCAAACTCGAATCCACCCCCAAGAGTCAGCTTAACCCCAAAGCGGAGCATCCGGCCATGATCAATGCCAAGGCAATCGGCAAAATCCAGACCCTACTCAAAGAAGCTATGGCGCTCGCCCCCGCCAATCGTCCCGCTTGGCTGGATGAAAATTGTCAGGTTCGGGAGGGGGTGGTTTGGTTGAAGCTTGGGAGTGAGTACTGTTCGTGAGTTAAGAATCTTAAACTCTCAACCCCCTTGCCAAAAGCTTGGGGGTCTTTTTTTGCCTTCGTTTCCCCTCATTCTCAAACTTGAGAAATCCCCTACAAGGCCCCTCTAACCACCCGCCCGCTATGGTGGTAAGGGTCGAAATATCGGCTCGCCCTAGGTGCCTTTCCGTGCGAATGCGGGCCATATTAGTTTTCGTAATACTTCAAAAGAAGGGTTACTAATGGCCATTTTTAGAGTCAGTTTGTCGCTTTTTGTGTGTCTTTATGGCACTGGAAAACAAGAACCGTGCCAAGTTTTTAGAAATGTTTTGAGGTCGAAAAGCGTGGTTTGACCCCGAGGTAGTGCCAGTTTACCTACCTTTTACTTTTTACATCGACCTTTTAGAAAGTCCGCTTCTCTCTTATAGTCTATTTTCCTTACTCTATCTATCTATTATCTACTATTATTAAATAACCTAACCTTTAGAAAGACTATCTCCCATAAATCTACACAACTACTCTTTTCACTTACTTTTTTCTTAACAGAATAAAAAAACACAAACACTCAGCCCCAACCTTTTAGAAAGTGTAAAACCTTATAAAGCAAAATCATTCAGCCCCGCAACCTAATCACTATGAATATCTCCAAACTCTGCGCCAAATGTAACCTAGAGAAGCCGCTCACATCATTTAACTACCAGAGCGATACCAAAACCAAAACATCATCTTACTGCGCGGAATGCCAGAAACTTTATGCTAAGGAAAACTATCTAAAGAATAGAGACATGAAAAAGGCGCGGGCCTTACAAAACTATCATGCTAGTAAGGCAAAGACCCCCTAGTTTTTGCTTTTTAAAACCTTTATCGATTTTTGGCTACAAAACAGAAACGAAATTTTTGCCCCGCTATTATTTATTTGAGAGAGTTTTTGAAAATCAATTCCAACTCAATTTGTAATAATCTAAATACAAACTCAATTTTTGCGCGGCCCCGACTTTTCTATAGGGCTTTTTTAAAAATTTATTGGTTAGGTTTGCGGTATTCTGTCCATCTCTTGCCACATTCACAGCAAGCGTAGTCCGTCCAGTAAAGGTCGTCTACTTCTGATAGGTTTCCGGTATTAGAACCTTTTTTACTAATCTTGTCTTTATGGGGGCATCGTGATTGCATCTTGAAGATCTTGTCTTGCATTCTGTTTATGCTTTTTACTAATTTTTGTATATCTGAGTTCATAACAATAATGTCTCCCAACGTTTCCCGCAATCAAAGCAATAACCAACCGAATAATAAGTCCTGTGACTTTCTGGGGCTAAGGCATCATCTCCAACTACTTTGTTTTTATGTTTACATTTTTCTTGCAGCACGGAGATTTCTTTTTTTAGTTTTTCGATTTTTCTTTTTTTGAGATCGACTTGTTCTATGGTGGTCATTGTTTTTACTGGAAAATGCTTTTTTACTGATCAGTAAATTTGGATGTTTTTAGTGAATTTTGGCCGCCGAATGACAATTATTGGTTAATTACGCGATTATTCCAAAGTTTTATCACTTTACCAATTCTTACTTGGTCTGGCTCAACATCTCCTTGTTTGGACACGATAAACTGATCTGTCATTATGCCGCAAGAACAAGATATTTTAAACCAAAATTTTCTTGGATATTGGTGGTCGTCGTTTTTAACTACTAAGTCTAGATATGGAGTTTCTTCACCGCAACACGGACAGGGTTTTATTACCTGACTCTTTAAGTAATTATAAATACTCATGTTAAAAATATTTTGGATTCGAGCTACAATCCTTAGATTTCAACTTCTTAACTTCCTCCTCAAGACTTTCGATTTTTGTATACATGCATTCTATTAGTTTTTGCATATTGTATAGAGAACGTCGAGCTGAACGTTCATCGTATAATCCAAGACATCCCATATTATATCCTAAATCTCTAAGCTCCTCTTTAATAATACTATCTAATGCTCTATTTGTCATAAAATTCCTTTTTTCGGAAATCCTACACCTTTAGGTTAGGATATGAGAAAAAATTCTTATTAAGGTTAATCATAATCTATTTACTCCTGTTTGTCAATATATTTCTTTCTATGTATGAAAATAAATTAGATATTTTACAACTTTTTAGTGTATAATATAATAGGTGAGTAAATTAACGTACAATACGAAATTAGTTTTCCTGAGCGATTCTGACAAGAATAAAATTGTCGAGATGCTCGAAAAGCAGCGTTTTGCTTGGAACGAATGTTCTAAAGTTAAGTTTAATATTCCCACAAATTCTATTGTTTTGTTGCATGGACAATTTTATACAAAATTTAGGCAAAATCAACCAGAAATTCCAAGCCAGGTAGTGATTAGTGCGGAGCAGTCAGTTTTATCAACATATCGAAGTATTAAAAGTAATAAACAAAAATTAGATAAACCACCTAAAAAGAAAAAACTTTCTATCCGCTTAGATAAAAGAATGTATTCGTATAAAAATGGTATTTTTAGTATAATTAGTTTAGAAAAGAGAGTCAAATGTTCACCTTATATTTATCCTAAATTGCAGGAATTAATTAGTAAATACCGATTCTGTGACCCGTTATTGTTTGAAAGAGATGGGGAAATTTGGATTTGTTTAACATTTAATATTCCAGAGATTTTATCGCAGAATAAGTTAGCAGTTGGGGTTGACGTTGGGATTTGTAATTTTGCGGCAACAAGTGAAGGTAATCTATACCAAGACAAGCGATTTAATGGGAGAAAACGCAAACTCCGTTTCAATAAACGTAAATTAAAGTCTAAATCTAAAACTTCTAAATCCGCTAGACGAAAGTTAAAGGAATTAAAACATAAAGAACGAAACATAAATCAAAATTTTAGTCACCACTTAGTTAATAAAATAATTTCCGATACAAAAGCTGATACAATTGTATTGGAGAATCTTAAATCTATTAAGGTTAAGAAACATAAGTATCAAAATAAAAATAGGATTAGTCAGGTTCCGATGTTTGAACTAAGGCGAATTCTTACCTATAAGGCACTCTTGCATAATAAGCAAGTGATAACGGTTAGTCCCGCATATACGAGTCAAATAGACTATCGCACAGGTAAATTAGATGGAAAACGTATAGGTGGTAGGTATATCGGAAAAGATGGGCAAATACTTCACGCGGATTGTAATGCTGCGGCGAATATTGCTCTACGTTCCAAACTCCCATGCTCAATAAGCAATTATTATGCGTGGCAGGCGAAAGTCAACTCGCCAATCGTAGGTGGTTCTCACTTATAAGCATCTATAGCTTTATTATATATGTTGTTGACGCCACCATTCCAGGCAATCAAAAGTCACAATGTCGCCATCACATACTTTAAAGTTTTTCATTTCAAAAGATTTTTGACTTTTTCTATAACTAATCCGGTTTTCCTAATCTCCTCTCCAATAGCATTTTCGTAAATACCATCTTTCCTATATGCGTGGCCAACATTATATTTATGATACTCTAATTCTTCTTTTGCTGCATTTAATCCACTTTCTAATGCATCCAATATATCACGCAACAACATTATGTCAACAGCAACCTTTTCTGGAATGTATTCCTGGAAAGCGGTAGATTTTGTATAAAGGTTAGAGTTATTATGGTGTGAACATGGCGGAGGATAATCTCCAATAAATGTAGAGCTAGATGTATTTGACATAAGTAATTAATCCTTTTTCCTTGGCGGCGCGAATCATGTGTGCGGTGCCCTTTGAATTGTTGGCGCTGATTGCTATTAAGTGAGTGGCGTAATCTCTCATCTGGTGGTTTCGAACAATGCCAGCCATTTTGCCGATAGACCAGTTGGCGGGGAATTTCTTGATTGGAATGCCATTTTCTTCGGCCCATTTTTCCCCCAGCGAATCAACTCCCGCAGCGCAACCAGACACCACCTCATCAATCACAAATCCAGAATCTTTAATTATTTTGGATACCAATTCGTAATCCGTTATAGTTCTGCTACCCGCAATAACAACTTTGTTCATGAAAATTTACGGAAAAATTCGTAACAAACGTGAATTATATAGGCCACAAGTATAGAGCCAACTGTAAGTTCAAATTCCATTTTTTTAAGGTGTTAATGTTAGGACATGTTCATGATAACATGAGCAATAAAGGCAACTAAAGCTAAAGCAAAGAGTAAATCCATATTATTTAATGTTGTTTAAGTTAATCACAATCCCCCGGCAATACTTCTCACTATTTTCTAAAATATCAAAACATTCGTGTTCCGCTTCTGTTTTATAAGTCCAAGAATAACCTTCATCTTCCGAACACCAAACGGCATCAACCTTTATGGAGCCATTTTTATAGGCTTCAAAATTACAGTAATCGCATTGGCAATCATGCTCTTCTGGTAGGATTCCATTCCTTGGATGGATGAAAAATGAGCCGCCGCTATACGCGCCAATCTCGTCTTCAAATCTACCATAAATCTCAATAAGATCGTCCGATGCGCCGAAAATTACCACCAGATTATTTAGTTTAGCCAACAATCTTTCTTCTTTGGTTATTTCGTTGCCGTATTGACGGTTGTGGAGTCTGGCGGCCAAGTCTTTAGCTGTTATTGTTTTCATTGTTTATGTGGTTTAACTGTAATACTTTTTTGATGTTTGTCAAGATATACTTTTGAGCAGCCTCATAACCTCTTTTATATTCTTTATGTGTTCCAACTTGATAACATCCTCCAGTCGCCGCCAATTCTACAAAAATATCTATTGGGTCTTTAACGTTAGCTTTTTCAAATAGTTCGCGTCTGTATGAATTAGCTAGAAAATTCAAAGATCCTGAGTTTAGTTTTTCGATAGGAGCCATTACTGAATCAATCTCAACACCATCGCTACTTGAAATCAGAAATTTTACCTTTTCTGGTATTTGTGGAGTTTCAATTGATCCTATTAATTGTAATTGGTTTTGTGATGGCATATTTTTTTATTGTGTTATTAAGCTATTCTAAAACCCCTATAATTGCAAGCCTTATTTTGGCAATGTATAGCGTATTGAGGAGGGAAAGACATTAATTGGATTGATGTATCGTCATCAACCATTTCCCTGCCGCATTCGGGGCAAGCTATACAGTTTGGCACGTTTTTAGTTTGCATTTGGACGTAATTTTGTAATGCATTGTGGTTGTATTGTTTAAGAGATATTAAAGTTTTCATAATTAAAGTTAATGTGGCGGATCTTTAAATGAATAAAGATTAGCCGATTTGGATTCGGTTTACGTGGCCGCCACAAAGTTTAAAATGGAATATCGTCGTCCTTTTTGGAGCTAAGTTTATACTTAATAGCGTAAAATTTAAACATAACCCAAGTCTTAATCCTCGTCTTAATTCCCCAAACTATATATGGAATAGTTACTTCTTTCTCGTCATACCAATTAAAACCACACCTTTCACATTCCTCAACATATTCTGATGTTAATTTGTGACCAACAAGAAAGCAAACAATTTTTGAAAATATTTTACACATATTATTCGTGGCTGAATGTAGGTCTTTTAGATGTCTTTGTCAAGTTTTTATTTTCCGACATACATTCCTTACACAGATATATTTTATCGTCTGGACAAACAAGTTTTGCGCCAAATTTCTCTATTAGTTTGTCACAAAGTTCGCATTTTGTGTCTTTTTGTGTAATATTCTTCATGGTGAAGGTTTGTGGAATGTGCGGCCAAGAGAAAACGTGGGATCAATTCAATCGCCACGATCACACTCGTTATTGTATCTCAACTTATTGCAAGGACTGTCATTCCGCTTACAACAGAAATAGGTATAAGGCCGAAAGAGAAAAAGTCATAGCTCGATCTATCCGTAACAGAGAGATTCGACGTAAGGCTCAAGAAAAATTGGCCCGCGACCAAAAGAAAAGAGATAAAGGTATTGTTGTTCCGCATAAAACTCAAGTAATTAAATCTAACAAAAAAGCATCTCTAAAAGAGTATCGAGAAGTTGTTAAGAATCAACCTATTTCGGTTTCTGATCTTCTGAATTAGAGTTTGGAATTAGGAGGATATCTGAGTCTGCGTCTAGTTTATACTCGGACAGTATCTTTTTCATGGCACTTAACCTAGTTTTGGCGCTAACTATCCCTAGACTCTTTCCTGGCGCATCTTTTGGATAATACATGACTTTAAAAGTTTTCATGACAGGTAATCTTTATAACAGAAATGACATATTTCAACGGCGTAATCCATATTGAATATATGGTTTACGGATCTACTATTAAATGTGTTAGTTAGTTTTACCTCTAGTTCTGCGATTAAACTGAGTAGAGTATTAACATTATGATCTTGAGGATTGTTCTTAATATTCTTCGTTAGGACGCCAAATTCCTTATCATCTTTAACAATATTAACTGGATACTCGTCGGTTTCGAAGAAAATAATACCGCAACGCAGCAATCTAATAGCATGAACAGCATTTCTGTAGCTATATCCGTATTTTTCTATGGCTTGCTTTCTTTTTTCGCCAAGTTTTCCGTGAGTTTGACCAGTGATTATGTGTTTTTCGCCTTGAGCATAGCCGCGCAAAGTTTTATAGACCGTTTCCGAATCGAGTAGGTGTTTCTTATTTTCACGAATGAATTCAGACTGTTTTGTTTCGAGTAGTATATTCTCTTTCGTAAACAATGCCTCCAAAGCCTGAGTATTACCTTTCTGTAAAAGTCTCAAGAACTTACGTAACTCAAAATAAAAGGTATCGGTTGCTCTTTCTTCTTGATGTTCGTGCGTTTCCAAGCCGTAGATTTTACTAAGTTCGGTATTGATAAAAATGCCACGTTCGTCTCTGTCGGATTCAGCATTGTTGAGTCCGTAAGCGTGAGAGCCACCTAAATAACTAAAGATTTTTTCTATTTTTTGCATATCTGAATTGAATTAAACCATTCCTGTATTAGATTTTTAAGATTTTGTTTTTCGGAAGCTAAACCAGAATCATAAATCGTATCTTTATGCAGATAAGTTCTGACATACCAATCCACGCCAGCGAAAGCTTCTGAATCTGATCTACTATAACCCATCTTTTTCAAGAAGTCAAGTAGGTTTGTAAGTTCTTGGCTTTGTGTGTTTTCCATAATCAGATGTAAGACGATGTAATTACTAGATTTTCTGGCTTTCCACCTAACTCAACAATACTGTTATTTAGCGCAAGATCAACCTCTTTTTGTGTAAAGCCTGCGTATCCTGTACCTATAGCCGTAAGAAGAAACTTCAAATCCTTTCTTATGTTACAATAATTTAACAAAGCAAACAACTGATCTTCAAGCTCTTCAATTTTTACTCTTGGCCCGCCAGGAAATTCACACGTAATTATTGCGTAAGATTGACCTAAGTAACCTTTTTGATGTCCGCCACGACCCCAAACAGCCCACCTTCCATAAATGTTTGACATGTCTGTTTTAGGATTTTTTTCCATAGGTCTGTTTATTGCGTTTTGCTTTAATGGACATGTGCGCCAATCGTTTTTGGTTGTTCCAGAGAATGCAAACCCAGCCGCTCCAGCCCCATGAAAATGTTTTCTATTACTACCGAAAACAAAAACTTCATTTTCAGCTAACTCTGTAATCATTTACCTTCCTTAAGTAAAGACTTAATTGCGTTCAATTTCTCTACTACCCAAGCAGGATTAGCAGAAGAGTTGTCGTCTTCGATTTCCTTAAGATCTTTGATAAGTCGATTTATCGCGGCCATTGTTTCTGTTGGCTTAGTTCTTTCGAATTCAGATACATTCATAGCTTTATTATGCTCCAATATTAAGGGTTGTCAAATGAATCTGGGGATAAACCACTCGACCTCCTTACTTTCTTCCGTTTTATACATAACGTCCCAATAACATTTAGCACCCCAACAAGCCAACAACAGACAGGTATAGTTATCTTTTCTAGCTCTTTCTGCCTTTTTACTATTACGCATGTGGCGCGGCAAATTAAACTGCATTGTTCCATTGCCTGTAATAGAAGGCTCGATTAAAGCGATCTGCCTTTTGGTTTGATCGATGAATTCATCTTGGTTGGAGATAAAATCAATAATCGCATTACCTTCATTGCTAGAATCTTCTACTCCAGGAAGCATTGCTGGAGGATTGTTTACGGTTTTTGTATATAAATCTTCGTGTGATTCGTAGTTTGAGGCGAACCAGATTTTACCCATAGATATTTGAGTCTGAAGATGTTCGTTAGCTTTCTGGAGCCACGGTGCGTTAAATTTCTGGCGATAGCAGAAACGTTTTTCGTTTAGGTTGTAGGAGTTTCGGGCCAACTGACATTGGTTCGCATAATCATCTTCATCAAAATCTCCTGTAATAAATTTTAGGTTAACTCCACTACCCTTAAATAGTTTGGACTCATTACATGTTTCAATAAAGTTTACGTTATTACCACCTAAGTCAGCAATAAGAAATACAATATTGAACGACGATACTAAATAATGGAGATAAGCTATATGCTCCTTCAGATCTGTTCCAGGTTTACCATAGCTATGAACAAGTGTTATAGTTCTGGTATCGCTATTAAGTAAGTAAACACCCATTGCGAAAAAGTCCGACGATTTAGAGTCACTGAATGAGGGATCGAGGGCCAGGCAGTAACTAGATTTTGGATCTCCAACTAACTGAACATGTGGAAAGTCTCCAGGCTTTACTGTGCATTCATGTAGCTTCTTAATGTTAAAGAATCCATCTGAAGAAGATGAAAACTTCGCCATCCATTCTCTTTCGAACGCCGCCGTTCCTTCTCCACCACTTTTTACCTCATCAGCAATCTCTTTTTCTACAAGCTCTTTAGGCAAACTTAAATAACTTAATCTGAGCGCAAAATAAGATCTGTTGTCCTGCTTTTCCTGTTTCTTTTTAGGATTTTCTATGTTTTCGCACCATTCTCGAAACAATCTATAGGCGAAATCAAAGTCATAACTCGCAGAACTCAATACAAGAATTTTTTTATCCGACTCTAATACAGTCCTTTGATCTTCCGTCATCAAGCCGGAAGCAATCATGTCGTTTTCCTCTTCTTGGATAGCAAGCTGTTCTTGAATGTTGTTTTTCGAAGCCAAGAATGGAACCAGAACCGACTTATAAATATCCTCCGGTATTTGCAAGAACTCATCACAAATAAGAATATCAGCGCGAGTTCCACGAATCTTTTCATTTAGCGGCAAAGCCACGATTGAGCCGCCGTTAACCTGCATAATCATTTCGTCGGCGCGTTTTGCAAACTCTAGCCTACCTTTAGGATTATCCGTGAAGCATTGTTTGGCTAAGATAGCTCCTTTACCATTAAGAAATTTCTCTATTTGAGTTAAAATTCGTCGTGTGCTACGAAAAGTGTTTGACGACAATACGATTTTGGTATTAGGATGGAATATAGGGTATAGAATGCAGAATATGGCGGCTAGCGTTGATTTTGAGCCACCGCGAGATGCCACAAAGTAGTTAAAGTTATGATCAAACCACTCTCTTAAAATTATTTCTTGGAACGGGAATAGTTTATAACCTAGAAGGAGTTCGCAGGCTATACCTATGTTGTTATACAGGAATTCAGCAAGAGATATCTTGGCCGTTTCTTCATCTAAATAGCCATTTAACGCTTCAAATTTTTTGTTTGAAACGATTTTGTTTTTAGGAGAGTTGTCGAATAGAATCATTATTCTGTATTGTCTTTGATGCTTTTCGCATCAGGATCGTCGATAATTGTTTTCGGATCTTCTGGAGTATATTCGAAACTTTCGGCATTAAGCCCCCAAATCTCAGCCTTCAACGACTCCATAGTATCAAGCTTTCTCAATTCCTCTTTAACCTCCTTCTTACGGATATTAGCCAAATTAATGAATCGCTTTCTATTCTCAGCGTTTCTCCAAGCCGCCACAATCTGAATAATAGAAGAATTCTCTCTTATCTTCATATCTATTCGATTTGATCGCTTACCTTGTAGTGCGGATATTGATCGGTCTTGGCGTTTCAAGTTATCGTCTATCTCTTTTCGAATGCCAACCATAGATTCTACCAAAGACATCGATATTTTTTTACCATCTGAATCGTTTGCCGCGCCATCTCTTAGTTCGGCGACGAATTCCAATTCCTTTTTTAATTTGTAGGAGCTAACGATGTCGCAGGCTAGGTTAATGTATTGGTCAACCTCTTCTTCTGTTAAGTCTGGCTTGTCCCACGTATACTTAATGAAGGTTGTTTCGAATAACTCCTTCTCGATATCAGAAGCAAACGAATCATACAACAGGCTAAACCTAAAACTATTCAGAAACTTAACTAAGGCCGTGACGTTTGTTCTTGTGGTCGCGTCCTTTTCGACTTTCTCTCTAGTGATATTATTAAATGTTGACCTATTTATCTTAGGAATAACATCTTCCGGTCTTTTCGGCGCTACATAAGAGTCGGAGTCATCATTTTTTGGAACCTTTCGAATTGTTTTAGTATACTTTTTGACCGCCAAATACTCTTTGCTACTATCAGTAATCGCTATTGATGGAAATATAAATTGCGTTAAGTCAATTAAGTCCGGTAATCGAACCAAATTTTGAACAATCAAGACTTTTTGGTGTTCCGTTAGTTCAACTTCTTTAACTTCTTCAATTTTCTTAATGGTATTCCTGGAGGCTATAAATAGTTTGACTTTTTTGCCAATAGCGGATCTGGCGCTAAATGTCTTTCCGAATACTTGCTCACCTAATTGTTGTAATCCGATACCATCCTTATTAGCATTCCAAACCTCAATAATTTTGGCTTCTTGCTCTTGAGTTAATCCTATATTATCTAATTCTTCGCTCATTAGGTATAATCTCCTATAATATCAACATCTCCAGAATATACAACATCTCTTGCTTTGACGGCTATTCTGCATTTTGTGTTTTCTATGCTCTTGATATCTTTTTTTGTTATGGAGGTGATTGGTTTGCAAAGTATGACGGACGCTATTAATGCATCAGTTTTAAGTTCAACGTAAGACATTCTATACACCTTATTCTCAACACCTTCTAGTCTACTTAGCATTATTTTGTGGAATCCAGATATAGATTTCTCGATATCAACTGAGTCATCCGGCATACTACTCACTTCATTAGAATGGTTTTCTGTTGGAAGTGGCAATCGAATGTCGTAGGCGTTCTTTTTTGATAGCCCCCAATTATGAAATACAGGACATGTATTACATTGTTTGCCGTAAATTCTACATCCATCCTCTCCTTCGGCGGCATTACATTTATTACAACATTTTGAGAACGATCCATAATGATTTCTTAATAGATTTATCATTTGGTTCGATATAAGAGTATTAAGCCAATTAACGAAGGCAGACTTTTCTGCTTGATAAAGATGGATTTTTTTTAATATATGAGTCTTGATGATTTGAGATACATCATCGAAGTCTATATAGTTAACGGCGGTCAAATGCCATTTCAACTTTCTTTTCGACACCTCTCTATCGATAAACTCAGAGTATTGTTCGTATAGCTCTCTGTTTTTGTCTATTATTTGTATGTCTGACATTATATTAAGAGCTTGTATACCAATTATTCAATCTCAATACTAGATTTTCCGCCAGCCTCAACCTTCCATTGCTGCTTAAACTGTTCGTCCGTTAGGTTTTGGCCTGGAAGATTTCTCGGGCCATCATTTTCCGGCATCGAGCCTAAATCACTAATCTTTCTGAATTTAATCGTGCTACCCTCTACAATAACATCGGACCTACTTAGTTGCGGTAGTCCATCCTTAAACATGATGTCGTCATCTTCACTTACATCTGTGCTGGTATACCTATTGAATTTTTCTCTAGGTTTACTTACAAAGGCTTGAACTGGTTTTTGCGCGACTGGAGGAGGGGTTGGAGCGGTGGCCGCCATAAAGCTGTATCCACAACTTGAACAAAACTTTACTGTAATACCTGTGTTCTGGCTTTTTGAGCCACAAGATGGACAATAATTAAATCCTGCCATATAGTCTATTATAGATAGTTAATCTTGTATTTACACTAGTTTGTATATATTTGAATTTCGTTAGCTAGTTTTTTAATGCGGTGAGCGCAATTATTGATGTTTCCAGATGCTACGCTTAGGTGTAGGTTATCGGTTTCGCAATATGGATAGGATTCGGTTAGTATCTTTTCGGCTAAATCCAAGATTTCCTTTTTGATGAATGGTAGATTTGTATTATCCATGCTTGTATTTTAGCAAAAGGTGTGTAATAGTAATTGAATGTCAAATAAAAAATTCGTTAAACCAGCGAAAAACGACCAATCTCCACATATCAATCAAAGGGATAAATTTAAGGAGGAGTTTGATGTAAAAGTTAAATATGAGTTAACAGATAAGCAGAAAAAGTTAATTGAAATCATTCACGATAAGAAGACTCAAGTTGTGTTTGTTAAAGGTCCGGCTGGATGCAGCAAAACATTTACTTCGGTTTTATGCGGATTGGAGCTTCTACAGTCTGGAGATATTAGAGAGATAGTATACTCTAGGCCAATTTTGGAGAGTTCTGATTCTGGATCTAAGGTAGGGTATCTTCCGGGCGATGTTGAGGCCAAGACAGATCCTTATGCTCAAGTTGTTGCAGCAAAACTAGATGAACTTGTTTGTCAGTCCGTATCCAATAAACTTCTTGAAGATGGAAGAGTAAGGTTCGAATTAGTTAATTATGCTCGCGGCGCTTCATGGAACTCTACATACCTTATACTAGATGAGTCTCAAAACTTCACTAAGGCGGAATTAATCACGCTACTTACTCGATTAGGTCACAGATGCAAAGCTATTATTCTTGCTGATCCTATGCAGTCAGATCTACAGAACGGTAAACGTGGCGGCTTCGCTGAGTTGTTTGATAAATTTAGCGACCAAGATAGTATAGATCACGGTGTTTATACCTTTAAGTTTGAGAAGGAAGATATCGTTAGATCTGGATTGTGCAAGTTCATTATTGAAAAATTGGAGAATACTACCGTCGAACCAATGTTTTCAAATAAAAATGTGTAAATAACTAAAAGTAACAATTTTATGCCGATTCCAAAACCATCAGCACAGCAACTCAAGAATAAGGAGGGAGAGAAGGAGTATATCGCCTCCTGTATGTCTAATCCTGATATGGTTAGCGAATACGATAATACGGCGCAACGATACGCCATATGTATCTATCAATACAAGAAATCCAAAACTAAGGCCACAAAAGGTAGTTTAGCTCTAGAAATTAATAGAGACGCCGTAACTAATGCCGTAGTTAAGATTAAAATGGATGCGTTTAAGGAATCCGATAAATACGAAGAATCTACAGAATTAGCCGCAGCATATCTAGAAAAATCTGGCTTAAAGAACTATTCTAAATGGTTTCTTGCCATTAATCCTAATGAGGACAATGAGTGCGCGGCTCGTTATATCCACCCGATCACGTCTGACTTTAAAACCGTAGATATTGCGGCGATTGAGAGAGTTATGGAAGTTGCGGCGTCATTAGACGATAAAGATTTATCTAATCAAGCGTCTGAACTCTTGGCTATGGCTTTAAAAAAGAAGAATGGAGAGAGTATTTCTAAGTTTAACGTCTTTGTGAATGAAAGACACGCTGTTTTAGAAGCTTCAATTTAAAGACAAATACTTAATTACAGATTTTAAGTCTGGCATGTCAATTTGAGTTCCTGAGTCAAAAAAGATTAGGAACTCTTTTTCATATCTAAATACGGACCATTTGCCGCACTCTCCATGAACCTCTCCGCCAACCTCTAAGTCTTCCAATCTTAATATATCAAGAGTGGTAGCTTTTGGATCTTCGGAACCTTCTGTGCCTAGCATTAGTATCGCCTCCAGTGAGGATGATAGTGAGGTTGCGGCGCGATAATTACAACTGGCGGCCTATACGCTGGCATATACACGACTGGCGGCGGCGCTACATACACTGGTGTTGAATATACTGGCGTAGAATACACTGGAGCCACACATCCAGTCAGTAACGTTAGTAGTGCTAGAGTTGATAAAGTTTTTTTCATTTTTAAACCCAACGATTTAAGGAATAATCCGGTCTACAAACCATAGCTCTCAATAGCTTTCCGTCTGTATTGTAGTTATTCTTAAACGATATTTCTGGCGTTAACGTATCATAAGAAGCGAAATAATACAAGGACAAACATCCAGGCTCAGGATACCACGCGCTATTTGGCTTAATATCCGGCGTATCAATAATGTTTTGAGTTACTTTTATTTTGGAGTATTGCTTTGAATGATTAAAGATGCAGAATACGCCTCTGGAAAAGAAAGGCTCTGGAAAGGCGCGGCCCATAATGGTTCCGTAACCTTGAATTGAGTTTTTGGCGACCAATAGATTATTAAAGAACGTTTTTTCTGTAAATGTTGGAGAATTTATGAGTATTCCAGAAAATGGACCTTCTATTTTAAAGTCCGCTGGTGTGCTAGACCTTAAAATGATGTCGTTGTTTGTTATGATTGAGTTGTTTATGCTTAGAGATACAGGGTTATAGGCGTCACCATAAGCATTTAGAAAGATTCCGCGCCAAATGTTGTAAAAGAAGTTGTTCTTAATACACATTCCGTAGTTGTCCCAAGAATCCACATAAAAGCCATTTCCATCAACATTACTAACCAAATTATCCTCAATTACCGCGCCTTCTGAAGCTGAACAAGATATTGAATTTATCGAAGACATCTGTTTACCTTCAACTACAGAAATGTTTTTAATTATGTTGTTTTTGATTTTGATGCCTCTAGCTATATTGGTTCCATATCCAGAAACAGTTAAACAGGATATCTCATAGCCGCCGCCACCTCGATGAGTTCCATTAGCATAACCAACATTAGAAACCTCACAACCTGTTATTTCGCCACCCTTGTCGCCAACGGTATTAGGCCCAAAAGTCAACCTTATTTGGAAACACTCTCCGCCGCCTAAACCTCTTGCACATCCAACGCTCTTAACGTTTGTGACTTTGTTGTTACTACCTTGTAAGAAAATAGACTGGACCGTTGTGTTGTAACGATTTTGAGAATCGGTTTTTTGTTTGTTGAAGTTGCCATTTATAGTTAAGTTGCTGATTTCTACATTGTTGGAGTCGCCGAATGGAATGCCTGTTACGTCTCCGATTCTAGATGACGCTCCGGTGTTTGTATTAAATAAAGAAAACCATTCATTGTTTTTGCCGCGAGACTCTACATCTGGATTACTAGGCAAAACAGATAAGATTGTATTATCTATACCACAACCATTCACTTTTAGTCCGCTATTAACACGAATATCGTTAGCAAAAAAGAACTCTCCAGGTTGAGGATCGATTTTATTGTAGTAGGTTTGGCAATCTCTAAACGCTTTGGTATTAGCTATGGCGGCCTCAAGAGTTTGGATATTAGGTTTTGCGCCGAAACGAGCCGGATTACATGTTTGCTCCACAACCGATGCGGATGAAGTTCCTGAACTGCCGCTAGATCCATTAAAGCCATCTTTTCCGTTAATGCCAGAAGATCCAGAAGATCCGCTTGATCCAGAAATGCCGCTAGAACCAGAAGATCCATTTACTGGAGTCGCTGGCGACATACCTACAGATGTTGAGCCAGTTTGAGGATCTAAACCTTTTTGCTGTAATAAAGTGAACCAATCCATATATTTAATTACACTGTTGACTACAATATACTAGCATGTTTTGTAAGATCTGCAATAAAGAAATTGATAACAATAAACATTTTTATAGATCACATGGTTTAGCTTTAGTGGATTATATCCATAAGCATGAACCAAGATTTGATTTATTAACTAACGAGTTAATTCTTTTTAAGGGAGATTACGATAGGTATTTGGATACAGACTTCCTCAATAGGAACAACTTAAAGAAATGGTTAAAACTACAGAATTTAGAAAACTGTAAAAAATATTGTTTTGATTTACTTAAACGACGCGCCGAACGTAAAAAACTTAAATATCTTCCAACTCATGTTGAGTTAAAGTCGTTGTTGTGTCCAGGGGTTATTTATTTTGATGATATTTTTAAGAATGAAGGCGGATATTTAGGTTTGGCCGCCAAATTAGGTTTAGAAAAGCGTTTCAATGAAAGTGTATACTTTAACGATAAAATAAGCGAAATATCAACAATCATCATAGACACTAGAGAGCAAAAACCATTGAAGTTTCTATCTAATAGTAAGGTGGAATGCTTAAAATTTGGAGATTATGCCTTAGAAAGCGATAAAAGTTTAGTTATTGAGCGCAAGTCGTTAACAGATTTTGTTGGAACTTTAAGTAGCCGAAATATAGAGCGTTTCGAAAGAGAGATTGGCAGAGCCGCCGAAGCCAACTCTTATAT
>Ga0208147_1000230_pt1 | contig 20634 bp, 34 predicted proteins | sample DEB3_08_DNA_FD_184520 | JGI IMG/M metagenome (GOLD analysis project Ga0208147, IMG submission 184520) | Aqueous microbial communities from the Delaware River and Bay under freshwater to marine salinity gradient to study organic matter... | ecosystem: Environmental > Aquatic > Marine > Coastal ... | reverse complement strand
TATGAGCGGTTGGATTAAGATACACCGAAAGTTTTTAGATTGGGAATGGTTTAACAAAAGCGAAGCGGTACACCTGTTTATTTATTTGCTATTAAAAGCGAATCACAAAGACGCAAGTTGGCAAGGTATGGAAGTTAAACGAGGTGAATTTATTTCGTCTTTAGGTAAGATTTCTTCGGATACGGGAATCAGTTTACAAACGCTTAGAACACTTTTGAAAAAGTTGGAAAACACAAATGAAATCGAAGTAAAATCAACAAACAAATTTACCATTATAACTATTTGTAAATATGATAGTTACCAAGATGAAACCGAAGACACTAACAAGCAACTAACAAACAATCAACAAACAACTAACAAACAACTAACAACAAACAAGAATGATAAGAATAATAAGAATGAAAAGAATAATACATTTAATTTTTATGATTCGATGGTTTCTTTTGGATTCGAGGAACAACTTGTTAAAGATTGGATTCAGGTTCGCAAGGTTAAAAAGGCTACAAACACCGAAACCGCGTTTAACGGATTTATCCGCGAAGTAAATAAAAACGAAAATAGTCCTAATTTTATACTCAAGAATTGTGTAGAACGAAATTGGAGTGGATTCAAGTCCGAATGGCTACCTAAAGAAGTTACAATCGAAAATAGTTTTTGTTGGAGATGAAAATAGGAGAAATAATAAAAGACGTTGAAGACGGCGACTGCTATTTTATCGGACAAGTTACCGAAACTAAAAACAATGAAGTAATTAAATACAAGTTGTTAAAGATTATTTGGAGTGGCGAAGAAGACACCGAATGCGAAGACCTAAACACCGAAATTGAACCACGTTGGTGGTATATAGAAAAACACGAACTATGAAAGGATTTAAGATAACAAAAGCACACGAAGTAATTGACGATTTATTCAGGTATAGAAACAACTACCACGAAAAAGGTAAATACTTAGGATTTGAAGGAATGGACGAATACTATTCAATGAGTTTAGGAAATTGCACGGATTGGACGGGTTTTCCGATGTCGGGTAAAACTCAAGTTCTTATGGAATGTTTAATGAATACGAGCCGTTTTTATGGTTGGAAACATTTAGTATATTTCCCTGATGTTGGTTCGAACGTGGAAATAATCGCGGATTTAATCAATAAGAAAACGGGTAAAAGTTTTAACCCAAGTGCGTACAATGTAATTACGGACGATGAAATAGTAAGCGCGATAGATTGGATTACGCACCATTTTAAGGTACTAACGCGAGACGATATTAAGGCGAAAATGACACCGATAGAATTTTGGGATTACGCAGTTCAACTAAAAAAAGACGAAGGACTTGAAACCGCTTCGATAGATTCTTGGAAGGACTTAAACCACCCTTACAACGATTACGGGGGTTACGCTCAGTATTTAGAGTTCGTGTTGCCGTATCGTAACCAAATCGCAGAAGATAACGACTTACACTTACATACAATTATTCACCCAAAGCTAACGGAAAAGGAAAACGGAAAACGAAGCGCACCAGTTCCATACGACTTAAAAGGCGGTTCGGAATGGTTTAATTCGGGAAAGTGTATGATAACAGTACACCGAGACGACCCAACGTTTTATAAAGCAGAATTGTACTTTAACAAGATTAAACCGCGTTCAAACGGAAAAATAGGTAAACACGAAATCTTTTTCGATAAAGAAAAATTAGTTTACTTTGAGCAAGAACAACACGGGAACACATTAATTAAAAAATACGCTAAATCAAAATAATGGACGATTTCACAACACTACGAGCGCAAGTTTTACTTTCTCACACTTACCTAAAGATTCAAGGAAGTTTGAACGACATAAAAGCGAAGAACCCTAACCGAACGGATTTAATTGATTCAATGGAAGAAACGCTAGAACATTTACAGGAATGTAAGGTATATTGGAATCAACTCGAGCAAGAATACCGAGCGTTGCGCCAAAACGCTTACCGATTAGAATTAGTTAACTTGGACTTAAACACGGAAAACAAGCGTTTAGAAGCCATTAATAAAGCCTTAAATTACGAGTAATGAAGTGCAAGAACTGTAAAGCCGAATTTACTCCCGTTCGATTTAATCAAAAGTTTTGCTTTGATACTGATTGTGTCCGTGTTTGGGTAGAACTTGAAAAGGAAAAACAATGGAAAAAGAAGAAAAAGGTACTTAAAGACGAACTACAAACCGTTCAAGAACTAACTAAACTTGCCCAAGTAGTGTTTAATAAGTACATAAGGCTACGAGATAAGGATAAACCTTGCGTAAGTTGCGGTTGTAAACTCGGTTCAAAGTTTGACGCAGGGCATTATTTTAGTAGTGGTGGACACAAAGCCGTTACATTCGATGAAAACAACGTTCACGGCCAGTGCGTAACGTGTAATCAACATAAACACGGAAACTTATTAAACTACCAAATAGGAATCCAACAAAGAATAGGCGCGGATAAATTAATAGAACTCCACGCAAAAGCACACGAAACAAGAAAATACACACGGGACGAACTCAAAGAAATAATAGAAACTTACAAAGAAAAAATAAAAACGCTATGAACGAATCAGTATTATTTAATTACCTGAAAGAAAACTATTTTCCCGACTTAGAACGAAGCACGGGACGTTATGATAAATGGGATTGTTTTTCCCCAAGTACAAAAACACGAATAGAACTAAAATGTAGAAGAAAACACTACCCGAATTTAATTCTAGAAAAAATAAAGTACGTTGATATGATACAACGATATGTAGAACAAGAAGAAAAACCTATTTACATAAACTCAACTCCTAACGGAATCTTCGCATTCGATTTACGCAACATAAAACCTAATTGGATAACCAATAACCGTATGCCACAAACAACGGACTTCGAAAATATAGCACCTATCGAAAAGACCTACACGCTAATAAATATCGAAGAAGGAAAAAAAATTTAACATTTTTTAACAAATAAATTATATCGAAGTATTGCAGATTAAAAAATAGTATTTATATTTGTGTATAATTAAAAACGAAAACGCTATGAAAACATTAAATTTTAATCGCGCTGAATGGTATCGATTTGAAACACTTTGTAAATTATTTGGGTTTAAGGTTGAAACCGACGCAACTTATAACTATTCAAATTTAGTTGAAACCGAATATTATTATTTAAGAATAATAAAAAATGGCAACGTGGTATGTATCGCAAATCTTATTGATTAATAACAAAACAAGGGGTGCGACTTGGTTAACGCACGTTTTAATTTATACGCTATGAAACATTTATTTAAGTCGTTGGCAGCCTTCCAACAAGAAGTACCCGTAATTCACAAAGGGACGCAAGGCTATGGGTATTCTTACGCAGATTTACCTAAGATTTTTGAAGTAGTTAACCCGCTTCTAAAAAAACACGGATTAGGCTTCACGCAGTTACTCGATACTAAAGAAGGAATCGATTACATTGCTACGGTTATTTTCCACGTTGAAAGTGGAGAAACATTAGAATCAAAGGTGGCTATTCCACAAGTCGAATTAAAAGGAATGAACGATTACCAAAGTTTTGGAAGTGGTGTTACTTACTTTAGAAGATACGCTTTGAGTTCTGCACTTGGATTAGTTACCGACAAAGACACGGACGCTTCAGGCGAACAAGTAAAGAAAAAACCAACAATCGATAACAAACGATTAGGCAAGGCTTTAGAAATGATAGCAGAAGGTAAATACACCAAGGAAGAACTAATCGAAAAGTTTGAATTAACCGAAGGTCAAACTAAATTACTTGAAAACGTATGAAAGTCCGATGTTCTAAAATTGGTAAGATAATGAGTAGCCCCCGCAAGTCGGGGGAAGTCCTATCGCAAACGGCAAAGTCATATGTTGAAGAAATCGTATTAAAAGAAAAATACGGAATCCGCAAAGAATTTAGTTCACGTTACACGGATAAAGGAAACGAAGTCGAAGAAGAATCGATAGCGCTTGTTAACGATGTTTTGAATTTTAAGTTTATTTACAAGAACGACGAACACTTTACAAACGATTGGATAACAGGAACTCCCGACGTAAACACGGACGAGGTATTAATAGACGTTAAAAGTTCTTGGGACGCTTCAACTTTTCCGTGGTTCGAAACCGAATTACCTAACAAAGATTATTATTATCAGTTACAAGGGTATATGTGGTTAACGGGTAAAAACGAATCTATTTTAGCTTATTGTCTTATAGATACCCCAAGCGAAATGGCTGAAGACGAAATAAGACGCGCTCACTGGAAATTCCACCTTATAGACGAATCGCAGGAACTACGCGAAGAAATCGAAGCGAAGCACAAGTTTAGCCACATTCCAAAAAACCGCAGGGTTAAATATTGGTTCGTGCAAAAAGACGAACAAGTAATCGAGCAAATTAAAGAACGTGTCGAACTATGCCGAGAATACTATAACTTATTAATGCAAACGATATGAAAGAATTTTTAGTAAATAACATATTAGATAGATACGAAAAAGCGATAGAATCAATTTTATATTACAAAGAACGGGTAAGAAGACACGAAGACCAAATAAGAAAATTTAATCAAGAAATACAAGATTTAAAAAATGAAATTTGGGTTTATAAAGCTAAAATTGACCAATTAGAAAACAATAAAAAATGAACATAACACACGACCAAGAACCAATTAAACACGAAGACAGCATCCTATTGGCAGTGATGGCTAAGTACTATGAGAGGAGTAAGAGGGGGCAGCAGAAGTACGGTACTAACCTGGATAGGAAAGATTATAGCATAATAGATTGGTTAACTGAAGCACAAGAAGAAGCTATGGATTTATCCTTATATTTAGAAGCTGCAATTAAAAAAATAAAAGAAAATGGGTGCTAAATTAAGAGATATAACTGGATTAAAATATAATATGTTAACAGTTGTTGAAATATTACCAAGTAGAATGTACGGAACTACAAAAAAAAGAATGTGGTTATGTGAATGTGATTGCGGTAATAAAATAGAACTAAATACTTCAGCAATTTTAAGAAATAATAGTAAATCTTGTGGATGTTTAAAGTCTAAAAAATCAGTAGAAAATTCTGCAAAATCAAGACATAAATTAGCAAAACAAGATGGAGGTTATAGAAGTATTTTTTCTAGTTATAGGCAAAATGCAAAAGCAAGAAAATTAAGTTTTAATGTTGATTTTGATTATGCATTAAATATAATTAAATCAAATTGTCATTATTGTGGAATAGAACCATCTAATACTTATATGAAGTCTTATTATAATGTTAAATATAATGGTATTGATAGAGTAGATAATACAAAAGGATATGAAAATAATAATATTGTAGCTTGTTGTAAGATGTGTAATATAGCTAAAAATAATAATTCAGAACAAGATTTTTTAAATTGGATAACAAGAATATCAGAATATCAGAAACTAAAGAAAGAGATATGAAAGCAATAGATATAACATCGTTTCATTTGACAGAAGAAGATTATATAATACAAGCATATTTTTATATTAGCCCTTGTTTTATAATAGAAGACCAAATGGTTTTTTTTGATGGAAATGTTTATAAAATAATAGGTTGGGAATATGGTACTTCTAGTGAAGAGTTAAACCATAAAGAAAAAAATCAAAAAATGCTTTTAACACTTCAAAAAATAATTAAAACACAAATATTTTTTTAAACAACAAGAACAATGAAACAAATGGCAGTAGAGTGGTTGGTTGAGCAATTAAAAGAATATGATTTTGCTGATATTAAAGACCAAGAGAATTATATTATTAAAATACAATCTTGGGTATTAGCTGAAAAAATACAACAAGCCAAAGCAATGGAAAAGGAGCAGATAATTGAGGCTTATAACACATCATTTTTATTAAGAGATAAGCCATATTCAACAGCAGAAAAATACTATAAACAAACCTATGAAAGCAACGATTGAATTTAACTTACCTGACGAAGAAGCTGAATACTATTGCGCAACTAAGGGACAAGCTATGTTAAACGTGCTTTGGGAACTTCAACAAGAACTACGTAAGATGTACAAGTACGAAGAACTAAACGAAGACGAAATGTTAATAGTTGAACGAATGCGAGATTTTTTAAACGATAGCTTAAACGAACACGAAATAAACTTAAATAAATAACAAATGGAAACAAAAAACAACACTGGAGCGATTTTTAAGAACGACAAAAAGACGAAGGAAACGCACCCCGACTACCGAGGTAAAGTAAACGTAAACGGAAAAGAAATGGAGATAGCGCTTTGGTTTAAGGAATCAAGCAAAGGTACTAAGTATTTTTCGTGTTCATTTAGCGAACCTTACGTGAACGAATCCCCGAAACAAGTTCACACGCAAATAATTGAAAAAGACGATTTACCCTTTTAGTTATGTTTATAGACGACTACTCCTTAAGAGGTTATTTACGTAAGATTCTTGAAACGAAAACACGGAATCAAATAGTAACCGAAATAAAAGAACGAGGACACAAAATGCACCAATATAACTTAGATAGGTTCTTACTCGGTAAACCTGTAAGTTTAGAAACTGCCAAGAAGTTAGACGCGTTTGTTTATCGTTTTTACAATGGATTGCCACCCGAATAAGGTGGCTTTTTTTTTATATTTTGTTGTGATTAAAAATTAATCATTATATTTGACAACAAACTAAGCACTATGGAATGGCTTAAGGACGTGGCAAAAGACCACAAAGAATGGGTAAAATTGGTTAAAAGTTTTGGCGAAGATTTTTTTGCTGAAGACATAGTACAAGAAGCCTATCTAAGAATTTATAAGTATTGCCAACCCGAAAACATAATTAAGAATGGTCAAGTCAATAAAGGATTTATGTATTTTACTTTGCGGAATCTTTACCTTTTACATTTACGCAGTAATTCACGATTGGAAAAAGTCCCGCTCGAACAAGTCCAAGTAAAAGACGAACCAAGCGAAATGGAGAAAGAAGAAGCCTACTATAAGTTATTAATGAAGATACAGGACGAGGTGGATAGTTGGCATTGGTACGACCAAAAACTATTCGAAGTGTATAAAGACACGGATTTAAGCATAAGAGACATAGCCAAAGAAACTACTATTTCAAGCAGTTCGATTTTTAACACTTTAAAAAACTGCAAGGCAAAGATACGGGAAGCCGTTGGCGAAGAATACGAGGACTACAAAAACACGGATTTTGAATTAATAAAATGAAAGCAAAAAGAAGGGTATTAACTGAAATGATAAAAAAAACGGGTTGGAGTTCCCAAGCCCTGCGAGAAATAAAGGTTAAGTTTTGGTTGTCGAAAGAATATACGACCTACCCAAAAGAACACCACGGGTTAGAAGTAATTAAAACCGAAACACTAACCGACGACACTATTATATTAGGAACTAAAGAACAAGTATTAACATATAAAAATTAAATTATGGCACGAAAAAAGAAACAAGCCGAAGGACTTGGCGACACCGTAGAACAAATTTTAGAAGCTACGGGAGTAGCAAAAGTTGCTAAATGGATATTAGGAGAAGACTGCGGGTGCGAAGAACGTAAACAAAAGTTAAACGAACTTTGGCGCTACAAGAAACCTGAATGCCTAACGGAAGACGAATACTTAATTTTGGATACGTTTTTCAAAAGAGGTAGAAACTCAGTAAGTCCCAGTGAGCAACGGGAATTACTAAAGATTTACAACCGAGTATTAAAGGAAAAAATGCAACCTACATCGTGTGGAAGTTGTCTAAGGGAAGTTGTAAATAAGTTAAATTCACTTTACGCAATCTATAAGGAGGAAAATTCAATGCCTGAAGCCGAATTAGAATCGGAATAAAGGCTATTAAAACAAGGACAAAAAATGGGAAGACCAAACAAAATAGAATCACCCGAACACTTATGGGGGCTATTCGAAAACTATAAGAGAGAAACAAAGCAAAATCCTATAATGAAACACACCTTTGTAGGTAAAGAAGGTAGAAGTGAATTTACTGAATTAGAACGCCCATTAACTATTGATGGCTTTGAATGTTATTGCGCTGAGATAGGAGTTATAGGCGATTTAAGCCATTATTTTGCGAATACGAATGGAAGATACAAGCGTTTTTTAACTATCGCTTCACGCATAAGGAAAGAAGTTCGCAACGACCAAATAGGTGGTGGTATGGCAGGTATCTATAATTCAAGCATAACGGCGAGACTAAATAACTTAGTCGAAAAGAAAGAAATTACAAACGTAGAACAACCATTATTTGGAGATATTGAGGAAACTAATAAAAATGAAGATGAATAATATTGAAATTTGGAAGGAAATAAATTTCGCTAACAATTATGAAGTGAGTAATTACGGTAGAATTAAAAATAAATTAACTAATGAAATATTAAAAGGAAGTTTTGTTGGTAGAAAAAAATATAAAGCCCACGGATTAATGATTAATGGTAAAAGAGTATTTAAACCAACTCATAGAATTGTTGCATTACATTTTATAGAAAACCCAAATAATTATCCTATTATAAATCACATTGATGAAAATCATTTAAATAATTATGCTTCTAATTTAGAATGGACTACAAATCAATTAAATATTAGACATTCAAATAAAAAAAAGATTAAACAATTATCTTTGAATAATGAATTAATTAAAATTTGGGATGCATTACATTTAATTGGAGATGCAGGATATAAAATACCAAGAATTAGTGAGGTATTAAATAAAAAACAATATCGCAAAACTGCTTGTGGTTATAAATGGGAATATGTTTATTAAAACAACAGCAATACGGAAGATTCTCAGTCTTAAAAAACGGATAAAGATTATTCAGGGTGGAACTTCGGCAGGTAAGACCTTTGGAATTCTACCAGTGTTAATTGACCGAGCCGCACGAACGGAAGGAATCGAAATAAGCGTAGTTGCAGAAACAATACCACATTTAAGACGGGGTGCGCTAAAGGACTTCTTAAAGATAATGAAATGGACGGGCAGATTCTTCGAAGATAGGTTTAACAAATCTTTACTCCGATATGAGTTCGCAAATGGTTCGGTAATTGAATTCTTTTCCGCAGATGATTCCAGTAAGTTAAGAGGGGCAAGAAGGGATATTCTCTATATCAATGAGTGCAACAACGTCACCTTTGATGCGTATAATGAGTTGTCGATTCGAACACGAAAAGAAGTTTATTTAGATTTTAACCCTGCAAATGAATTTTGGGTTCACAAGGAGCTAAAAGACGAACCCGATTCCGATTTCCTGATTCTTACTTACAAAGACAACGAAGCATTAGACCAATCAATTATAGACCAAATCGAAAAGAATCGAGACAAAGCAAAAACAAGTACTTACTGGGCGAATTGGTGGAAGGTTTACGGAGAAGGTCAATTAGGAATGCTCGAAGGAGTTGTGTTTTCGAATTGGAAGCAAATTGACACGATACCAAAGGAAGCAAAATTAGTAGGCATAGGGCTTGACTTCGGTTATACGAATGACCCGACGGCTATAATCGAAATCTATGTTTACAATCAACAACGAATTGTAAATGAAATCAAATATCAAACAGGACTTTTAAATTCTGACATAGCGAAAATCTTACCAAAAAACGTAATAGTATATGCCGATTCATCAGAGCCTAAATCAATAGATGACATCAGACGCTATGGAATAACTATTAAAGGAGTAACCAAAGGAAAAGATTCAATTAACTACGGAATTGACGTGATGCAACGGCAAGACTATTTAGTAACGTCAAACAGCAGTAATTTAATCAAAGAATTACGCTCGTATATTTGGGACACCGACAAACAAGGAAAGCGATTAAACAAACCTATCGACTATTTTAACCACGGAATTGACGCGCTTCGATACCACGAAATGGAGACACTGGGTATAGGGGCAAACTACGGAAAGTATGCAATCAGATAAAGACCTTCAGCAAATGATTAAAGTAGTTGAAGATTATATCTTCGAACGAAAAGGGGTTCGTGTTCGAATAGTGTTTAATAATATGGCGCGGTTTCCCGTTCATTTTGATATGCTATTAAAGGCTCACGAATTTATCCTGAGTTACAAAAACACGAAAAAATAATTATATAAATATGAAGTTAGAAGTTACCGTTCCAACTACGATTAATGAAATCCCTTTAATCAATTATCAGAAGTTCGTAAAACTTCAATCAACGTCAAATGACGAGGAGTTTATAGCGCAGAAAATGATTGAAATATTTTGTGGCATCCAGTTAAAGGAAATTGTTAAAATGAAACTTACAAGTGTCAATGAGTTAATTGTACACTTCAGAAAGATATTCCAAGAAAAACCAAAATTTACACCAACCTTTAAGATAGGAGAAGTTGAGTTCGGTTTTATTCCTGACTTAGAAAACATTACATTCGGCGAATATGTGGACTTAGACAACTACCTTTCGAAGTGGGAAGATTTTCACAAAGCGATGGCGGTAATGTACCGACCAATTACCTTACGAAAAGGCGAAAAATACGAGATAATGGAATACAAAGGTTCGAATGAATTTAGCGACTTAATGCTATATGCTCCTATGGACGTGGCTATTTCGGCTTCGCTTTTTTTTTGGACTTTAGGAAGCGAGTTGTTAAACGCTACCCTAAACTATTTGGAGACGGAATTAACGAATCTGACAAAGAAAGAACAAGCGATTATTCACAAAGAACTCAGTTTGGTAAAAAATGGGGGTGGTATTCAAGCATCTACGGACTTGCTAAGGGAGACATTACAAAATATGACGAAGTTACTCGATACGGATTATATCAATGTCTCACTTATCTCACTTTCGAAGCAGAAAAAAACGAAATCGAATTAAATGAAATTAAAAAAAGCTACAAATGACAGGCTACTTTTCACTATTAAATGAACTAAGAACCCACTTCAATTCGGATCCAATTGTGAACACTATTTCGCAAGGGTCGATTTTCAATGTGGATTTAGGCAAACAAACCATTTTCCCACTGGTTCACGTTATGGTTAATCAGGTTACTTTCAACGACAATGTTATGACTGCGAATGTCACTCTTTTAGCAATGGACAACGTAAGCCAAAGAAAAGACGAAGCACCCGACTCATTCGAGACCGCAGATAATGAAATAGACGTTTTGAATACTCAACTTGCGGTTTTAAACCGGGCATTCGAAATGCTTAAACACGGAAACTTATTCGATGACTTATACCACTTGAACGGAACTCCAACTTGCGAACCATTTACCGAGAGATTTGAAAACTACTTAGCAGGTTGGGCAATGACATTTGATGTAGATTTTCCAAATGAAATGACACGATGTTAGAAAAAGCGCACCAAAGAAAAGCACTTGAAAAGTTCCGTGATTACGTCATTCGGGAAGCGAAGAATAATCTACGCAAAAAAAATGCTTCAGGAGAACTGATGAAATCCTTAAAGGCTGATTTTAAAGTTATGCCTAACTCGATTCGGTTCTTTTTTCAAATGGCGGAATATGGTTTCTACCAAGACCAAGGAGTAAAAGGTGTAAGTTCGGGAAAAAGTTTAAGCAACTTTAGATTCGGAACAGGCACAGGGAAAAAAGGCGGTTTAACGGAAGGGATTCGAAAATGGGTTGCGAAAAGACGAATCCAATTTAGAAATGAAAAAGGACAATTTTTGTCCAATGATGCAACGAGCAGAATCATCATTCGTTCAATTTGGCAAAAGGGAATCAAGCCATCTTTATTCTTTACGAAACCATTTGAAAAAGCATTTACCAAACTACCAAATGAAATGATAGAAGCCTATGGCTTAGAAGGTCAAGAACTATTCGACACAATAATGAAAGAAAACTTTAAGAACTATGGCTATTAACCGAATCTTTGCAAGAAGCCCGTATATTGTGGAAATCAACCAACCTACTCAAACAGGGAGCAAGGTAGAATTATACATTTACCAAAGTGGAACGCCCGCACCCGTATCGCCGAGTTACACGTTAGAGAAATTGATTCCTGCAAGTAACAACACTCAAACATTGTATAATATTTCTCCGTACTTAATGGAGTATATAGAGCATAACACTTTCGTGAATAATTATTCAACCGATAGTGGGTTGCTTTCGGTATCGGAATATATTTTAGTTGATGTTAAGACGTATTGGCTTGACCCGTTCACGCAATCTTATGTTGCGCTTTCAACGGCAACTTACTACGGATTTGATGGTTTCGGGCTTTACTCACAAGGGTTTAACCCTACTCACGGTCAAGCAATGCCCGTACATTTAGACGAACAAAACTACTACTTTTGGTCTGATGCTAATAACACCCCTATAAGCAACCAACTTCAACGAGGTGGTACTTTTGTTGCGTGGTTAGAAACAGGGTGGGAAGTCAAATATACGCAACTTCAAACAGGCTTAACTTACTCATATACGATTGCTTCAAATGACTATTATAACCTATACAGGGTTTACCCAAGTTATTATTTGACAGGAAACATAGTTGAGATATTTACCCCTATGGCGGTTTTAAGTTGGACATCAACTTTTAATCCGATTGAAGAGTGCAAGTACGATGTTCAAGTAGTGGATTTTGTTAATATGTACGGGGCTTGGCAAAGGGAGTTTTTCTTTAAAGCGAGTTTCGAAAACTTAGAAGTAACGACTACCGAATTTAACTTGATGCAAGAAGGCTCCGTTCCTTTTTGGAGTTACAACGAATTATTGAACCAACGTCAAACCTTTAACACTAACGGAACAATCGGCTATCGAGTTAATACTGGGTGGGTAGATGAAACCTTTAATAACAACCTTCAACAACTTATGTTAAGCGAAAGAATTTTGCTAAATAATATGCCTGTCAAGTTAAAGACGAAATCCGTAGAAAAGCAAAAAAACATAAACAATAAGATGATTAATTATGTCCTTGAATTTGAGCAAAGCAACGACCTAATAAACAACGTAATTTAATGAAAAGGCAAGTAAGAATTTTCGTAGAAGGTAGGCAACTTGACTTGTTCAATGACGAATCAATCGAGGTAACTTCCACGATTCAAAACGTCCAAGACATATCGAAAACCTTTACGGATTTTTCGCAGTCATTCACGATTCCAACAAGTCCGAGAAACAATGCAGTTTGGCAATACTTCTACGAAAACGCTATCAATAGTTCAATTAACTATCAGGAACGCTTGGATGGTTATATTGAAATAGATATGACGTTTTTTCGTAGGGGTAAAATCCAAATGGAAAAGTCGCAACTAAAAAACGGACAACCCAACTCATATACGGTAACATTCTACGGAAGCATAACTACCCTTAAAGACATTTTTGGAGAGGACCTATTAAGCAACTTAGATTATACGACCTTAAACCACGATTACACGTTCACGGAAGTATTTAACCGAGTAGTGGACGCTTCGACTGATTATGACGTATGCTATCCTTTAATTAGTTCTAACAGGATTTGGGAATACGGACCACTCTTCCCTAATGGAAACATACCTAATTGGTTAGGTTCAATCGGTGGAAACGACATTACTAATAACTTAGGCGCAATCGTTTACACGGAGTTATTCCCTGCGGTTCGAGTGGCTTCAATATTTCAAATCATTGAGCAAACTTACGGGGTTAATTTCACGGGAGCTTTTTTAACGGATCCAAAATTCACACAGGCTTACTTATGGTATAAAAATCGAAATCAATTTGTATTCACTTCCGAAGCTCAGGACATAACTTTAAGTTCATTCATAGGGGGTGGTGGGTATGGTCTTTACAACTTACTTCCTTATGTTGATATAGCAACTTCAAGCGTTAATTTAACTTACTTAGGCGGAGTTAATTGGCACGGGGTTTCCTTAGCAGTTAATACAATTTCAAACCCTGCAATTACTTATTATATTGACGTTTACAGGAACGGAAATCTATTCGCTACTTGGACTTGTCTCAACACTACGATAGGGGGCAATTTAGGGTTTATCACAAACACGCAAGGGTTAAATGACACTTATACTTTTCAGATTAGGTCTTCGGCTCCTTTAAGCGTGGATTTTGTACTAACGTATGGGGTAAGTTATTTCATTGGAATTACCCCACAAAATGATTTTGTCCAGTATTCCACGAACACAAACAACTTAACCACGTTCACGGACTTAGCCAACTCCGCCCCGTTAATGAAGATTAATGACTTTATTGCGGGGATTTTAAAGGAATTTAACTTAACTTGTTTTGCGACAGGGGTTAATACCTTTGAGATTATTCCTTTGCAAGATTGGTACGCTTCGGGGGCGGTCGTGGACATAACCGAGTTCACGGATAAAACCGAAATCGGAGTAGATAGGGTAAAACTTTACAAGAAAATTGCGTTCAAATATCAGCAGTCAAACTCCTTTATGAACAAAGCATTCTTCGACCAAGCACTCAGAGAATACGGAAACACGGAATACCAATATCCATACGATGGCGGAGAATACACCATAGAAGTTCCATTTGAAAACTTACTATTTAATCCGTTTGTCGACCACGATATTCCAACAGGGTTGCAAGTCGGTTACTCCTTGGATAATGCTTTTGCTCCGTATATCCCAAAACCTTGCATCCTTTATAAATTCGGAGGGGTTAATTTAGTTCAAGATTTTAAACTTTCAGACGGAACAAACCCGCCAACGGCAACGAATGACTACGTTATGTTCGGTCAAGATTTGCAAGTTATGGGGGTAGATTATTCCACGAATTTTGCACCTGAAACGTCAACGCATTGGCTAACTGCTATCAATCAATCTTTATTCGCGACATATTACTTTCCTTATTTAACAAATCTCTTCAATGCTAAGAACCGATTAACTACGATTAAGGCGAATTTACCCGTCTCACTTTTAACGGGACTTCAATTAAACGACAGGCTAATCATTCGGGATAAAAGGTACTTGATTAATCAGATGAAAACGAATATGACAACGGGTGAAACTACGTTCGAACTTTTAAATGATTTTATGCCTATCGAACCAATTAAAATCATACAAGTTGGGGAAGCCGAAGACGATGGACTAATCGGAGTAAGCCTACCTAACACAGCATTAAAGGCTATGTTTTCAAGCACTCAAACTGATGTCTTTATAGACCCAGTAATGATTGAATCGAGCCAACAAATCTACGTTAGATTTAGCGCAGACCCAACGACCACAATCGATGTTACTTACTTGTTTCCGAATGGAGACACACAAGACGACCAAATAATAATAGTTAAGATATGAGTTACATAAATACCATAATTCAGTTACTTCAAGTAGGCGAGTTTGTAGGCGAACACGAATACATTGAGATAGCGAAAGGAAAATATAAACTACACGACAGGATTAAACCCGCATTCAAGCAAATGTTAAGGGAATTATACTTAAAAAAACTAAATAAAAATGGCGGAAAAACGGACGATTGATTTAGAAATCAAAGACAACACAAGGTCCTTAAAGGCGCAATATAAGGAAGCAGTAATTGAATTGCAAAAGGTTAGTCAAGCCTATGGGGAAACTTCCGCAGAAGCCGTAAAGGCGGCTAAGGCGGCGTCCTTGTTGAAAGACCAAATATCAGACACAAATAACTTAGTAGACGCCTTTAATCCTGATGCAAAATTTAACGCAGTTACGAAATCCGTAGGTGGGGTGTTAGACGGATTCCAAGCGGTTCAAGGTGGCTTAGGATTAGTCGGAATTGAGGGGGAAGCCGTTCAGGCAACTTTACTGAAAGTGCAAAGTGCTATGGCACTATCGCAAGGGCTACAAGGGTTAATGGAGGCAAAGGATTCATTCAAGCAATTATACACGGTAATTAAGGACGTAGTTTCGGGGTTATTCAAAAAGAATGCCGTTACTATGGCTGGGGCGGCTATCGATAAAGCCAACGTTGTAACGACAGGGCTTCAAGCAACTGCTTCGGGCGGTTTAGCCGCTGCTCAAACAGGGGTATCGGTATCTACAGGGGTGGCATCTAATGCTATGAAGGTATTTAGAACTGCGTTAATTTCAACAGGAATTGGGGCGATTGTTGTGGCTATCGGGTTGCTTATAGCGAATATGGATAAGGTTGCTCAATTATTCAAATATGCAGGGGAAAAAGTGTTGTGGGCTTATCATCAATTTGAAAAATTAGGCAAAGGGTTAAAGATTTTTATTGCGTGGTTTTTGGTAATCCCAGGACTTGTCTATGCGGCAATTAAAGCCCTTGAATATTTTGGATTTATAGACGATGAACAAACTGCACGACAAAAGAAAAACGCTAAGGCAGCCGCAGAAGCCCACGAGAAAAAGACGGATAGAAGGATAAAGGCTCTGCAAAAAGAATCGAAGGCGGAACAGGCTCGACTTGAACACGAAATCAACCTTCAGCGAGCATTCGGAAAAGAGACATTTGCTTTGGAAGTTAAGAAATTAAAAGCCCAAATAACTGCAGGTCGTGAGTTCATAAAACTACAAAAAGAAAAAGCCCAAACGTATGTCATTGAATTAGGCTTATTAGCCGCTTTAGAGGAGGAGGATTCTGATAGATATAAAAGCCTAAAGAAAAAGTTAAAGGAATCAAACAAGGCTATCGCAGAAAGCTATAAGGAAACGGTTGGGGCTATCAACGCCCTTGAGATTTTACAGGCGGAAAATTCCGTTAAAGGGGCGGAAAATGCTAAGAAAACCAAACAGGATTTAATGGCTTTCATTAAGAAGCAATACGAAGACGAATCCAAATTAGCTGAAGAATTAGAGAATCAAAAACTTGCGTTAATGCAAGACGGAATTGATAAAGAAAAAGCACTCCGACAAGATGCCTTCAATGATTACAAAGACAACTTTCTAAAGGAAAAAATGGCGGAGGAACAAGCCGCACTCGACAAGAAATTTGAAAACGGAAAGCTAAGTGAAAAGGAGTACATAAAAGCTACTTCGGACTTAAGATTAAACGCCGAAGCAAACTTAACGGAAGCTGAAAAAGAAATCCTAACGAATGCTAAGTTGATTTTAAATCAAGACTTACTCGCAATAGACGAAAAGCACCAAGCAGAAGTCAAGAAAAGAACGGAAGACTTTCAAAAGAAAATGGCGGAAGACGAACGCAAACGAAAGTTAGAGTTTGATATGCAGATTGAAAACTTGGAGGAATTAAATTATCAAGCAAAACTATCAGACCAAGCGAGGGAACTTTATTTAGTGCAGGAAAAATATGCCGAAATGGAACGTATGGCTAAGGGAAATGCTGAAGCCGAAAAGACGTTGGAAGAAGCAAAAGGAAGGGAAGTAGATGCCATAAAGAAGAAATTTGCAGATGAAGACAAGAAGCGAAGACAAGATAATTTAAACAAAAACTTAGACGCAACGAAGCAACAATTTCAAGCCATTGGGGATTTAGCCTTAGCCTTTAATGCCAAATCAAAAGCGGGGCAACTCAAAGCATTTAATATAAAGAAAGGGGCAGATATAGCAAGTGCAACCATTGACACTTACAAGGCGGCCAACTCGGCTTATGCTTCGATGTCGGGAATCCCAGTGGTAGGCCCTGCATTAGGGGCGGTAGCGGCAGGGATAGCCGTAGCGGCGGGAATCCTGAATGTAAAGAAAATTGCTTCACAAAAGTTTGAAGGTGGCGGAAGCACTTCAGGTGGTGGTGGTGGCGGTGGTGGAGACGTAGGCGGATTAACTGCGGGTGGTGGACAAGCACCTAACTTTAACGTAGTTGGAAACAATGGACTTAATCAATTAGCCCAACTTCAACAACAACCCACACAGGCATTTGTCGTGAGCGGACACGTTACGACTGCTCAGTCCTTAGACAGGAATCGAATTGAAAACGCAACACTTTAACCATTTTTAAATTAATATATTATGAGAATCATAGAATTGATAATCGAAGCCGAAGACGAACAAGGCGGAATAGAAGCGGTAAGCTTAGTTAAAAGTCCTGCTATCGAAGAAAACTTCATAGCCTTGGCAAAACACGAAATCGAACTCAAAGAAATAGACACTGAGAAACGAATCCTAATGGGTGCGGCTCTAATCCCAAACAAACAAATCTACCGAAAAAACAACAAGAACGAGGAATATTATATTTACTTTTCGTCTGACACGATTAGAAAAGCAAGTGAACTATTCCTGATGCGGTCAAACCAAAACAACGCAACTTACGAACACGAGAAAAAAATTCAAGGGTTGTCGGTTGTCGAATCTTGGATAATTGAAGACAAACAAAAAGACAAATCTAAACTTTACGGATTCGACTTACCAAAAGGAACTTGGATGATTTCGATGAAAGTAAATAACGAAGAAGTTTGGAACGACGTTAAAGAAGGCAAAGTTAAAGGCTTTTCAATCGAAGGTTACTTTGCGGATAAATACGAAATGAGCGCAGAGGAAAACGAAGCTACCGAAGTAATCAATGAGTTAAAGAAACTTTTAGGCTTATAGAATGGCTAAACAAACTAACGTAAAAGTTCACGTTCGCAAACCAAAGGTAAAACGTCCTAACATACACGCCAAAAGTAAAACGAGCAAACTAAAAACTTCAAAGAATTACGTTAAACTAAATAAAGGTCAAGGATGAAAGAAGAAAAGCGGTCAAGCCCAAGAGGCGGTAAGCGTGGTTGCCTATGCAAAGACGGAACTTACAACCGAAAATGTTGTACTGGCGATTTACAAAATCAAGGAATAGGAAGCACTTACGACCAAACGACAGGAAGTCAAACAACCAACCAAAACACGAACCATTCAAGCACGAATAATGGTACAGGCGGTAACTAAAAATGCAACAAACAAAAATTAAATAAGTTATAAGGATATGAAAAACATTTTAGACAAAATCAACAAAGCGGACGAAATCCAAGCCAACAAAGTTGAGTTAGGTACGCACGAAGTGGAGTTAGCGACTATTAAAATTCTTGAAGACGATGCTGTAAGAATGAAAAAAGGTTTAGATAAATTAAAAGCATTACGTTTAGAAATGAGAAAAACCTATTTAGATTCAATAGATAAAGCAAACACTAATTGGGGGGATTTTAAGCAAAAAGCAAAAGAACTTGGATTAGACCCAAATGAGTTTCCGTTAGTTAAAAGTTTTGTCGATAGACAAAGAGAACTTGACGATGCGTTTTACTTACCTAATAAATTATAAATAAAAACAAAATGAAAAATAGTACACTATTAGAAAAAATCAAAGCTATGCTTTCTAACGAAATTAAGTTAGAGCAAATGTTAATGGGCGATGGGGTTACTAAAATCGAAGCCGAAACTTTTGAAACAGGAAAAGAAGTTTTTGTCGTAACTGAAGACGAACAAAAAATTGCCGTTCCAGTAGGCGAATACGAATTAGAAGACGGGCGAATCTTAGTTATAGTTGAAGAAGGAATCATTTCTGAAATCAAAGAAAAAGAAGAAGAAGTTAAAGAGGAAGAAGTAACCGAAGAAGTTGCCGAACCAGTAGCCGAAGAAGAAATGACAACCGAAGCCCCTGTATCTACTCCAAAGAAAACAATCGAATCCATCGTTAAAGAAACATTCTTTAGTGAAATGGAAAAACTTAAAAAAGAAAACGAACTATTAAAAAGCGAATTAGCTAAGTTATCTAAAGTTGACGAAGTCGAAGAAACAATGACCGAACTTTCAGAAGCCCCTGAACCTATCGCTTTTAATCCTGAAAACGAAGCAAAAACCGACCATTTTAAAATCGGTAAAAAAGCATCTAAAGGTATAATGGATTCCGTTCTTAACAAAATGTATAATTAATTTTTTAAAATAAAATGCCAACAACAACTAACATCACAACATCGTACGCTGGTCAATGGGCTGGTAAGTACGTTTCTGCGGCTCTTTTGAGCGCACCAACAATCGAAGGCGGAGGGGTTACCGTTATGCCTAACGTAAAATTTAAATCAGTAATTCAAAGGGTTGAATCAAACGACATTCTAAAAGATGCCACCTGCGACTTTACACCTACTTCTACTGTTGATTTAACCGAGCGAGTTCTTGAAGTAAAAGACCTACAAGTAAACCTAACTTTTTGTAAGTCTCAATTTCATTCAACTTGGCAATCAATCGAAATGGGTTATTCGTCTTTTGATACTTTGCCTAAATCTTTTGCTGATTACTTAATAGCTTATGCTTCTGAGAAAGTTGCAGCCGCTAACGAGGTTTCTATTTGGCAAGGTTCTTCTGCAACGTCAGGTCAATTTGACGGATTATTTACAACTGCTCAAGCCGATCCCGCTCTTCCAGTAGCGCAAAACATCGTTGGAGTTGCTATTGATGCTACTAACGTAATTGCCCAAATGCAATTAGTTTACGATGCTATCCCTGCTTCTTTGTACGGAAAACCTGACTTAAAACTTTATGTTTCTCAAAACGTAGCTAAGGCTTATGTCGCTGCATTGGGTGGTTTCGCAGTAGCGGCTACTTCAAATTCAGGGGTTAATGCTCAAGGTACTATGTGGTACAACAACGGAGCGTTGACGTTCAACGGATTGCCTATCTTTATGGCTAACGGATTGCCTGCCGATTCAATGTTAGCTACAACCGTATCTAACCTTTATTTTGGTTGTTCACTTTTAAGCGATACGCAAGAAGTTAGAGTAATTGACACTTCGGCTACTTTAGGAGATGACAACGTTCGTGTAGTTATGCGAATGGCTGCAGGGGCGCAATACGGAGTTATCGAGGACATCGTAATTTACGGATAATCGC
>Ga0208147_1000229_pt1 | contig 20685 bp, 33 predicted proteins | sample DEB3_08_DNA_FD_184520 | JGI IMG/M metagenome (GOLD analysis project Ga0208147, IMG submission 184520) | Aqueous microbial communities from the Delaware River and Bay under freshwater to marine salinity gradient to study organic matter... | ecosystem: Environmental > Aquatic > Marine > Coastal ... | reverse complement strand
CAAGCCAAATCCTTCAAATCCTTAGGAAAAGGCCATTTGTCAACAGCCCCGTTGACGCTCTGTTGACAATTCTGTTGACGCTAAAAATGAGCCAAAACCCCTTATTATTATTACTTTATCTTGAGTAAAGATAGATAGATAGAGGGGTAGTGTCAACGTCAACGCAAAAACATAGACACGCTATGAGAGAGGCTATCGGGATGGGGATACATAATGGGGAGGGGGGTATATAGTGTGTCTATCTTTTGAAAACCTGTTGACAATTAGGTTTTCCGACGGAAAGCGTTGCAACGCAACGGTTTAAGTGTCAACAGAAGTGTCAACAAGGGCTGTTGACGTCAACAGGATTGGCAGCCTAGCGAGGAGCTAGGCCATGCACTCAGCCAGCGGAATGCTAACGGCGCGATGCTTTGCCGGTCCAAACCGCGTTGCTGGCCTGCCCTCCGCCCCCTTGACGCGCGCCAACTGGTCCTTCCATTTGCCAGCCCACGGGGTATCCGCGAACACTTTGCGGAGGCTGTGGTGAGAATTGGAGACCGTCAGCCAGTCATCCTCAACCTTGATTCCATGCCTTAGGAGCGTCGCCTTGGCCGCATCCTTCACCGTGTCAATTACGTCCGCTTGGCTCTGGCTGATTAGCTCCCCCACGCTCGCCGTGTAGCTTCCACGGCCATCGTCCACCCTGATATGGGAGTCCATTAGGACGTTGAGCGCCTGCACCTCGTCAGTGTCGGTGGCGTCTGGTAGGAATGGGGACCAATCTAGGTTGTCCACCCGGCGCGCGGCCTGTTCGTCCGTGAATTGTTGGTCCGTTGTGACCGCGAATGCCCCGGCCAGCAGTGCCCCTAGCTGGTCCCCGATGCGCTGGTCCCCTAGTTTGGCGGCTACCGCGCGGGCGAGGGTTTTAGAGTTCGCGCGGATGGTTCTGGCGTTGGCCAAGGCGCGAGCGCGCAGCCCGTCCGCGAAGCCCGGCTTGCCAACGGTTTCGGCCCACAGTGCTTTAAGGTCGGCGAATGCCTTCGCGCCAGACTCGCCGTTGCGCTTGGATAGCTCCAGTGGCGTGATGCGGCTGGTGTCGGCTCTTTGGACTGCTGCGATGCCAATGGACGCGAAAACGAAGCACGAGCGCACGGAGAATTCCATTGCGCGGCCGCCCGCCGTGCCCTTGATGATGCCCGCCCCGGTTTCGGAGCTTGCTTGGCGAGCGAGTTCAAGGATGCGCTGCATTCGGCCTTGGCCGGTTTTGTCCTCTGATTCAGCCTCGTCAAACACGACGGGCAAGGCGTCAGACCGCAGAGCTTGCCGAATACCGGCCTCCGTGGTGGCAGACTGAACTTGAAGCGCCGTTTTACCCACCAGCGGGTCAATGATGTTCGTGACAACCCACGTCTTACCTGAACCAGACGGGCCGCTAATCCATACGTGCGGACGCCATGCGAGCACGCCGCAAATTGGAGCCACGACGCACCAGCCGGTCAGGAGCATCCCGTGGATTGAATGACGCCACGGGAGCAGGCCGCACAGTTCAGCAAGGCGCGCGGCTTCGGGCATCGGCAGCGGAATGGCGTCTGAGTGCTCCAACGGCTGGCCCTGTTCGTAGATGAATCTGGACTCGAATTCCGACATGGCCACCGGCACGCCGTTGACAAACAGGCGGTCGCCGACGTGAAGCACGATGTTCTCCCCGTCCAGCCACGCGCCCCGGCCCCTCAGTCGCTTCGGCGTGAACACGCCGGCATCGTAGGATTGCTGAACCAGCATGTTTGCGGCTGCTTTCCAGTCTGGACCGTCCTTGCTGGCAAAGATTTGATTCCACCAAGCATCCGGCGCAAGCTGTAGCAGTTGGAGGTGTTTGTGTTCGCTTGCCGAAAGCTCAACAATCTGTTTTGAGCCGCGCGGCAGGTAGAAAAACGTGCCTTGGTTGTGGCCAAGGATGCGAAAGGGTAGTTCAACGCCGCCGATGGCCTGTGCCGGTTTTGCTATTGACTCTTCGGGCGGGATGTGGTCAGGTTCTGGCTCAGGAGCGCGCTCAACGTGTAAATCCCCCTCGGTATCGGACGGCGGCGGCGTGTCCTCCGATTGAATATAATCCTGATTGTGCAACGGTTCGGGTAGCTGGGCCGGTTCGGGTTGTGCCGCCGCCTGTTTGCACGACTTGACATGCGCCCGAATCATTTCGCCGGTCCAGCCTTCGGCTTCGGCGTCGGCCAAGTCCCATCCGACGGGCTTGCCGGGGGGCGGGGTTACGATGAACGATTGGCCGTGAGTGCGTTTCACCCAGCCCGCCGCATCCCTTCCCGGCTGGTCATTATCCGGCCAGATAATAACGCGCCGGCCTTCGAGTGGTGTCCAGTTCGTTTGAGTGACGGCTTTTGAACCTCCCGGCCACGTCGTCACCACAACCGAATCACCCAGCATCCTTTGCGCTGCGTCGGCGGTTTTCTCGCCTTCGACCAGAATCACCCCGGCGTCAGGATTCGCGGCGAGCACGTCGAGACGGTAAAGCGGGCGAGGCTTGGAGAAGCTCTTGAACTTCCAACGCGTTTCGCCTGTCTTCGCGTTTCGGCACCACGAAAACGGGATTATCTCCTTGCCCGTCTCCGTGTTGTAGCGGCAGACAAGCCCGATGATTTCACCCGTGGCGGTCCGGTAGGTCCACGACGCTGACGGCGCACCGCCAAAGCCCGGATGCCACGGGACGGGCGCAGGCGTGCCTTTGGGCGCGAACGGTTCAGCCTGCCAGTCTCCAGCGTCGGCCGGGCGTCCGTCTGGTCCAGCTACAGGCGCGCGGCGTTCCTGAATCCCGCCTGCCGACAAACGAGCGTCCAGTTCCCGCGCTGCCTCGGCTTGTGAACAGTTGCGGATTGCGGCCAGCAGTGAAATAGGGTCGCCCCCGCGCGCGTCGCCTGAGAAATCAGCCCAGAGGCCCGTCCGCAGGTTCACCGAAAGGCTGCCGCCCGCGTTGCCCGCCAAGTCTCCGCAAATGAACTCGCCGCCGCGTCGCTTGCCACCGGGAAGCCACTCGCAAAGCAGCGATTCAAAACAGCCAAGCGCGGCGGCGTTTATGCGGGCGAAGTCGATCATACTCCGCACATGCCTTCGCACTCGGGGGTGAAGTTGTCATTCCAGAGCGTGCCTTGGCCGCGCTCTTCCTCGGTGCTAAAATCCACAGTGTCGAGAGGCTTGCAAGACTTGTGCAGAAACGCGGTAGATTGAAAATTGTCCGTCGCCGCTTTCGTCGAGGCAACCGCTCTCTCGAAGGCAACCGCTCTCTCGAAGGCAACCGCTCTCTCGAAGGCAACTGGCTCTTCAATCTTCAACCTTCGCCATTCACTGTCGCTGTGAAACGGGCAGAAAACGCAAGAGCTGCGCGGCGGCTTCGGGTAGCCGTGCGACTCCATCCACCGCAGGCAATCGTGTCGCTTCATTCTTAATTCAACAAGCGGCCAGCGTGACTCACACCACTTTTCGCGGCTTGGCTTCATGCGCTGAATCTCGTCCAAAGAAATGCCAATCCACTGAATGACCCCGACGGTCTTTTGCCCGCGCTTGATGCCACCAAGTTGTCGCGCCTTCTTTAGAATCGGGGCAATCTTGAAGTCAAACGTGCAGGCGCGTGATGTCACCATTCCCACCTTTCCGTCGGCTGACAGTGTGTGGAACGGGATGTCAGTCTTCGTATAGACACGTCCCTTTTTGCTGGTGCGAAACTGCAAGGCGCGGTCAGACAATTTGCCGTGTGAGACGCGATGAACCGGGAAAGGGAAGGGCGCAGCCTTGATGAATCCTTCCAACTGGTCAAGCCACCGATAAACGCTGTCTGGCTCGTCTTGAGTGTCGGCGAAGATTGCCCCGATCGGATGCGGTTGAATCAGCCCGTGGGCCGACATGAGCGCAAGCGTGCTACTTTGGACACCGGCCCCAAGCGAAAGGATTTGAATTGGTTCACTCATTTGATTTCGTGTTAAAAAAGCCCGCCGTCGTGTTTCATGCGGGCTAAAACGTGCCTGTCGCGGAATCTCTCCGCGCACCATGCGAGCGGCGGGCTAAAATTCAGAATGGAATTTCGGAGTCGCCAGCGGCAGCGTCATCGGCGGGCGGTGTCGCGGGAGTAGCCGCCTTCGGCTTCCCAAAATCCCACGCCTTACCGTTGCCAAGGATGGGCATTTCAACGCGGGCGGCGCGCTCCTCTTTGGTGACGGATTGTTTCACGATGTAATCATGCCCGTGCTTCGGCTCGCGCAGCTTGTGCATCGAAAACTCGTAAAACTCCGACACGCTGCCGTCGCGGCGCGTGACTGATTTCATCCGCGCGCGGTCGATGAGTTTGCGGTCAATTTGGAATGTGATTAGTTCAGGTAGGTCCATAGGTTTTCAGTGCGTTAAATTAACCCCGGCATCATCACACGATGGGCCGGGTTCTCTCGCCGTGACAATCCTAGCCAGAAAGGGCGGCGAGAGGAAGGTGGGTTGTGGTATGAGTTCACGCGATAATGCCAAGCGGGTTGGTTGACTCAACTGTTCGGCGGACTTATCTTTGTGCCCATGCGTCCGCCGCTTCTTCAAGGTTGTTGGAGAATGCCATCGCCATGTCGTAGTCGCCGCTGGCGGTGCTGTCCTGCCACAGTGCGTAGGCACACGCGGCATTGTATAGCTGGACGCCCAGCTTGTGTTGACGGTCGTCCGCCGAACCACGCGCTCCAGCCAACAGCGCTTCGCGCCTGTCGGCTTCGGAGCGCTGTTTCAGGGCGAGCGCTGTTTGGAGGTTTTCAGCTTCTTTTGTCATAGTCGCGCTGTGGCTGAGCTTGATTCGTTGGGCCGCTTGGCGCGCGCTCTCTTTTTCGGGAGCGCAAGAAGAGCAAGCCATGCCTCGCGTATCACGGGCCGCGTGCCGGTTTCCCGGCGGGCGATAGTCACCCGCGACACGCCAAGAGCGGCGGCGATCTGCTCCTGCGTCCCTCGCCGCTCGCGCTCTGCTTTGTAGTTGGTGGCGTTCATTACATCGCGAGGGCGTTGGCGATGGTCGCCTTGTCGAGATACGCACCGTGCTTCACGCTCATCACGCCCATCACGGCATCCATCTTGACCAGCTTGAGCTTGCGATACACGGCGAGCACCTTCTCGGCATCCGCCTTGGAGATTTCGCCGAAGTTCATCAGGACTTCCACGAAGTTGTTTTCGGCAGCCACCATGCGGGAGGCGACGTTCTTAATTCCGGTTTCCATGCTCTTGAGTGCGTTTGCTTTCATGTGTTCAATGTAGCCTCTGGTTACATGGATGCAAGAACTATTTTCATCTTTTTTCAGATTTTTTTCGGCGTCTCTCGAAAGCGGCCCACCCAGCCGAGTTCGCTGGCCTCGGCGTCATAGCAATATCCCAGCCGCCTCCGCAACACTGCGCGCAACTCCAGCCGCGCCACCGTTGTATTTCACGACGCGCCGCCAGTTGTCTTGCTCTGGTGTGAGCCGTCCGGCGGGGCCTTTGACTTCGATAGATGTGAACACCGCCAGCTTGCGGCCAACCATTTCAGGCGTCACCGTCACGGCCTGCCAGCCTATGAGGTCCGCGCTGCCAGGAGTTAGGCCGTAGCGGACGAATCGGGCGTTGCCGATGGTGACGACGTTGCCAGCGCCAGATATATGCTGCCCACTCCACCCAGTCCCGCAGGTATTGCGAAACAACCGCACGTCGTTGCGCCCTCCAATCGCCCGCAGGATTTCAGCTTGGATTTGGGATTCGGTCATGATGGGTTTTTGGTTAGCCACTCAACGGCGCGCGCATGGTCCGCCTCCGCAACATCCGCAACCGTCACGCAGTTGTCAGACACGATGCCGGCGTCCTGCAATCGGTTCATCACCTCGGACGGTTTCAGGCGATGGGCGCGGATGAAATTTAGGAGGGTGGTCATTCGTCGTCGCGGGCAATATCCGACTTGTCCTCTTCCCATTCCTGCCGCAGTTCGGCGCGTGTTTTCTGGCGTCCGGTGCCGTTGCATACCTGACACTCGTCCGGCCCGTCAGCGTCGGCAACCTGCCCGGTGCCTTCGCAGTGCTCGCAATCATCCGGCTGATTCCACGGCGCACTAGGGTCGTGTTCAGCGCCGGCGGGGTAGTTGTAGCCGAGGGGGTTCATGTTAGCGCGCGTTAATCTCACGAGTCTCGGCGACAACGAACGATGGAGCAATCCAGCGTCCGATGCGACCGCTGACTTCAGCCATCATAACCTCGCTGCGCTTCAAAAGGTCAAGCGCCTCGGCCTTTGTCTTCACTTGCCAAACAACAAGCGCCTTGCATCCGTTTGAGAACTTGGCCGGCTTGTAAAAGCCGCGCGCGCGATTCAGGCTGCCTCGCATCTCAGTCATCGCCACTTGAGATTCGCTGCCGATGACGACATACTTGCCGTTGCTATTTTTGAGTTTCGTGTTAGTCGTGTTCGTTTTCATGCCCGCCACTCTATTCCTTTCCGCCCGCCTGTCTATTGCAAAAACGCAACGCCGCAAGATTCCAGATTTACTACTGAACGTCATTCGCCCTTCTAATCTTCGCCCGCAACCCCCTCGCCCGCATCAAATGCGAAGCCCATGCGTATGGGTTGCGGTAGCCACGCTGTTTTCCCAACGCAATCAAACTCTCCAACGTGTCCGCCTGTCCAACCTGACGGCGTCGGTCTTTCGCGTGGTCTTTATTACACGACGGACACTGCCCAAGGTCCGCGCGATGAACCGTCTGGCACGCGGGACACTGCGCCCATGCGTCCGCCCTGACTGCCGCCGATGCACCGAGCGGCACGAGTTCGCCGGCCACGGTTTCAATCTCGCGCTTCGACTCGTAAATCTCGCCACACTGAGGACACGCGGGCGCAGGCGCGTGCATCGCGTAGCACTTTGGACACTGGCGGTTGCGAATCGTGAGCACGTCCTCGTCCAATTTTTTCTGCCGCTTCTCGCAGTATCCATCCAGTGACCAGTCGCGCGGCTGTTCCGCCAGCCCGTGCCGGTGTAAGTTTCCAACGTGGTCGAGAATTATCGCCTGCGGCTTCGGTCCAGATTTCAAAGCGGCAAGCCTGTCCTCGGCAGTGTCCAACGGAGCGCCCGGCGCATACACTGGCCGCAACACACGGCCAATCTGTTGTAGGTGCAAGCCCAGCGATTGCGTCGGCCTGAGTAGAATCGCAACCGTTGCCACGGGTAGGTCGAATCCCTCATTGATAATTTCGCACGACGTTAAAACGTGCAGCCGCCCGTCGGCCAATGATGCCACGCGGTCCCGCCGCTCGTAATCAGACAGCGTGCCGTCGATTGTGTCGGCCCGGTAGCCAGCCGCCCGGAATTCGCTGGCAACGTGCTTTGCGTGTTCGATGGTGATGCAAAACGCGACGGCAGGAGCGCCGGGCGCAATCCGCGTGTAGTGCTGAACCGCGTCGCCTGTAATTTTGGGCTTGTCGAATTCGGCAGCGGCTTCGCCCCGGTTGAAATCGCCGCCGACGGAATGAATCCGCGTCGCGTCAACGGTTGACGGGGGGGCGTAATAGACGGGCGCGGAGAGGTAGCCGCCTGCGATTAGGTCCGCCGCCGTCGGGCCTTGCACCATCACGTCGAACGGCCCGCCAGAGCTGGAGCCAAGGCCCTTGCCGTCCAAACGTTCCGGCGTTGCGGTGACGCCAAGGATTCGCGCGGAGGGGAATCCGGCAATGGTTTTCTTGAAGGTGCCGCTGACTGAGTGGCGGGCCTCATCACAGATAATCAGGTCCGGCGGCACAATCGTATCCAACCGCCGCACAAGCGTCTGGACGCTGGCCACCTGAACCGGGTGGATTTGATTCATGCTCCGACCAGACGCAACGATGCCGTGACTCACGCCGTTCTCCGTCAGCGTGCGTGAGCACTGGTCAAGCAACTCCTGACGGTGGACTAGAATCATCACGCGCCGGCCTTTGGCAGCGGCAGAGTTTGTGATGTAGGAAAACATGACCGTCTTGCCCGCCCCCGTGGGCGCAACCATCAAAACAGAGCGTGCCCCTTGCGAAAATACAACGCGGACGCGCGAAACCGTTTCAGCTTGGTAGGGGCGGAGCATTAGTAAAGCCGGTCGTCAGCGAAAAATGCATCGCGCGCGGCCTGCGCCGACTCACGTGTTGGCCAGACTCCGCGCTCTGCAAATATAGAAGTGAATCGGCCATCCTGAGTCACCCATCCCCCATTCACGACCAGAATAAACCCCGAAATCTCCTGACATCCGGGCGGAGGTTCAATGGGTTTATCCACGGCTCGCCTCCTGCATTTTCATCAGCTTTGAAAGCGTCGGCGACGAATGCCCCTGCGCCCAGCGCCAAAACGTTGAAGGATTGACGCCAGCCGCCGCGCACCATTTGCGAAAGCCGCCGTGTTTTTTACTGCCGCGTTTGCGGAGGGATTCGAGGTTAAGATTCATACGGTTAGAGTTTCGGCAGGTCCGCCACGGCAACCACAATGCCGCGGCAGTATTTTTCGCCATCCTCCATGATTTCAAACGTCGCGTGCGGTAGCGCGGTTTTGTAGGTCCAAGAAATATCAGGCGTCTCGCACCAGACGGCTTCGATGGTCGCGCATTTTGCGACGATTGATTTGTATCCGCAGTATTCGCAGCAGCAGTCCCAGTGCGGTTGCAAAATCCCGCCCGCGTGGATTTCAATTACGCCGCCGTTGTAGCAGCCAGACTCATCATTGGTTGCCCCGCGAAATTCGCAAAGGTCATCCGACGCGCCGAAAACCACAACCAGCCCAGCGGCCTTCGCTTCGCGTTCCTCCGCTGCCGTGATTTCATCGCCGTATTCCCGCCCGTTCAATTTCTCTGCTAGTTGTTCTTTAGTCATTTCGCCGCAACTAACTCACGCAATGCAAAATTGCAAGCGCGTTTTTCAGGTATCAGTTGGGTTTATGCTGATTATTAGCCGCACTGGAAACTTACAGGCGTTGCATTTTTGCATTGCAGGCGGGCGGATGGAGTGTAGGATGGGGCGCATGAAAACAATGACTCAAGATGAATTTATCGCGGAAGCCAAAGCACGCTTCGGGGAAAAGGCTCGCAACTGGAAATTCTCCTGCCCGATGTGTGGCACGGTCCAGAGCGTGCAGCAACTGCTCGACGCTGTGGTCGCGTCCGGCGGCACAAAGGATGATGTCCACGGATACATCGGCTTCTCCTGTGTTGGACGCTTCACTGGCCAAGGCGACGCGGGAATTGCGGCAAAGAATCGCGGCGAAAAGTGGGACAAGGGATGCAACTGGACGCTCGGCGGGCTGTTTCATTTTCACGAACTCGAAGTCGTGATGCCGGATGGCCGCAAGCGCCCGACGTTTGAACTGGCGGAGGCTGAACATGTTTTGGCATAACACGATTGGCGCAAAAAATCATCATTTATTCCCCATGACCGGCATCATCCCAAACCTCCCCGCCGCCGAATATCACTCGCGGCCTGAGATTTCCAAACACGGCCTCGACGATTTCCACCGTTGCCCCGCTTGGTTCAAATACAAGCGGGAGCATCCGCAGGAAACTACGCCCGCGCTGCGATGGGGGTCCATCGTTGACGAAGCGGTATTCACGCCAGCCGAATTTGCCGCGTCCTCGGTTGTCCTGCCAGCCGATGCTCCAAGTCGGCCGACGGAGCGCAACCGCAAGGCCAAGAAACCAAGCGAGGAAACTATCCGCGCCATCGAGTTTTGGGACAAATTCGACGCGGCGAACGCGGGCCGCGAGGTTATCACCGCAGAGGAAAACATAGCCCTGACGCGCACGTTTCACGCAATCCACGGGCATCCGTCCGCCGCGAAGCTGTTCGACTGTGGCGAGCGTTTGGTCCAGTCGTCACTATTCTGGACCGACCCGCAAACCGGCGTCGCCATGCGTGCCCGGCCTGATATGATTGTCCGCCGTCCAGAACAGGACCGGGACATCATCGTTGACATGAAAACCGCAGTCTCCGCAGCGCCTGAGGATTTCGGCAAGGCTGCAACGAATTTCCGCTATCACGTTCAGGCGGCAATCTATACGGCGGCGTGGAAGCAAATCACGGGACGCGATGCGGCATTCGTGTTCATCGTCGTGGAAAAATCTGAGCCGTTTCTGGTCGCCTGCTACGTCGCCAGCGCGCGGATGCTGGCCACGGGCGAGAAACATTTCCGGCGTGATTTGGCGGCGTATGCTGAGTGTTTGCAGTCTGGCAACTGGCCGGGCTATTCGGATACGATTCAGGAACTGGAATTGCCCGTTTGGGCTGACCGCGATTAACATGCACCTCCCCGACATCATCACCGCCCTTGCCGCGCACCCCGACGCGACGCTGCCGCAATCTGAGCCTGACTCATTCCGCGCCCGTGGATTCATGGGCCTTCGCGTTACGCCCTGCGGACGAATCCGCGTAGAATACCATTGGGGCACGCGGACGTTTGAAAACCAAACTGAACTTGAGAATTGGCTGGCAGGGATTGTCCCGGCTAGCTGGCAGCAGTAACCACAGAAACACATGAGCAACACAACAAAAACACCCAAACCACAACCCGCCGCGCCCGCCGCGCCAGTCGCGCCCGTCGTGAGTCCACCGCCACCGCGCGCCGTCAACCCGTTCCAAAAGCAGGCTGACTCAAGCCTGAGTGCCGGGACGGTTGCAATCGAAGCCGAGCGCGCGATTGCCGAGGCTCAGGGCAAGCTGGTTATCGCTAAACGATTCCCGCGCGACGAAGCCCGCGCGTTCTCTCAGGTGATGGAATCCTGCAAGCGCTCAGGGTTGGCCAAGGAGGCGATCTACGGCTTCAACCGAGGCGGGACGCTGGTCACTGGCCCGTCAATTCGACTCGCCGAGGAGCTTGCCCGCGCGTGGGGCAACATTGATTACGGCATTCGCGAACTATCCCGCAAGGATGGTGTCTCTGAAATGGAGTCCTACGCTTGGGACTTGCAGACGAATACCGTGTCGTCTCAGAAGTTCACCGTGCGTCATATCCGCGACACTAAGTCTGGCAGCTACGCCCTGACCGACGAACGCGACATTTACGAGATCACCGCGAACATGGCCGCGCGCCGACTCCGTGCTCGCATTCTGGCAGTGCTGCCGCCTGATTTGGTTGACGCCGCAGTTGAAGAGTGCCGCAAGACTGAGGCAGGCGGGAACGGGGAACCTCTGGCCGACCGCGTTCGCAAAATGCTGCGCGCGTTTGAGAAGCTGGGCGTGAGTGCGCTGTTCATAGAAGCGCGACTTGGCCACACTCTTGACACGATTCTGCCGGATGAGTTCGTGGAGTTGACACAGATTCACAACTCCATTCGCGACGGCATGACGAAGGCCGGCGACTGGTTTGCGGGCGCGGCGAAGCCCAAACAGGAGAGTGCGGCAGCGGCAGCGTTGAACGAATCACTCGCGCCGAAACCGTCCGCTTCGGATTCAGTCGGTTCGGTCGGTTCGGTTGCTGAACCTGCCGCGCTTGTCCCGGCCCCGGCTCCCGCGAAACCGAATGACCCTCTGTTTGACTAACCTATGAACACCGCCCAAAACCAACCGCCCGCGAAAATAAACGGGCGCACGAATCTCGAATACATTCGTTACTCACGCACCAAACTCGCAGGCCTCTGCGGATGCGGCCAGCGCGGGCACGTCTATAAATCAGGCTCGTGGGTATGCGAACGATGCGAGCGATTGGAGGCAAAATACTACGGCACGGATTCGATTGGCAGGAGGTTGCGACGATGATTACCAGAGTTACGAAATTGACCATCACGCCAGACGGTGAACCGCTGTTCAGCGAGCGCGCAACGGACGTTTCGATTGAAGACGAGGCCGCAGGCGAGTTTGTCGTCGTAGAGCAAAATTCCGGCGAACTCGGGACAATTAAGATCGACCCCGACGAATGGCCAATGATTCGCGCGGCGATAAATCGGATGGCTAGGGGGTGCCGCAAGTGAAACCGCCCCCCTCAACCCACCCTTGGCGCGTCCGCAATCGTCAGCAAGCGCATTCGGCCAAAGTCAAGCGCAATCTTGGATTAGTCCCCGTGGTTCACACTATAAGCCCCGCTGAAATCGTGCTGGTGACGGTGAAACCGCTTGCGGGGGCGGTTGCAAAAATGCAAGGATAGCCGTATGGAAAATGAAATTGAGAAACAGTTAGCCCGCGCTTGGCGCAGCGCCCAGCGCACAGTTGAATCACTCCAATCCGCCCATCGCGCGGCCTGCGTTGATAAACCGACTCCCACCCAACGCCTCGCCGAGGCTCGACTCCTGTCCCTGCTCGCCGACGCGGTGAGTCTGCGCGATGCGTTGAAAGGGGTGGTTTCGTGAACTACGAGGAGTTTATCCGGCAGAAATCGCAGGGCGCAAATGACGGCGGATTTGAGCCGCTGTGGATGCCTGATTTCCTGTTTGATTTTCAGCGCTCGCTTGTCGAATGGGCGCTCCGCAAGGGGCGGGCCGCGATATTTGCGGACTGTGGGCTTGGCAAAACGCCGATGCAGTTGGTTTGGGCGCAAAACGTGTTCCGTTACACCGGGAGGCCGGTTCTGGTTCTAACGCCGCTGGCTGTCGGGCCGCAGACAGTGGCGGAGGCGGCAAAGTTTCACATTGAGGCTTGCCACTCCCGCGACGGCAAGATTGAGTCGCCGATTGTCGTGACGAACTACCAGCGGTTGCACTACTTCGACCGCGACAAGTTCGGCGGTGTCGTGTGCGATGAATCCAGCATCCTTAAAAACTTTGACGGCCAGACAAAGGAGCGAGTCACCGAGTTTATGCGGCTGACTCCCTACCGGCTGCTTTGCACGGCGACCGCAGCGCCTAATGATTATATTGAGCTTGGCACTTCATCTGAGGCGCTTGGACATCTTGGCTTCATGGATATGCTGAACCGATTCTTCAAGAAAGCGGAGGCCACTACCAGCCGGAGCGACGAATTTAGGTCTGGCATCTACCGCTTTCGCGGCCACTCGCGAGAACATTTCTGGCGTTGGATTTGCTCTTGGGCGAGGGCCGTCCGCCGTCCGTCAGATCTTGGTTTTTCCGATGACCGATACACATTGCCGCCACTTCAAACAGTCGAACACGTTGTCAGTGCGGCAGCGCCAAGGTCGGATATGCTTTTTGATTTGCCTGCCGTCACGCTTGAGGAGCAGCGGCAGGAGCGCCGTCGCACCATCAACGAACGGTGCGAGCTTGCCGCCGAACTAATCGCGGCTCACAAGGGCTCGTCCGTGGCATGGTGCCACCTGAACACCGAAGGGGATTTGTTGGAGAAACTGATTCCGAATTGCGTTCAAGTTTCCGGCAGTGATACAGACGAGGCAAAGGAGGAAAAGCTGGATGCGTTCAGTCGTGGTGAGGTTGCTAAGCTGGTCACGAAAAGCGTCGTGTGCGGATTTGGGATGAACTGGCAACACTGCCATCATACAACGTCTTTCCCGTCGCATTCGTTTGAACAGTGGTATCAGTCCATCCGCCGATTCTGGCGCTTCGGTCAAACGCACGCCGTCCGCGCCGACGTAATTGCGTCCGAAGGCGAGGCTGGTGTGTTGAAGAATCTGAACCGAAAGGCGGCTCAGGCTGACGAAATGTTCGCCCGGCTTGTCGCGCTGATTGGCAACGAATTGCGGATTGAACAATCGGACAAACACAAAAACACACAGGAGATTCCATCATGGTTATCACAAGCAAAGTGACGGAGCGGTTTGCGGCCTATAACGGCGACTGCATCGCGGGCATGAAAGAAATGCCGAGCGGTTGCGTTGACTTCAGCATCTACTCGCCTCCGTTCTGCGGTCTTTACAACTACAGTTCAGACGAGCGCGACCTTAGCAACTGCAAGAGCTACAGCGAGTTTTTCGAACACTACGGATTCACGGTTGAGCAAGTCGCGCGGCTCACCAAGCCGGGCCGATGCACAGCGGTTCATTGCATGGACATCCCCGGCACCGGAAACGGGCCGTCGGCGCGAATGGGCGTCGGGGCAAACGCTGGCACCGGGCTGATTGACTTCCCCGGCGACATCATCCGCCTTCACGAGCAACACGGATTTCGGTTTGCCGCGCGATACGCAATCTGGAAAGAGCCGCTTGCTGTGCGCCTTCGCACGATGGCAAAGGGGTTGTCGCACAAGCAGCTCACGGAAGACTCGACTATCTGCGACGTGGCCAGCGCTGATTATCTTTTGATGTTCCGCAAGGCGGGCGAAAACAAGGTGCCGGTAGTGCATCCGACTGGGCTTCACAGATACGCTGGCAGTCGCGTTATCCCACACGAGCTTCAGCAATTCCGGGGTCACAAAGGAAAGCAAACAGAGAACCGATATTCTCACTGGATTTGGCGTCAGTATGCGAGCGCGTTTTGGGACGACATTAGGCTTGACCGCGTGTTGCCATACAAAGAGTCTCGCGACCCGGACGACGAACGCCACGTTCACCCGCTGCAACTTGACGTGATTGAGCGGGCCGTGACTCTGTGGAGCAACATTCACGAAACCGTTTTGACGCCATTTATGGGCGTTGGCTCTGAGGCTTATGGCGCGCTGATAAACGGACGCCGCGCCGTTGGTTTTGAGTTGAAGGAGACATACTACAAACAGGCGCTTCGCAATCTTGAACTCGCTTGCCAAGGAGTTGAGCCGACTGAAGAAAGCCTTTTCACCGCCGATGGCGTCGGCGAGATTGGAGACGACGGTGATGAGTAACTTCCAATCCCTCCAACGCCAAGAACTCACACAGGCGAAGCTAAAACACCCACCCCTGAAATCCGCCCATGAAGGCTACGCGGTCATACTTGAAGAACTGGACGAGGTTTGGGCTCACGTCAAAACGAAACAGCCGGATTACCGTGCCATGCGCCGTGAACTGATTCAGGTTGCCGCGATGGCGCAGCGGATGGCGGAGGAAATCTGCGAACGAGAGATTCGTTTTACGCCCCCGAATCCATGAACCCCCTTTCCCTCCGTGACCGTGACCGCCAACCTCGGGAGAAATCCAGAGACATTGGGAATCCTCGTATTATTCGGCGCGAGTCGGCCCTTGTCGGGGCAGCGGAGGGGATAATTTAACCCACAGCATACCATGAACCTAGAAACCACCATCATCGCATCGTCAGCCTGTTTCACCATACTCTGCCTGTATCTCATGCGCCGTGACGACGACACGGCGGCAGGCGTGAAAATCGGCAATCAGGATGAGGATTTGCGAGTCCTGAGAATCTGCGACTCCTGCCGATGTTACCACGGCCCCGACCGGCTGATTCGTGGTGGTCAACACCTCGCCGTTATGCACGACATTTGCCCACGTTGCGTGCGGAAATCGAAGCCCACGGACACGTCGAGATTTCAGCGGAGGCCCGTGGTGTGACCGCCGCGCACGGCTTCATCCCGTCCCCTAACTCCCGATGGCGTTACGTCGGCCCGCCGCCCGGACGCGGCGAAATCCACCGCGTTATCAAGGCCGATGTTCACGAGGTGGTCACATGGTCGGAACCGTCGCCGGATGAAAACAAGCCCGGCCACTCTTGGATTGGCGACGCGGAGGAGTTTGGCAAACAGTTTGGACCGGTTCAATGACTCGCATCAAACCGCGCATTATGCTCCTTCGCCAGCCGCTTAATATCCTCGACCAGCGCCCGCAAGAACGCGTCGCGCTTGTCACCGTTGCGCTTGAATTCCAGCGTCACAAATTCGGCCATTCGGTCAGTCTCGCCGCGTTCTGAATCGGCGTGGCTGGTAAGTTGGACGGTAATTTTCATGGGGGCGTGACGATACTCCGAAACCGGGCGGGCGCAATGGCTATTTGCCAGCGCGTTGAATCAGCGGCATAAGCAGGGACTTGCCGCCCGTGATGGGGACATTTATGTGCAGAAAATTCCCCGTTGCCTTGGAAACAATCTGAACCGCGTAGCCGTGCGTCCAGTCTGTTGGCCGGGTGTGACACCAAAGCGGCTGACGCTGGCAGAGGCAACCGGGATTCCATGCGCCGATTTCGCCGGTGGCAACGGGGCGCACCATATCAGACTGCGCGCGGTGCGTGTGGCCATAGACCACGTTGCCGCTGAACTGCCGGACGTTCACGCCGGCAGCGTGCCGTGCCGTTGAAACCCCGTGCCAGAAAAAACACTTGCCGAGCTTGATTGCCCCTTGAACTCGCAAGCCGCCGTATTGCTCACACTGGCGGTAATACCGAATCCCTCGGTCGGCTAGGTGCAACAGGTATTCAGGCGCAAAGGCGCGGCGAAGCATTTCGGCGTCTTTGGCATTACGTAGGCTCTGAGTGACCGCCCACGTCTCCACACGCCGCTCGTGATTGCCTTCGATGTAATGCGTCCGTGCCGACGGCGCTGCCCTGCCGATGGCGTCAAGGAATTCGTTCGCGGCGGCGGCGTCCTCGGCGTAACTGTAATCCGTCTGCGCGACGTATCCCAAAACGTGATGCTGTGCCAGAAACCCGCCCGCGTCCACATGGTCCCCGATCATCACGATTTCACGCGGGGCAAGGGCTTTCAGGTCCGCAAGGAACGCGGCGGCGGCGGGTCGGTCTATCATGCTTCCGTGCGAGTCGGGGATAATCACGCGGACGTATTCGGCCCCGAATTTCGCAACAGCCGGCGCAAGCGGTTTCGGGGCACGAGCGGCCCGGTGCGATTCAAGGTGGCCGGCGAGAATTGCGCTTCGCTTGCGTTCAGCGGCGAGCGCGCGGCGGAGTTTCGCGGCTTCACCCGTGGCCACGTCGGCTTCGTTGGCTAACGCTTCGCGGAGGCTGATTTCGCCTGATGCTGATGCCATAGCTGGATTGTTTTTGGGGAGCCGTAAAGAAAACGCTGGCCGGATTTCACGCGGTAAGATTCGAGCCAGCCGCGATTGTAGCGCCGGAATTGCGACGTGCAGAGTTGCGCGGCGGCGGCGGTTTTATCCATCGTCCAGAACGTGCCGATGGGGAGCGCGTCCAAAGCGGTTTTTACACGCTGAACCGGCAACGGGTCATCGCCGGGCATCGGGAGGGTTGCGCCTTCGACGGTGAATTTCATCGCATCACGGGCGCGCGCGGGAGGCGCATTGGCTCGCCGTTGTCCGTCTGGCAGCCGCTAGTCAACAACAGTGACGACGCGGCAACCGCCAGCCAGAGCATCTTTGAGCGGCGTGCGGAGTTCGGCGAGCGTCCAAGATTGAGCCTCCAAAATCCACCAGTTACGGGCTTGGTTTTCATCGTGAGTGCAAATCAGAATTGGCGCGTGTCCGCCGTCAGTGACACCGTTTAACACAAACCCCGGCGGAATGCCAAGGCGAACTTCAAACGCTGCGGGGTTCGCGTCCCGGCCCGGCAACGCCTTGCGGCAGCAAACGGCGAGGCGTTGTAGCATCTCACGGGAAATCCATTCGCACATGCCTGAGCCGGGCTGGTAGCGTCCGCCTTCCTCAAGGCCAAGCTCCGTTTTCCATTTCACCCAGTAGGGGAAAAACTCGCCAAGCAACCAATCGTCTGACGGGACAATCAGCGAAAGCGCGGCGGGCATCTCCATAAACTGGACGCCATCGCCGCACGCTCTGCCAATTTCCGTCCGCGAATCAAACAGGGTTATCTCAGTCATTCTTCGCAATTTTGGTTGAACCGCTTATCTTGCGCCCGCTCCCGCACGCCCGCGTTGGCCTCAAGCGTTGCCACTTGGATTTCGAGCCGTCGGACGGTGCGTTGAAGTTCGCCGATTTCTTCCCTCACCACGTCGCGGATGGTGGATTTGCCCGCGAAAATCAGCAGCGCAACCATGCCGGTGACACTCCATTTCCGAAGCTCTTCAATGATTGAACGGTGTTTTTCTGGCATAACATCAAGCCGTTTCGCGGCGTTTGATTTCGCGGTCCAAATAGAATCTTGCCTTCCGAAGGTCTTCGAGCGCGTCGCCTTTCTGGCCAGCGCGCCAAATGTATTTGATGACGTTGCCCAAACAGTAGCCGAAATGCTCCGCAATCTGAATGCACTCCACGCCAGACGGATGGCTATTGTAGTGCTTCGGATGATTTACTGGGCCATGATTCGCGGGCATCATGGCCTCCAATGTTCAGCCGTTTTTAATGCCGCGAGTTTTACCGCGAAGTCCGCTTCCTCCGCAAGTGTCCATTCGGCGTCTTGCTTCACAGCCTCGCGGGTTCGGTTGACGACGGCGAAAACCTCGCGTGCCAAATCCACGAAAACCGGGACAAGGGCAACCCATGATTGCGTCGTGACTGTCTGCGATGCGCGGGCCTCTGCGATTAGGGTTTGGGTTGCCGACGGTGCGTTTATTTCAGGACCGCCGCTACGGCGGGGCGATGCGGCACCTGCGCCCAAGTCCGCTGGGGCGGACGAAGGAACCCAAACCCTAATCTCAGCAACCAATGACTCCACGACGGCTAGTGCAGTCAGTAGCCCGGCTTGGTTCTCGGCGTTGCGGTTGCCCTTGTAGGCGAGGCGGAGTGCGTTGGCTGAGTCCAAGGCGCGGGGAGCGTTCAGCCTGACACGGGCGGCAACGTCGCGCACCAGCGCGGGCACGTCGGCACGGCGGCGGTGTTCAAAGGCAACGAAGGAATCCAGCGCGGCCAGAGACACGGATAGTGTTTGCTCTGCGCGCACCTCGGCGGATTGATTGCCGGGGCGGACGGTAGCGCAGGCGGTAAGCAGGCAGAGTGCGAGTGCGGCGAGTATGGTTTTCATTCAGATTTCCGATTGGTGAATTGTTTCACGGCCTCATTGATCCCCGTCGCGCCCATGCCAATCACAAAGCCGACGATGGCGCTCCATGCGGCGGGAGACTTTACCGTGTAGCTGACTGACGCGGTGTCCGCGATGAACGGAAACAGCACAGCCCCAACGCACGGCAGCACGAATGGAATCAGCCAATCAGGCATCGGCGACTTTTTGAGCACGAAGCCAAGTCCGTAGAGCGCGACGGCGAGCAACGCGGGCGGCGAAAGCTGCGTGACGTTTTCGATTAGGTCGAGGTTCATCTATTCGGAGGTCGCAGGGTTTCTGTAACTGTAAAACTCCTGACAAGAAGGTTCGTGTATGCCGCTGTCGTTGTGTAAAGACCCACTCGAAGTTTCCAAGGAATGGATGTGTCAGTAAAATTAGTTCCGTGGTTAAATACGCTGGTGTCTGACTGAGGCGAAATTGAGAATACAGTTGTTGCAACTAACTGATTGGTAAAAGAGGCGTCATTCTCAAACATCATGTTGCCGGGCGGTGCTCCATAGGCTCTCCCAACAGTGGTCGCAAACTGACCGAAATTTCCAACAAAGTTCGTATTTGTCCCCATGTAAAACACTGCAAATGCAGTAAAGCCATTCACATTTGTCCGCTCATATTGAAACGCAAAGCTCACCATCGAGTTGCTCGTTAGCAGCGGCGGCATGTCCAACTCCAACCACGGCGTAAGGTTCTGATAGTTGCCATTGTTTGTTACGAGGTCAATCGTGGTCGCGGCGACTGATGGAAAGAATGCGTTCGTGGTGATGGAGTAAAGATGTCGAAAGATTATGCTGTTTGATGAAAGCACCACCGCCGGAAACGTCGGCGTCCCAGTCCAAGTCTGGCTCGCGTTCAGCAACGCTAGATTCGTCCCGCCGCCCGAAAACGTCCGCAGCGGGTTATCCGTGAGCACGGGATAAGTCGTCGCCGCGAACGCCGTGAAGGCGGAGAGGATTAGGAGGATGATGGTTTTCATTCGGAGACTCGGTTTGCCTTGATTGTGCAGGTCCATCGGATTGTTTTGGCCGCTTCGCCGGTAACGCGCACCCGCAAAGCGCCGTTTGTGGTGTCAGCGTCAACGGCCACAGCCCAAGCGGTCGAGCCGATGTGGTTTTCTTGTAGCGCGTCAAGCGTTGTGCTGGCAGCGGTTGCGTCTCGGTGAATAAGCCCCTTAAATTCCCAAGCGTCGTTCTCGCCGTCCGCGTCAGTTCGCCTAGCCACAACATTGGCGGTGAAACCAACCGTCGAGTTGCTGGCAAGGACAAAGCGAGCGGCGTTGTCTTGGAGAAGCTCGGTCTGCGTCGCGTCAGTTGTCGGCCGCCCAATGTGGAACAGTGAAAAAGGCTCGTTCTCGTCAAACTCTGTCGAGTTGAATGTTCCAAGCGTCACCTGACCATAAAGCCGGGTTGCCGCTTGGTATCCAAGCGCCACCGAAAAATTGCCTGCTGCGCTGGCGTCTTTTCCTATCGCCACCGCGTAAATTGCGGATGCCGCCGTGTCCGATCCAATCGCTATCGCGTGGTCACCCGTCGAGTCTGCCCCGCTGCCGATGGCGAACGACTGCAACCCGGTTGCCGTTGGTGTTGTCGGCGCGGTAGGATTCTCGACGTAAAGTGAAAGTCCAAGAGTCGTCCGCGCTGCTGCCGCCGTCGTATCATCCAACAACGTCCGCGCAAACGATGTTACCGTGCCCAGCGCCGCCGAGCCGCTGCCGGTGAAATACGGGAAGGTGTCCGCCGCGCTGGTCAATCCGGCGATGGCGGACAACTCCGCGTCCGCCGCCTGAAGGCTGCTCAAGGCCACCGCTGACACCGTGCTTGCCCCGGTGAACACCGGGAACGTGTTATTGGTCCACGTCAGAGCATTAAGCGCGGCAATTTTCGTCGGCAGTGAAATCGTCCGCAGTTTCCACACGCGCGCATTCGTGCTGCCGTCGTAATCATCCGGCCGAATCACGTCCGGCGAACTCTCTGCGT
>Ga0208147_1000226_pt1 | contig 20898 bp, 23 predicted proteins | sample DEB3_08_DNA_FD_184520 | JGI IMG/M metagenome (GOLD analysis project Ga0208147, IMG submission 184520) | Aqueous microbial communities from the Delaware River and Bay under freshwater to marine salinity gradient to study organic matter... | ecosystem: Environmental > Aquatic > Marine > Coastal ... | reverse complement strand
CTCATTATATATCCTTAGTTAGTAGAAAGAGAATCGAAAATAGAAACCACACTAATCATGATTACCAAAAAAATCACTAGTTCCATTCTACCCCCTATAGTCTGCGTCGGGATACATCTCATCGAACACTTCATTCTCCAAACCCATCGCAAAAGCCGCGTCAAGGGGATGGCAATCCGGCTCGTCGCACGGTTCAACCATCGGATCGGAAATGATTCCCAACGCGGCGAGATCGTTCAGCAGATCGTTGGCGAAATCGTAGCTCATGGTTTTCTCCTCTTTGGTTGATTTGATTCTACACTGTTTATCGGCAAGTGTCAAGTGGCATCTTGAAGATTTTTTTGCATCCGCAGGATACCTTGCAACCTTGCAATCTCCAAACGAATTTCCGCCATACGATGGAAGTTGCGAAACTCTTTGCAATCGTCCAATTCGAAGCGAAGGTCGATAATCCGGCGATTCACGTTAGTCTGAAAAGTGTTCATCTTTCTTTCTCCTCGTGATTTCATTCTACAATGTATATCGGCAAATGTCAAGCACTATCTGGAATTTCTTTCCTTACAATGTCGTAAGGTTAGCGTCTGCGTCGTAAAGTGTTGCCAGATAAGGACTTACGAAAAACGCGGCCCGCCGCACTCGCCCTAAGTCCTTTGCCAGTAAGACTTTAGAGCGAATGTTAGGCTCTCAGGATTCGCAATGCGAATTATCAAATAGAATATAGAAAATAAACAGTAATACTAATATATGCACCAATCAGTTTACCAAGTAAGTAACAATGCAACCGCACACGAACGCCACACACAAGAGAATCAAGTCACTCGTTTTCATAATCTTTTTCCAGTATGAGGATACGTGCAACACTATGATATAGTAACACGCCGAGAATATAGCCAGTAACAATACTAACAAGATCAAAATCATACATCCCTGTATCTCCTGTGTCTCTTGATTCTATACTATGTATCGTCCGTTGTCAACCCTAAACTTGAGAGATTCAATCCTCAAAAGGTGACATCTCAAAACGGGAAACAACGCTATATTGCTTTGCCAATTCTTCCACCCTCTCTTTGCTTCCCGGCTTTCCCACCTTAACAATCATCTTATCCTCACCGCCAACCATTCGCGGGTCAACCTTCTCGCCCTTATTCTTTCCCAGATTCTTGAGAGCGGTACGATTGAACTTGAGAACCTTTTCTACCTGTACCATTTCCCCGTCAATATTCTTGACTTCCGTTGGAATCGCAATTCCGAGAAAACACATTCTGGCTTGACGCTTGGCATTTTCGATAATCTGGAACTTCATGGCTTTCTCCTTTGTGGTATATCGACATTATACCAAACATTCTTTAGATTGCAAGAGAAATCTAGAGATTTTATTGTCAAGAGATTTTGACAAAACTTTTTACGATTTTTCTGCAATTTGGCATGGCGTTTGCTAATTGCATATACTATGCCATACGCTTTTTAGAGTGATCGTAAGTCGTTATGCCATAAGCACTTACGTCAAACCCGGCCCGCCCGCCTCGCCCTAAGTTCTTTAGTGGCAAGGCTTTACGTCAGGTTAAGATACCACCAGTGGACAACAGTTCACCATTCCCACCTATCACCATTCCACTAAAAAAAGGAAAAGTTTTTTCCCCCTTATTCACGAACCACTCGAAGTTCTTCTGGAATACCCGGTACGGGCTATACTTGTTGATTCGGTCTTTCGTGGTGCTGGTCAACCATCCCCCATTGCTGAGGGTATATGTTCCATCCTCATGGATTCGCACCACACAAGTACGATGCAGCGTAATGCCAACGCTACCATCTGGAAGAATCTCCGCATAGGTGTTGTTGCCAACCTTGCGACGATCTTTGTTGGTCTTTCCCCGAACCATACGAACCGCTTCGGCGTGTGTCATAAGTTTCCCTTTCGTGTTGATTCTATTCTATATATCGGTTGCGATTGGTCAATATCTTAGAGAATCGTACCATCTCCACGAATCCGATACATGATACCGCCAATGCTATACAGCACAATCCCTTCGCCAAGATGCTGAACAAACGTGGCCGAATAACCGTGACGAGCAACAAGGCGACGAACGGTATTCTGCACTTGAATGGTCATTTGTTTTCTCCTGTGCCTGTATTATATAGATCGGAAATATCCCTGTCAATACCTTAGAAAGAATATTCCGAATCGTATACCGATTCCAGCATGACCGATTCCGAATCCAGCCATTCCCTATATACCTTAGATCCACCACCCATCACGTATCCCTCGTACTCTACCTCTACCTTATCACCCTTCACGCACACCACAACACCAACCTCTTCCGCCATATCAAACACAAAATTCCACACCACCTTGTCGCCAACCTTGTAACCGTTATTCATTTTATTCCCTTTCGTTTTCTCCTGTGCTTTCATTATACAGTATATATCGGACTCGTCAAGCGAAATCTCTAGATTTTTCCAAAATATTTTTCTTTTGTTCTAAGTTGTTGATATCATTGGACTTACGTCAAATCCGGCGGGCTATATATGCTCTAAGTCCTTATATATCAATAGGTTACGGCGGGGGTTTTATCTTATATAGGTTAAATCGTACAATTCTCAGAAAAACGCGGGGTGGTTCTTTCACGATATCCCTATATATTTATTTATGTATTACCCCATCTCTCCCGATTGATCCATATTGCAGTAATTTTGCCTATCAGTGTATAATAAGCTAAAGGAGACTATTATGAAAAATGCCCCCATTATAATTGAATCACATTTGATTACTAAATCTACCGCCGCTCTTAGGGAAGAGATTATATCTGAGCTTACTATGCCAGATAAATCTTTAAGTTCACTGTTAGAGGACACAGAATCTAAGGATAATAATGAAACTAAAAACAGCCCCGAGTTTTGCGATTGAAAGTGCTATTCAACAAGATAACTATGATCTTAAGTTATTAGGCACCGAAAACGTAAGTCGCATTGATAAAAATTTTAAACCCAACAATAATACATTTTATGCCACTTATGGCTTAGATTGTAAATTCTTTTATTTTGCACAACTATATTCTAATAAAATTCCAACAACATACGAAGTTGGTCTGGGATATTTGTATTCTAATGATAATTCTTATTTCTTAAAGCGACAAACCCCCCTATACTTTTCTTCTAATTCTAATACTCCGTCGCCCGTTATAGGATCTCCTAGACCACTAATTTGTTCTAGCGAAAATGATATTCTAATAGTTTCAACATACATACCACGCTCTTATCTAGAATTACTAACAGATGGTAATTGTTTAGTATCAACAGTGGCCCCGTATGTTCCATCTTTAACTTATGTTGAAAAAGATTGTTTTGTTGGACGATTAGATGATAACATAGAATCTTTACCAATCAAGAGTTTATCAAAATACTCATCTTTTAATTCTGCCGTTGTAGATTCAATATCCAAAACTACCAAAAGTCTTATCTTAAAAAGTAAATATATTACACTTTCTCCATCAGAGAAAAGACCGCCAGCAGTAGATGGTACGTTATACTTTGATAAAAATTATGACACACTATGTTATTATGCAGGAGGATGTTGGAGAGAAATAGTATGGAAGCGGTGTTTAGATGAAAATACCCCGTAATATGAAAAAAGAAGAAGTCATAAATCAAATTATGACTATTGTTAATAGAATCGCCCCAAAGTATTCTTTTAATGGCTACTCTGTTGAGGATATAAAACAAGAGGCTTTTATTATATGCATGGATGCTCTTGAAAGATACGATCCTAATCGGCCCCTTGAAAACTTTTTATCTGTTCATTTAAGTAACCGGCTCAAGAATTTTATTAGAGATAATTATTTTACTAAAAACGATGATGAATCTAAAAAGAAATTACTAAACGCCCAAAGTATTATTAGTCACGATATTTCTATAGATTGTAACAATTTTTTTGATAAAATAGACATTAGCGATATAAAACAATTAATAGATAAAGAACTGCCTATGAGTTATCGTGCAGATTATCTTAAAATAATAAGCAACGTATACGTCCCAAAGAAAAGAAGAGAAGAGGTCATATCACTATTAAAACAAATAGTGGAGAACAAAAATGCGTAAGGGGCGAATTAGTAAAGAAGAAGAAAGATTCATAGCCAAGTCATACAAAGACTTGAGCGTAGAAGATATTGCTTCTCACTTAGATAGGGATATAGAAAGTGTTAGTTCTTTTATTAAGCGCAAGTATCGGGCCAATGTAACAGCAGAGGAAGCGGCTGCATTTTCTCTAGAAGACCGTCCGTACTGGTTTGAGTTACAGTCCCAGTTTACAGATGATGAGTTAGATTTATTTAAATATCACTGGAGTCGAATAATCGCACAGTTTAATGATGATGTTTTTCCTACAGAAGAACTTCAAGTAATAGATGTTATTAAACTAGAAATACTAATGAATAGGTGCCTAAAAAGCAATAAAGACAATATTCAAACATTAGACTCTTATGACAAATTATTATTAGATGAGCGCAGTAAAGATAAAGATCAACAAGATATTGATTACATAATCAATCTAGAAAGACAAATAGCAACATTACGCGCTGCTCAAGAAAGTTTAAACCGCGATTATCGTGAGCTTCAAAGCAAAAAGGCTGCTATGCTAAGAGAGATGAAAGGTACTAGAGAACAGCGTATCAAGCGTCTTGAAGATAGCAAGCAGAGTTTCACAAGCTGGGTCGCACAACTAATGCAAGATCCAGAAACATTAAAGCGTTATGGGCTTGAAATGGAAAAGATGAAGCTTGCCATGATCAATGAAAAAAATAAATTGAGTCAATTACACAAATACGAAGATGGCACTATAGATCAACCATTCCTTACCCCAGATACTATTATAGAATAAAATGTCTAATATCATTCTATCTACAGCAGCAACAGATAATTATATGGTCAAAATGATACCATATCTAAATTCTATAGAACAATATTCCAATTTTGATAAAAATATATTTATATCATTAGGACACGACTACAATGGTCCACACTTTTCTAAAATAGAAACGTTATCAATGTCTCTTGATGATGTATTAACAAAAAATCAAAATAATGGACTCCAGCATGGAGATTTTTTATACTGTAAGATATTTGATACTATAAATCAAAATGATTATATATGCTTCACAGACGGTGATATTATTATGCAAAGACCAATGCTTGATGCAGAAAAAGATATGATATTATCACTAAAAGATAATGAAGTTTTAGTTCAATATAATGCTAATAAAAATGATTCATTATATTCTGAATCACACAGAATAAAACCCCAAATAAATATAGATACTTTCTTTGATAAATATTTATGTTTTAATACCGGCGTTATAATATGTAATAAAAAGACATATCAATACTTAGAACATATGTATAGAGTTATACATCCAATAGTGCGTAATATATTTCATCATTATGCTGCGCAGCAATGGACTTTATCATATATTATTAATTCTTTTATGAAACCAATTATTTTAGATTATTCTTTTCATATGCATCATCATTATGGACACGTTGAAGGAGAAAGTTATAAAGATAATAAAATATATTATAATGATACATTAGTTCTTTTTGCTCACCATATTACTGGAATATCGGGCTAATAATAAGAAACAAATTTATGAATCTCTCAGTATTAGTCGGAAGCTGTGATAAGTATGAATTCATATGGGAACAATTTTTTGTTCTATTCGATAGATATTGGGATCATTCGATGGATATTAAAAAATACTTTCTCGTTGGAGAAAAAGATATACCATCAAATTCTTTTATCAATCTGAAGTCTAAAACTAATGATTGGTGCGATAGTGTCTTGTATGCTTTGGATAATATAGATACAGACTACGTACTGTGGTTACAGGATGATTATTTTTTACAAAAACAAATTAATTATATCAAATTCAAAAAATACTTAAGTTTTATTAATGATAATCATATTTTAAGATTTGGAATATATCAACATAATCCAGCTTATAATTATAGTATTAATATAAACAATATTTTTAGATTATCTCAAAATAGTTGTTATACTATATCTATGCAAGCATCTATATGGAATAAAGATTTTTTAAAAGGATCAATAATATATTTTAAAAAGCATTGTTTAAATTTTAAATTAGATCCAAATCAATGGAATTTTGAAACACATGGTAGCTCTATGCTGAATCGATTAATTGAAAATCATAGGATCTGTATTGATATTCAATCAAAACCTTGGTATTTGGAAGCTTTGAAGCAAGGGAAATATACATTTGACTATTATAATATATGCAGAAGAGAAAAACTTATTGGAGAAAAAATATGAAAGCATTGATCTTTGGAATTACTGGACAGGATGGAAGCCATCTCGCGGATTTACTACTATCCAAAAACTATGAAGTAGTTGGAGTCACAAGACGTTCTAGCACAGACAATACAAAAAGAATAAAACATATATTAACAGATTCTAGGCTAAAGCTAGTCGAAGGGGATATTACGGATATTAGTAGTATACATAATATTTTGAGTACCGAAAAAGTAGATGAAATCTATAATTTGGCCGCTCAATCTCACGTTGGTACATCCTTCAAACAGCCAGCACTAACATGGGATATCACAGGAAAAGGATGTCTAAATATATTGCAAGCAATAGTAGATTTGGGAATGTTTAATATTAGATTTTATCAAGCATCTTCAAGCGAGATGTTTGGTAGTTCATATGATGAAGATATTAAAAATGGAGTAAAGTATCAAAATGAAAGCACTAAATTTATGCCAAACTCACCATATGCAATTGCCAAATGCGCTGCTCATTACGCTGTTCGTATGTATCGTGACGCTTATAATCTTCATGCTAGTTCCGGTATTTTATTTAATCATGAAGGCCCACGACGCGGAGATAATTTTGTCACAAAGAAAATAATCAACTGGATCAAAGAGTTTAAAGCATGGCTAAAAAAATATAATATAACATTTGATCAGCTTAACCCATCTGAAGATTATATATACGGACCAGTTCTTGGCATAAATTTTCCAAAACTTCGACTTGGAAATCTAGAGGCTTTTAGAGATTGGGGATACGCTGGAGATTATGTAGAAGCCATGTGGATGATGCTTCAGCAAGAATATCCCGACGATTATGTTATATGTACTGGAGAAACACATACTGTAGCAGAGTTTTTAGATATTGCTTTTAATTCTATAGATATTCCAGAGTGGAGAAATCTTATAGTTGTTGATCCACAGTTTTATAGACCTTCTGAAGTAGATTATTTACGTGGTGATTGTTCTAAGGCTAAGAAAAAACTATCATGGTCCCCAAGGCATGATCTTACCAGCTTAATCAAGATGATGTTAGAAGATGAGAAACTTTAAAGTTAATATAGATATTACAGATCTATTTTTAGATTTGAAACAGTTTCATCTGAAAGAATATCCAATGCCATATTTAACACTATTTATAGAAGCCGACGATCCAGACGATGCATGTTATACATTAATACAAAGGCTTATTAAAGATATATTAAGAAGAGATACATCTATATCAACTAGAATATTTTGTAGAAGCATTAAAAAACTCATTAGATTTGATAAAATATTATCCTTATGAAGAGAAATTATAACGATCCAGCGTATGAACAGTGGAGAAAAGATATACTCAAAAGAGATAAATACAGATGCAAAATGCCAAACTGTAAAAATAGAACTAGCCTACAGGTCCACCATATAAAAAAATGGTCAACATCATCATGTTTAAGATATGAAATGTCAAACGGTATAACTTTATGCAAACACTGTCATAAATCTATAGCTGGAAAAGAACATCACTATGAATCCTTATTTAATAGTATTTTATTAAAATGAAATATCAAATACCACCAAAATTTAAAGTCATAAAAGATACCAGAGAGCAAGATGGGTATTTTTTCTCATCATTTGCCGGATGTGATGGTATGGTTGAGCAAAAATTAGACACTGGAGATTATACCATACTTGGTTTAGAAGACAAAATATGCATAGAAAGAAAAGGATGCGTAGAAGAATTAGCAGTTAATCTTGGTCAAAAAAAATATGCATTTTTAAATGAAATAGAAAGAATGAAAGATTTTCCACATAAATTCTTAATCTTAGAATTTTCAGCAGAAGACTTAATTAATTTTCCAGATCAAACAAGAATACCAATTAAAAATAAGGCGTCATTAAAAATTACTGGAAAGTATATGTTAAAATGCTTAGTCGAGTTTTCTTTGTATGACAATCTTCATGTAATTTTTTGTGGTAATAAGCATGATGCTTTTTTAGTTGTTAGTAGTATTTTAAAAAGAATTAATGAAAAATATACTATAGGGAGGAAAAAGTGATGGCAGAGCCAGAAATACTTAAAGACTTCCATGAATATGGCGCTAATCTAGCTATCAGAGAAATATTTCTACATAATCATTATCATACAGAGGATAATGAAAATCCCGGTGTAGAATATAGAATGTCTAATACTTTCATCAAAAATTTAAGAGCTTTAGATAGTAAGAATAATTCACCTATTACTATACATATGCAAAGTATAGGTGGCGAGTGGGATGATGGTATGGCTATGTTTGATGCAATAACAATGTGTAGATCTTATGTGACTATTATAGCATATGGTCAAGCGTCATCAATGAGTAGCATAATTTTTCAGGCTGCTGATTGGAGATTAATGACGGCAAACTCGCATTTTATGTGTCACTATGGATCTTCTGGATTTGATGGTAGTTATTTAGATAATCAAAATTTTACAGCTTATGATAAAAAATGTGCTGAAAAAATGTTTGAAATTTATTCTGCTAAATGCGTTAATGGTGAATACTTTAAAGATAAGTTTGGTAAAAAGCCAACAGAAAAACAAGTAAAGAATTTTCTAGTTAGAAAATTAAAAGATGGCAACTGGTATTTAAATTCAGAAGAGGCAGTATATTACGGATTTTGTGACGCAATAATAAAGGATTGGGGCCAATTAAATAAAATATATGAATAATAAATTAAAGACCATAGACGAGGCTTGGCTTGGTTTAGATAATGTAGATAATATATTATTTAATCCATTATCCATAGCTAAACCAACTGAAGATGATTTTCATCTTAGGCTAGCCTATGTAATGACTAGGCCAGAGTATCTATCCTTTTTATCTAAACATATTTTAGGTATTCAATTACTACCGTCTCAAGCATTGGTTTTAAATGAATTATGGGAAAGAAAATTCCCAATGTTAATTGCTAGTCGCGGATTTGGTAAATCATTCATGCTATCTTTGTACTCTGTTTTAAGAGCTTTAATATATCCTAAAAGAAAGATAGTAGTTGTTGGCGCAGCGTTCAGGCAGAGTAAGGTTCTTTTTGAGTATATGGAGACTATATGGCGAAACTCTCCAATGTTAAGAGATATGTGCGATTCTGATAGTGGCCCAAGAAGAGATACTGATAGATGCGTATTAAGACTAAATGATAGTACCATTACTTGCCTTCCTTTAGGTGATGGTCAGAAAATTAGAGGGCAAAGAGCAAATGATATAATAGCAGACGAATTTGCTTCTATACCTAGAGAAATTTTTGAAAACGTTGTTGCTGGATTCGCAGCGGTAAGCGCCGATCCTGTAGAAAATGTAAAAAGATTAGCAGCACAACAAAAAGCTATTGAATTAGGCGTTGAGCTAGCAAGTGAAAATAATATTGAAGAAAAAAAAGATAATCAAATTATTCTTTCTGGTACTGCATATTATGATTTTAATCATTTTGCAACATATTGGAAAAAATGGAAATCTATTATTACTAGCCGTGGAAACAAGACTAAACTGAGAGAAATTTTTAATGGAGAAGATCCGCCAGAGAATTTTGATTGGACACAGTATTCTATTATAAGAATGCCTTATGAATTATTACCAAAAGGCTTTATGGATGCTGATCAAGTTGCTAGATCAAAAGCTACAGTTCATACTGGTATATACCAAATGGAATATGGAGCGTGTTTTACAAGAGATAGTCAAGGATTTTTTAAACGCTCATTAATAGAATCATGCGTTATCACACAAAATAATATCATAAATGACTCTAAAGGAAATCCTATACATTTTGAAGCAGCATTAATAGGTGATCAAAATAAAAAATATATATTTGGAGTAGATCCAGCGTCAGAAGTTGATAATTTTAGTATTGTTGTGATAGAAGTTAATTCAGACCATAGAAGAATAGTATATTGCTGGACAACCACGCGATCAGAACACAAAGAATTGATCAAGAAGGGATATTCTACTGAAACAGATTTCTATTCTTACTGTTCTCGTAAAATCAGAGATTTAATGAGATTGTTTCCATGTATACATATTTCTATAGACGCACAGGGTGGCGGTATTGCTATAATTGAATCTCTTCATGATAAAGATAAAATGAAAGATGGAGAATTACCTATATGGCCTATTATAGACGATCAAAAACCAAAGGATACTGACGGAGAGCGTGGATTACATATTATAGAGCCTTGCCAATTCGCAAAACATGAATGGCTAGCTGAAGCAAATCATGGAATGAGAAAAGATTTTGAAGATAAAATATTGTTATTTCCATTCTTTGACTCTATAACCCTTGGTATTTCAACGTCTGAAGATATGATTAAACAAAGAATGTTTGATACCATGGAAGATTGCGTGATGGATATAGAAGAATTAAAGAATGAGTTAAGCATGATACAGATGACACAAACTAATAATGGAAGAGATAGATGGGACACGCCAGAAGTAATAGTTGGAACTGGTAAGAAGAGCAAAATTAGAAAAGATAGATATTCTGCTTTATTAATGGCTAATATGGCGGCTAGAGTATTACAAAGAACACCAACTCAAAATGAATACAATTTTTATGGCGGTTTTGCTAATGGTAGAGGCTTTGATACAAAAGAAGAAAATGAAAATTTATATTCTGGACCTAGCTGGTTTTCTGAACACATGAAAAATGTGTATTAATATTCGTTCCCATTGATAATTACATTAAAGAGAAATTAATATGAATGATGAAAATCTAATAACTTGGCAAGAAAATGATCCTCATAGCAAATCAAGCGCTATGGAAAGATTTAGTGATAATATAGATCATTACTCTGGATCTTCAAAGTCATACGGTAGTACTTATCGTACTTTTATTGATATTGAGCCAAATCGCTCAGTAAGACCGGGAATGACGCCAAATGATTATTATGCATTTAGACCAAACGAGGCCGTTCCAAACCAACAAAGACAAATAATCAAGATGTGCATGGATGCATATGATAAAGTTGGTATTATAAGAAATATTATTGATTTAATGGGAGATTTTGGTAGCCAAGGAATAGAAATAGTACACCAAAATAAAACAGTTGAAAAATTCTATCAACAATGGTTTAAAAATGTAAACGGAAAAGAAAGATCAGAAAGATTTTTAAATAATCTTTATAAGTGTGGAAATGTAATTATTTATAGAAGTTATGCTAAAATTACGCCACAACTAGACCAGTACATGAGATCTTTAGCGCAGGATATACGTGTTGAAATACCAAACGCCAAACCTAACGAAATTCCTTGGAGATATAATTTCTTTAATCCTCTTACTGTAAAATCTAAAGATGGTAATTTATCTCTATTTATGGGATTACAAAATTATACCATTACAACTAACTCCTTTTTTGATAAGTTTGCTGCTGGAGATATACCTAATAATGTCTTAGATAGTTTACCAGTAAACATTAAGCAAAGTTTGATCAGAGGAGAAAAAGACATACCATTAGATCCAGAAAGGATCAGTATGTTTTATTACAAAAAAGATGATTGGAAATTATGGGCCAATCCAATGATTTATGCTATTTTAGACGATATTATTATGCTAGAAAAAATGAGATTAGCAGACCTATCAGCACTAGATGGAGCTATATCAAATATAAGACTTTGGACGCTTGGTAGTCTAGAACATAAGATTCTTCCAAATAAAGCCGCTATTAATAAATTAAGAGATATTTTATCCAGCAATGTTGGCGGCGGTACTATGGAATTAGTATGGGGTCCAGAGTTAACTTTTAAAGAATCTAGTAGTGAAGTTTACAAATTTTTAGGATCAGAAAAATATACTTCTGTTCTTAATAGTATATATGCTGGTCTTGGTGTTCCACCAACTCTTACTGGTATGGCTAGTAATGGTGGGGGCTTTACTAATAATTTCATTTCTCTAAAAACTTTAGTTGAAAGATTACAATATGGAAGAGATCAACTAGTTCGTTTCTGGGAAAAAGAAATAGAATTAGTTAGACAGGCTATGGGATTTAGATATAAGGCGCATATACAGTTTGATCAAATGACATTATCAGATGAAGCTGCTGAGAAAAACTTACTAATACAACTTGCAGATAGAGATATAATTAGTCAAGAAACTCTTTTACAAAGATTTAAAGAAATCCCACAGATTGAGAAAATTAGACTTAAAAGAGAGGTTTCTGATAGACAAGATGAGGCTAATCCAAAGAAGGCTGGACCATACCATAGACCACAAGTTAAAGAAGATTTGCAGAAAATCGCCTTACAAACCGGTAAGATACTTCCACAAGATGTTGGCATTAAAACTAGCGTACCAAAAGATATGTTAGTTACCCCAAAATCACCATCTACGCCACAGCAGCCATTAAATACAAAATCTCCAGAACCATCAAATCCAAATGGTAGACCACCAAACTCCAAAGATAATAATCCAAGAAAACAACGCACAGAAAACCCAAGATCAAAGCCGGGATTAGCTGAATTGGTAGTATGGGCCGAGTCTACTTGGGAAAATATATCAGATATTCTTACAAAAGCTTATCTAGATACTAATAAAAAGAAAAATTTGAGACAATTAACAAAGGCACAATTTGATGATTTAGAACAATTAAAATTAGATATATTTACTAATTCTAATATTATGGAAAATGTTACTGCTCAAAGTATATATAATATTTTATCTTCCAAATTAAAAACTCCAAAAGAATTTCAGAATATTCTAAAAGAAAAGAAAATTTCTACTTCTGAAATGTCTATTGATACTTATAGAAAGAATGTTATTGGATATTTTATTGAATATAAAATTGGATAATACGTAGATATTTTAGCTTTTTGTGTATTAGAATGTTGAAAGGTATAAATAAATGAAAATATACAAATATGAAATTTTAGACGGACTATCTGCACAGGTGCAGGCTAAGTCTTCTATTGCCTATTGCTCTCAAGCTGTATTATATCCAAAAGATATTAATCACAAAAATCAAATCATCAAAAAAATTGAAGCTAGTGCCAATCCTAAACAAATAGATTTATATTATATTAAATCTGTTCTTGTTTCTACAGGATGGAATAAAAACGATGATGTTTTTTCTTCAGAAGCTACATGGGCTGCTAGATCAACGCCAGAAGATAAGCAATTTAATTTCATGCACAATGAGAATGATATTATTGGTCATATTACTGGAAGTTATGTTATAGATAGAGATGGTAATGTATTAACAGCAGAACAAAATCAAGTGCCATCTGAATTCGATATAATAACTGAAGCTGTGTTATACAATAGCTGGACAAATCCAGAAAATAGACAAAGAATGAATAATATTATTGCCGAAATAGAAGAAGGCAAATGGTTTGTTTCAATGGAGTGTTTATTTGCTGGTTTTGATTATGCTCTAATTAGTCCAGACGGATCTAATAAAGTTATTGCTAGAAATGATGATTCATCATTTTTAACAAAACATTTAAGAGCATACGGTGGAACCGGTGAATATGAAGGTTACAAGATTGGAAGATCGTTAAGAGAAATTTCCTTTTCTGGTAAAGGTTTAGTTTCTAAGCCAGCAAATCCGCGTAGTATTATTCTTGATTCTAGCAGAGCCTTCTCTATCAACGATTCAAGTTCATTTATTTTTAATCAAGGAGATAAAGTTATGTCAGAAAACAATACTCTAGAACAACAGGTTGAAGAAACTCCTGTTGTGGCTGAAGAGAAAGTCGAAACAGTATCAACTGATACTACATTAGCTGATATTGCGAATCTACAGCAAAGTTTATCAACTGTAGAATTAGCCAACAAAGAATTAACAGAAGCAGTAGCCGAAAAAGAGAAGGCTATAGAAGGCTTAAAAGACGCCATCGCTGCAAAAGAAGCAGAGATTAATGACCTCAAAGCTGCTATGAACGAAATGAAGAAGAAAGAAAAAATGTCAATGCGCAAAGCTAGTTTAATTGAAGCTGGCTTTGAAGAGTCAGAAGCAGAAGCATCTCTTTCTCTTTATGATAGTTTAGAAGATTCTGCATTTGATGCTATAGTTGCCGTATACAAAAAGAAAATGGCAAAAATGGCACCAAAGGTAGAATTTAAGGAAGATATCACAAAAGATGAAAAGAATGAAAGCACAAATCCAAAAGCAGAAATTGTTACTTCTGAAGCAATCGCTGAAGAAATAACAGAACAGCTTTTTGATGGCGTTAAATCAACAGAGGCTACTCTAGTAGACGCTTCTGGCGACGAAGATGAGCTTAATGCCACCAGAGCCAGTGTGGCCCAGTGGTTAACCGAAAATGTATTTCATAAGTGATTAAATAGGAGATTATACTATGGCCCTAAAATCAGATAGATATGAACTTCAAACAGATATCAGTTTCTTCTACAACGAAGGCACTGCAACTCGCGGTGGTGTAGTTGTTCATGATACGGCTGGTTCTGGCGCTGCTATGGATCAAGGTGTCAACCTTGTTAAGTATGCAGCCGTTACTGCTGCTAGTCGCCCAGTAGGTATCCTACTAAACGACGTTGTGAATAAAGACCTAACCCGTACCCATCTAAATCAGCACAAGGATGAAGTACAAAAGGGTGGCAAAGTTACAGTTCTCCGAAAGGGATACGTTGTAACAAATAGTATCACATCAGCATCTGTAAGTGCTGGCGATCCTGCTTATGCTTGCCACGTAAATGCTGGCAATCTTCGCACCGATAGCCCCGGCAGTTCTGGTGTTTTACAGGTCGGCAGATTCCTTAGCAGTAAGGATGCCGATGGTTATGCCAAAGTCGAAGTCAACCTTCCCTGACAATAAATCTTAAAGGAGAATTAAACATGCCTATTAACAACAGACCTAGTGATGAATTCATCGCTCTCCTACGCAAGTCAGGTGATGCCGATGTTAATGTAGCAATGGCTGCTCAACGTGAGTTTGCCAAAGCTTTAGAACTACCTCTTCGTAAGGGTGTTCTAGTTGGTAACATTCTTGGTAATATTTTTGAAACCATCAATGTAGAAGCTGGTTCAACAACAGAGTTCCCATTAGACCTAGTTTCTCCCGGCCTAGAGGGTGAGCATATTGCTTACACCAATCCCGGCCACGGTAGAATTCCAGAGCGCAGTGTCGAAGGTGACTATGTTATGATCCCAACATATAGCATTGCTTCTTCAGTAGACTATCTACTTCGCTATGCCCGCGAAGCCAGATGGGATATTGTTGGTCGTGCTATGCAAGTGATGGAAGCTGGTTTTACCAAGAAGATGAACGACGATGGCTGGCACACGATTCTCGCCGCTGGCGTTGACCGTAACATCCTAGTTTATGACGGTGACGCAACAGCCGGTCTATTTAGCAAGAGACTCGTTTCTTTAATGCAGACAGTTATGCGTCGTAACTCTGGCGGTAACTCCGCATCAGTTGGCCGTGGCCGTCTAACTGATCTTTATGTTTCACCAGAAGCTCTAGAAGATATCCGTAATTGGGGTCTAGATCAAGTTGACGAGGTAACTCGTCGTGAGATCTATGCCGCTCCAGATGGTGGCGCTCCAATTACAAGAATCTTTGGTGTCAATTTACACGGCATCGATGAGCTTGGTGAGAATCAAGAGTACCAGAACTTCTTCGCTAATGAACTTAGCGGTCAAGTTCAGGCTAGTGACGTTGAGCTTGTGGTTGGCCTTGATCAGTCAACAAACGATAGCTTTGTTATGCCAGTTAAACAGCAGCTACAGGTCTTTGAAGATCCAACTCTTCATCGTCAGCAGCGCGCCGGTTACTATGGCTGGGCAGAGCTTGGCTTTGGCGTTCTAGATAACCGCAGAGTTGTTCTAGGTTCATTCTAATTGTTTTATAAATAATTAGATTGAATTAATAAAAGAGCCACCCTCATTAACTTGGGGGTGGTTTTTTTGTGTATAATACAATAGATTGTCATCATAGGATCATTTTCTTAGGAGATAAATATGGCCGCATTATCGGATTATCTTGAGTCTGGTCTTCTAACTCATATATTTAGAGGTTCTAGTTTTAATAAGCCTTCTACTATTGCTATAGCATTGACTAGCGGTGTGCCAAAAGATTCTGATACTGGATCTACTATTCCAGAAATTCCATCTGGCGTTTCAAAAGGTAATACTTTTGTAACTACTAATTATTCTAGAATTAGTTTAGGATCTCCTGCCACAACTGGAAATAGCACTTGGAACAGCGTTGGAGTTGATAATTCAACAGCATATCAAGTATATAGTTCAGAAGTTAATCACTCTGGCTATTTTTATCCATTATATCTATCACAATCTTCTGCGCAAACAGCCGATCCTAATTCTATAACACAAGTATATACATTTTCTAAGACTTTTCCAAATGTTACATTTTACGCCCCAGCAACCATTGATGTTAGCGGAGGATCTGTAAATCCGGGTTATACTTCTTATGAAGGCAATGGATTTATTAGAAATGCTTCTCAATTAATTTTTAATACAGCTTTAACGGATTGGGGCTGGGTTTCTGGAGTGGCCATATTGGATAGCGATGTATATGGATCTGGAAATCTTTTGATGTATGCTCAATTAGATAATCCTCGTTTTGTTTATACTGGCGATAATATAAAATTTGATACTAATTCATTAGAAATTAGCCTAAAATAAGAAAGCTATGAGATGATATTAAATAAAGATCAGTTAATACAAAATATAGTTAATGAAATATCTGATAATTCCACTGGCCAAATTTCTCCATATGATATTAGACATAATCTATTAGATATTATAGATTCTGTATATTTACTAAGTATTGACAAAGAATTAAATGCTTTAAATATTGGAACTTTTGATACAAGATCCACAAGATTAGGCCAACACACTTTAGAAAAATATAACCTAGATGGTTATTTTAGTACAGATAATTCTGCCTTTGGTTATTCATCTTTAAAATCTAATTATCAAGGCGTTAGAAATACTGCTCTTGGGTCTTTGTCGTTAAGTTGTAATATTTATGGTACTGACAATGTTGCGGCTGGTTATTCTGCTTTAGGTGGAAATACTATAGGAGTTGGAAATGTTGGTATAGGAAATTTTTCATTAAAGAATAATAAACTTGGACATTTTAATGTTGCTATAGGTCATGCCGCCGGTTACTATGTTGATCGTAACACAAGTAAAAAGTTAATCATTGCATCACATCCGGTTGACGAAACTTATACATGCGATAATCCTCTTGGTTCTGGTCTTAATCCATTAATATATGGTGATTTTGATTCTTTACAAGTTGGTATAGGCGTTAGAAGCTTACATTCAGATGGTGCCTTACAAGTTAGTGGACACATTACTCCTTCACACAATAATGGATTTAATTTAGGATCATCTAATTATAGATTTAGAAATATTTTTCTTAATGATTATTTATCTTTTGTTAGTGGAATAACATTAGGATTTGATTATGCAAAAAATGGCATAGCTATATCTGGTAATTTTTATCCCTCAATAAACGCTAGTTCAAGTTTAGGTTCTGATGATAGAAAATGGTCTGCTGGTCATTTTGAAAATATATATGTTAGTGGAACTGCATATATTAATCAATTTTCTTCTACAATAATATCTAATAGTATATATAAGGATAAAACTTTATTTTTAGCATCTTTAAGTGGAACTCCAAGTTCTAGCGGGTATTTATCAGACGAAGCTCTTAATGGTGCTGGATTTGTTGTAAAAGCAAGTGGTAATTCTTATCTAAGAGATTACGAATTAGTATTTAATCCTAGTGGAAATAATACTGTTTTATGTCTTGAGTCGAACAATCCATACTCTAAATCTTTTTGGCGTTCTAATATAAGCCTAGAAGTTGCTAGCGGGTGTCATGTTAAAACTCAAAGAGTTGTTAGCAGTGGAAGATTGTCTCTAGTAACAGATCCAAATTGTTATGGTTTATATCTTAATTCAGATCATCTTTATTTGTCGCGTGGAAATATTTTAAGCACACCACCACATTCATCTTCTGGTATTTTAGCTGGAATATCAGATATTAACTTTTTGTCTGCTTCTGGTAGTAATAATGATTATGGATTTACTATTGCTTCTTTTGAAGGTGGTGTTAGTGTAAGTCAAAAATTCTTAACTGGCGCAAAAGTTAGATTAAAAGATTCTCAAAATAGTAATAAAGATAAGTTAAGAGGATTTGAACTCAAATATTTTGATGATTCTAGCATAAATTATGTTGGACCACTTTCTGATAGATTTGTTGTTAGCTCATATGATAACACATCATATCCAGTTAATAACTTTATTGTAATGAAGAACGCTAGCGACGGTGGAGTTGTTGGAATAAATAATTTTACAAGTGGCGGTGAATTATTACTACCAAAAACTACGCTTAATGTTAGATCTTCTTCTAATGCTATTGTGCGTGTTACGGCAGAAAATGTTGGTAATGTTGAATCATCTATTCAATTGCTTGGTGGCCAAAATTGTTTACAAGATGGATTAGAATTAAGATATTCACATACTAGCGGGATAGCTGATCTTAATATATATGAATCCTCTGGTAAAACTATCTTTTTAAGATTTAATGAAAATGATAAAATAGGCTTATTATCTAGCGGCATTACTAACTCAATGTTAACAATTGGTACTAGCGGTTTAATTAATGATATATCATTAAGAGAGACATTAATAGCCCCAACATCTACTGAATACTATCCTAAAATTTTTGCAACTAGAGTAAATAAATTATATGCTAATCAAATAAATAATTTGTCATACCTAGATTCTAGTGGCAATACTCATGATTTAGTAGTAAATAAACTTGATCAATTAGATGGTAGAGCATTATATACAGATGATTATAATAATACTTTTGGTGGATATAAATCTATTGAGTCTCGCAAACTTATCAACTCACTATCTTTAAAACCTAGTGACAATACTGCTCTTGGCGCTTATGCTCTAAGAAATTTAAACTCTAGTGGAAATTATAATACTGTTATAGGATCTTCTGCTGGTAGTGGTATTAATGCTGGTAGATTTAATACTATTATTGGCGCATATTCTGCTAATAATCTTTCTAGTGGAAATAGAAATATTATTATTGGATCATTTATATGCAACAATGCATTTAATGGTAATTCTAATAATATTATTTTAGGCAATAATGGATTTGCTGATGGATTTTCTGGTAGTTATAGATTTTTAATTGGTGATGCTTCTAATGTTCTACTTGAAGGAACACTTGGGCCAAATATTACAAATAAACGACTTACAATGCCAAGCGGCGGTAGGTTATATTTAGATAATCTTAATGGTTCTGGTAGCCTTCATCTCAGAGATAATGTTATTGAAATTATTGATAGAAATGGAAGTAATTATCCAAATAATAATTTAACATTTAGATTTTCTGGTAATCAGTCTAATGATCTATTGTTGTTGAATAGTTCTGGAACTCCATATAATAATAATCCAGTATACTCTGGAGGTACTGGGCCATATGCTGTTTTAAATGGAGATCTTAGACTTAGAAACAATATTAGTTTTAGTGATGGCACACATTTAGATTCAGCCAGTTTCTTAAATGATATTACTGCTATAAATATTAGTGGAATCTCTACTAGAAATATAGTTAATTCATTCATTGTTGAAGGATATATTAAAAATACAATTGAGCCACCATCTAATCCAAATGTTCCAACTACAGGTTTATTAGTTACTAAAAATAATTTTTGGAATGATTCTGAAACCATTACTATATTTAATAGAGATCAATACTTAAAAATAAATAAAAATGATTATGTAATAGCTATTAAAATCAATAATCAATATAGGCCAATATGGGTAAGTTCAGAATCAACAGTATGTGAATGTTGTAATAAATAAGGATATTGGTCATGGGAAAACCAAAAAAATGTGATTATAGACCAAATCCATTTATATCATATTCTACTTCTGCACAATCTTCTACAACATCAACAACTCAACCCCCTATTGATTATTCATCATACATTCAAATACCTATTAGCGGTTCTACTTGTCCAACCACCACAACAACGACAACAACGACTACTAGCACAACATTACCGCCATTTGACTCAGATTATCCATGTGCTTCTTATTCTTTTCTGCCAAGTGACACAAATGGTGCCGTTATTACATTTGCCCCATGTGATAATAATAACTCGGTAAATCAAGTAGTTCTTGGTGTTATTCAAAGGCTTGATTTTTGCGTAGAAAGATCGGCACCTGTTTCTATACTTTCTGGAAATGGAAGATTAGTTTATAACGGTGGATGTGATAGATTTGTAAATATTGTTGAAACTACAACCACTACCACTACTACTACACCACCTCCAATTTCAAGCTGTTTTAACAATTGGAATGAAAATACAAGCGTTTCAGTTAGTAATACTATATATGGAGAAGATTCTCAATATTCATTAGTTGCTAGCACTGAAAATAATATAGCTTTTCAATTAGATTTATCAAATAAAAAATATGGATATTTTTGGTCGGTAACGTTTCCTTTTGGTGTGGCATCTTTTAATATTGGTGAAAAAATTATTATTACTGGATCAAATACTAGTTTTAATGGAACCTACATCTTAATTGATCAAGGTACTAATATTTTA